>Ga0181604_10001290_pt1 | contig 22330 bp, 20 predicted proteins | sample 041ome_12_FD_148663 | JGI IMG/M metagenome (GOLD analysis project Ga0181604, IMG submission 148663) | Coastal salt marsh microbial communities from the Groves Creek Marsh, Skidaway Island, Georgia - 041410US metaG (spades assembly) | ecosystem: Environmental > Aquatic > Marine > Intertidal zone...
ATATCAAGAGCTTTTTTCACTATCATTTTGTATAATTATCATAGCTTATTTGACTTATTGGAGTTGGGATTTCGTTTATTTTTCATTTATATTTGATGATATAAGTCCAGGTTTATTGGCTATACCATTTTGGATCCCAAGAATAAGCATGTCAATCGGTGTTACCATTTTTTTAGTGGCTCTTATAGATGATTTTGTCACAGTCCTCAAAAATGAACCACCTTCATACGTAAAAAACGCTAACCCTATTTTAAAAGATAACACTTAGAGTAAAAAAATGGCTACAGGTTTATCACTAATATTATTTATTTTTTTATTAATTCTTTTGTCCTTGGGAATATGGGTTGCACCTGCACTTATAACTTTAGGTTATATTTTGTTAGAGTTTTTTACACCTGCACCTGTAGGTTCACTTTTAGCAAGTACTTTATGGGATGCTAGTTGGAATTGGGCCTTAACAGCATTACCTCTGTTTATTTGGATGGGAGAAATTCTTTTTAGGACCAGGTTGTCTTCTGAAATGTTCAAGGGACTTGCTCCAATGCTATCAAATTTACCTGGTGGTTTGCTTCATGTTAATGTCGTTGGATGTGGGATTATGGCAGCGGTTGCAGGTTCGAGTGCAGTTACATGCGCTACTATTGGTAGAATGAGTATACCAGAGCTTAAGAAAAGAAATTATGACGAGACACTCAGTATAGGTTCTTTAGCAGGTTCAGGCACTTTGGGCCTGCTTATTCCTCCGTCCATTATGTTGATTGTTTATGGTGTTTTAGCTCAAGTATCAATCTCAAGATTATTTATAGCAGGGGTGTTACCAGGTATTATGATAATTATTATCTTTATGACTTACATAATTATCAGATCCAAATTAAATCCTGCTTTAGCTCCAAAACAAAAAGTAAGCTATACTCTCTGGGAAAAAATAAAAGCTGCTAGAAACCTTCTACCTGTAGTAGCTCTAATTTTCTTTGTATTAGGTTCTATTTATGGCGGGTATGCGACCCCAACCGAAGCAGCCACTATTGGTGTTACAGGGGCGTTGTTATTGGCATGGTCTTCGAAGACGCTCAATATGAAAAGTTTTATAGATAGTTTAATGGGTGCAGTGAAAACATCTTGTATGATTAATTTTATTATAGTAGGTGCCGCTTTTTTATCAGTTGCAATGGGCTATACTGGAATACCAAAGCAATTAGGACAATTAGTTAGTGATTTTGAATTATCTCAATTATCTCTATTAGCTATTTTAACTTTGTTATATATTTTTCTAGGGTGTTTTCTTGAGGGTACCTCTATGATGGTATTAACCGCTTCTGTTGTTTTACCAATGGTTCAGACAGCTGGTATAGACCTTATATGGTTTGGTATTTTTACAGTGATAGTGGTTGAAATGGCACAAATCACACCTCCTGTAGGTTTTAATTTATTTGTTCTTCAAGGTATGACTGGTAGAGACATATTAAAAGTTACAAAAGCAGCATTACCGTTCTTTTTTCTTATGCTATTAAGCATTATTATACTAATTATATTTCCTCAAATAGTTACTGCACCTGTAAACTTTATGATTCAATAATATTTAAATAAGGATGATTACTAATGAGATTGGCTATTGATATAGGTGGTACATTTACAGATATTGTTTTAGAAAACAAAAATGATCTTATTACTAAAAAAGTACTCACATCTATTTCTCAACCGGAGCAAGCTGTTATAGCAGGTATCACAGAGCTTTTAGAAGAAAACAAAATCATGTCTTCTGAAATTAAAATGATTATACATGGCACGACTTTAGCAACGAATGCAGTCATTGAAAGAAAAGGTGCAAAAACCTGTTTTATCACCACAGAAGGTTTTCGAGATGTTTTAGACATTGGTTATGAAAGCAGATTTGATCAATATGATATCTTGATCGAAAAAACAATGTCATTAGTACCTAGAAAACATAGATATGTAGTTGAGGAAAGAACTGATGTAAATGGCTCTATAATAAAACCTATAAATACTGATGTATTCGAGGATCTTGTTGATAAAATTAAGGGTGAAAATTTTCAAAGTGTAGGTATTGGTTTCTTGCACTCTTATGCAAATCCAAAAAATGAAAATATTTTAAAAGATTTTTTAATAGAGAAATTACCTGGCGTAGAAGTAAGTATTTCTTCAGATGTTTGCCCCGAAATAAGAGAATATGAACGATTTACTACTACTGTAGTAAATGCATATATAAAACCCTTGATGGCAAATTATTTAAAAAAATTAGATAGCGAATTAAAAGGAAAAGGTTTTAATTGTTCCTTATTATTAATGACCTCCGGTGGTACTTTAACTAATATTGAAAGTGCATGTAATAACCCTGTTAGACTAGTTGAGTCAGGTCCTGCTGGTGGAGCCATACTTGCCACATCCATTGCAGACGATCTGAACCTAAACAAGGTTATCTCTTTTGATATGGGTGGAACAACTGCCAAGATAACTATTATAGAAAATAAAAAAGCAATTAAAGCTAGAGAGTTTGAGGTGGATAGGAAAGCAAGATTCAAAAAGGGAAGTGGACTTCCTTTAAGAATTCCTGTCATAGAAATGGTTGAAATTGGAGCAGGTGGAGGATCTATAGCAAGAGTTAATAAGTTAGAACAAATAATTACGGGACCAGATAGTGCGGGATCTTTCCCTGGTCCTGCATGTTATAATAATGGGGGTGTTAAACCTACAATTACTGATGCTGATCTAGTTATTGGAAAAATTAATCCAAATAATTTTGCGGGTGGAAAAATTAAACTTTCTAAAGACTTAGCTACTAAAGCAATAAAAAAAGACATATGTGATTTTATAAAACTTGATACTGAAACTGCGGCATTAGCTATTTCTGAAATTGTTGATGAAACTATGTCAAATGCTGCACGGGTACATACAGTTGAACAAGGACATGAAACTTCAAATAGAACTCTAATTGCATTTGGAGGTGCAGCCCCATTACATATTGCTAGGGTAGCAGAAAAACTAAGGGTAAATACTATTATTATTCCAACTAATGCAAGTGTAGGGTCTGCTGTTGGTTTTTTGAAAGCGCCAGTAGGTTATGAAGTTGTAAAGAGCCTTAGAATGCTTTTGAACTTGTTTCAGGCAAAAAAAGTAAATGAACTACTAAAAAACATGAGAGATGAAGCGGAAGCAATAATTCAAAACAATTCAAAATCAGTATCATTTGTAGAAGAGAGATTTGCATTTATGAGATATGCTGGGCAAGGTCACGAAATCAAAGTTCCGATTGATAACTCAGTTTTGTCTGATAAACACTTAATCAAAATTAAGTTAGCTTTCGAAGAACAATATAAAAAGTTATATTCAAGAATTTTGCCTAATGCAGATATAGAAATATTAACTTGGTCTTTATCTTTATCTATTGCAAATGAAAATAAAAATACTTTTGAAGAACTGGATACTTTTAAAAGAATTAAACCAAAAGATTTGGTTGATTTTGTTGATTATGAAAGTAATAAAAAAGTTAAGACGCCATATTTTGAACGAACTGATTTAAATCCTGGCGATTTAATTGAAGGTCAATGCATAATATCAGAAGATCAAACAACAGTAATAGTATCCAAAAATTTTAATACAAAAGTTTTGTCTAATAATTTTTTACAAATGGAATATATAAATCATGACTAAAACTATTTTAACTGAAGAGAAGAAGAATATTCAAAATCAGGTTATGTGGAACCGATTGCTATCTGTGGTAGAAGAGCAAGGTCAGACTTTAATAAGAACAGCTTTTAGCCCAATAGTTCGTGAATGTGGGGATATTTCTGCAGGTGTTTTTGATCTGGAGGGAAGGATGATGGCCCAAGCTGTCACAGGAACTCCTGGACATGTAAACTCAATGGCAGAATCTGTTAAGCACTTCATCAACCACTTCCCTCTCAAGTCCATGAATGAAGGTGATATTTTTATTACAAATGATCCCTGGATGGGAACTGGTCATCTTAATGATTTTGTAATTACTACTCCTTGCTTCAAAAATAATAAAATTGTGGGGTTGTTTTCTTGCACTTCACATTTGACAGATATTGGAGGTTTAGGTGTTGGCCCTGATGCAACTGATATTCATATGGAAGGTCTTTACATACCAATGTTACAGTTAGCTAAAAAGGGCGTGATGGATCAAACGCTATTAAAGTTAATTAGTCAAAACACTAGGCAGCCTGTCGAAACTGAAGGTGATGTCTATTCTTTAGCTGCCTGCAACGATATAGGTTGCAAAAGATTAGTTGAAATGATGGATGAATTCAAAATTTCGGATTTAAAGGATTTATCTGATTTTATTTTTAATAAATCTTTGCAAGCTGTTGAAAATGAAATTAATAAAATTCCAAATGGTGTATACAAAAACTCTATGATGATAGATGGTTTCGAAAAAGATATTAGTCTTGAAGCAAAGTTAGTTGTTAACGACAAATCAATTACAGTAGATTTTGCAGGAACCTCAGAAAAATCTAAATTTGGGATTAATGTTCCATTGTCTTATACTAAAGCTTACACTTGCTTTGGTTTGAGTTGTCTTGTTAGTGCTGAGATACCTAATAACGCAGGCTCATTACAGCCATTTCAAATTGATGCCCCTTTAGGTTCAATTTTAAATGCTCCATACCCTGCTGCCGTGTGTGCCAGACATATTATTGGTCAAATGCTTCCTGATGTCGTTTTTGGATGCTTGGAAAAAGCCTTGCCTGATAAAGTTCCTGCTGAAGGAGCATCCTGTTTGTGGAATATAACATTTAGAGGAAAAACTGACAGGGGAGCTAACAATAATTCATTGTTTGCAGTTACAGCTGTTGTTAATGGTGGTACAGGAGCAAGACCTATAAAAGATGGATTGTCTGCTACAGCTTATCCTTCAGGTGTAAAGGGAACTCCAGTTGAAATTAATGAGGCGGTGGCTCCATTATTGTTTCTTAAAAAAGAGTATAGACCAGGAAGCGGAGGGAAAGGTAAGTATAACGGTGGTCTAGGTCAGGTTATAGAAATAAAATCTGCTATAAATGAAGACATGGATCTTTTAGCATCTTTTGATAGGATTAAGTATCCTGCTAGAGGTAGATCAGGTGGAGAAAATGGTAAGGCTGGAAGAGTTTCAATAAAAGGCCAAAGACAGTTAAATGGAAAGGGAACTCAGGTAATAAAGGCTGGTGAGGTGCTTGAAATTTTTACTCCTGGAGGAGCTGGTATTGGCAAGTATTCTGAAAGAGATGAGGCGCTTATAAATAAAGATAAAGAAAATCAACTAAATTAATTTTATATTGGTATCCCTAAATTTCGAATAGGTTTTTTTTCAAATTTTTTAATTCTAAGATCCAATTTTGCTAAATTTTGAATTAATGTTGTAGCTGCACCTACGCCTTCTATGAAAGGTAAACTAAATTTATCAGAAAGTTTTTTGGTAAGATCAAATATTCCAGCGCTTGTTAAAATAATTGCTTCTGGACTATCTTCCAAAATTGTTCTTTCAATTTCGTTTTCTAATTTTTTAATATTAGCCTTTGACATTGTTTCCATATCAAGAATTGGTACTTCTATAGATTTTAGTGAAACACATTTATGGTCCATGTCATATTTAATAAGGTTGTTTTTTATTGCTTCATGCGTTTGAGATATATTCGTTATTACCGAAAATTTATTTGCAATGATATTAGCAATATAAAAAGATGCTTCTCCGATTCCAATTATTGGCTTAGATATAATTTTTCTAATGGTTTCAACTCCAATATCTTCAAATGAAGCTACTATAAAGGCGTCTGAACTATTATTTTTTTCAACCTGTTTGATTAGGTTTGAAATATTTACTGTTTCATAATGATGACTAAAATAATCATCAATTAAATCATCTTCATTTATAAAAATTCTAGAGCCTTCCTCGATTACTTTCATAGCGGTTTTTTTTAGCTTTTCGTTAGAATTTTTACTTGTATAGGGATTTAAAATGCAAATTTCTAATTTCAAAACAAATTACTCTATTTGTTTAAAATATCAGGTTTGTCAAAAATTTTTATGGGTGGTAAATCTTTTGTATATTTTTTAACTTCTACCAAAGTTGAGTGAGCGGACGGCCCTTGCGCAAGTGATGAAGTACCAACATCTTTAGTTAAAACATTTGGATTACCGTGAACGCAAAAATTATCTTCTAGTGGATCATACCATGCACCAACAGGAAGAAAAACTACCCCTTGCATTACTTCTTTAGAAATAATTGCACCAGCGAGACATTTACCTCTTTTGTTGAAAACCTCAACGATGTCACCTTCCACGATCCCCCTTGCAATTGCATCTTCTGGATTAATTTTAATAGGTTCTCTTCCTAAAATTTTTTGTTTTTGGCTTTCAGAACCATTATCGAGTTGACTATGCAATCTATTATGTGGTTGCCCAGAAATAAGTTGAAGTGGAAAATTTTTGGTTAAGCTGGCACCTAACCATTCTTCTTGTTCTAACCATATTGGGTGACCTGGGCAGTCTTTGTAATTAAAGCTTGATACCGTTTCAGAAAATATTTCTATTTTACCTGAGGGAGTAGGTAGAGGTTTCTTGATAGGGTCTTTCCTGAACTCTTCTAACAAAATAGTTTGTTTTTTGGGAGTAAGAACATTTTGAAATCCGTTTTTCCAAAACCTATCAAAATCAGGCAATGAAAAATTAGCTTTTTGTGCACTTGATCTTGCTTCATCCCATAAATATCTAAGCCATTCATTTTCATCACGATTTTCTGTAAATTTAGTTAAAAAATTTAGCTTTTCAGCTAGAGCAGAAAAGATTTCATAATCCGATTTGGATTCTCCAATTGGCTCTATACTTTTATGCATTGGAGATATAGTTTGATCCCAATGTCTAATTCCAATATCGTTTCTTTCTAGAGACGTATTTGCTGGCAGAACGATGTCAGCATGTCTTGCAAGACTATTCCACCAAATTTCATTAACAATAATGCTATCTGGTTGTTTGAAGGCTTTTACAAGCTTCTTGAGATCCATTTGGTGGTGGAACGGGTTACCACCGGCCCAATAAACTAATTTAATATCTGGATATTTAAAATCTGTTCCATTATATGAAAATTTTTCTCCAGGATGTAAAAGCATATCTGAAATTCTAGCAACTGGAATAAATTCATTTACAGGATTTTTGAACTGATTTAATGCTGGCCATTTATGATGTTGAACAGGGTTGCCTATCCCATTTTCAGCACTATATCCAAGTCCAAATCCGCCTCCTGGAAGACCAATTTGTCCAAGCATACAAGCTAAAACGGTAATCATCCAATGTGGTTGTTCTCCATACTGTTGTCTTTGAAGAGCCCATGCACCAGTTATCATGGTCCTGTTTGAAGACATTTTTTTTGCTAAATTATAAATTGTATCGCTAGGAATTCCTGTAATTTTAGAAGCCCAATAGGGAGTCTTAGCCCTCCCATCTGAAATACCTTTTAGATATTTTATAAATTCGTCATATCCACTACAATATTTATTTAGAAAATCTTTATCCGCTAAACTTTCAGTTTCGAGTATAAATGCTATCCCAAGCATTAATGCTGTGTCTGTACCAGGTCTGATTTTAACCCATTCTGCGTTACTGATTAAATCAGCTTCCATCTCCATAGGGCTAATATTAATAAATTCTATTCCCTTTTTTTCACAACTTTGGATAAATTCTTTTGTTGTATGTTTTCCTACACCTCCTGATGTAACCTGTGAATTTTTGAGTGGTAGTCCGCCAAACATTACAACAAGTTCAGAATTATCCTTAATATTATTCCAATCAGTATGGGTGTCTAAGAATTCTCTATATGAAATACCAATAACGTGAGGCATAATTGTTTCGCTTGCTGCATAGGAATATGTGTTTATAGATTTAGTATACCCTCCAAAACAATTAAAAAACCTATGGAGTTGGCTTTGTGCGTGATGAAATCTACCAGCTGACGCCCAACCATAGGATCCGGCAAAAAAGGCTTTATTTTTATGTTTCTTTTTTACCCTGGTTAACTCAAAAGCAACTATTTCATTTGCCTCATCCCAAGAAACGGGAACAAAAGAATCTGAACCTCTTTTGCTTCTTAACCTAGTTCCAGTTAATGACATCTTAGGATTGGATAATTCTTTACGTATTTCCCTTAGATAACCTTTTCTAATATGAGGAACCCTTATTCGTAATTTATCGTCAATACTATCAAGTAATCCTTTAGCGATGGTTGAAGGATCATTGTCTTTTTCGTAAGGATGAAGGGCAATTAGTTTTTCATCTTCGGTTTCAGAGTAATAACTTCCCCAATGAAAGGAGGTGGGTCTTTTAATCTTTTTTGGCATTCTTACTCCGTTTAACAATAAGCTAGGTATAAAAACTTTTATCTTAAATTACATTTTTATCAAGAAACTTAGCCAGGTGAATAGCTTCTTTGTTTAAGCCATCTTTAATTTGGCATCTACAAGATGTTCCGTCAGCAATTATTTTGGTATTTGAGTTATTTTTTTTTATGGCAGGGAAAAGTTTATCATTGGCCATTTTCATCGAAATATCATAAGTACTTTTGTCATAACCAAATGCACCTGCCATACCACAACAACTCGTTTCAATTGTTTCAAAAGTTAAATCTGGAACTTGTTTTAAAATTTGTTCTATGGGTTTAACAACATCAAAAGCTTTTTGATGACAGTGTCCATGAAGTAAAATATTTCCATTAAATTTTTTGAAATTTAATTTTTTTAAATCTTTAACTAATAATTCTTCAAAAGTATAAGAGTTATTTTTTAATAATTGAGCATGGTTTGTTTGGATTAAAGATGGTAATTCGTCTCTAAAAGATAAAATACAAGAGGGTTCCAATCCAACCACTGAAATTCCATTTTCTAGGTATGGATAAAAAGTTGCTAATATATTTTCAGCCTCAATTTTAGCTTCCTCAACTAAACCATTGCTTAAAAATGTCCTTCCACAGCAAAGTTGTTTATTTTTTTTTGTTGTTTTGGGAATAAAAGGGAAGTATCCGGTTGATTTTAAAACATTTATTGCAGATCTAACGTTTTCTGGTTCATAATATCTATTAAAAGTATCTACAAATAAAATAACTGGTGTTTTATCACTATTTTTGTCTATTGAGTCAGGTAGTTCGGAATTTTTAAAATAATCTTTTCGCCATTTTGGTAACTCTCTTTTTGCAGTAAAACCAAAAAGAATTTCACTAATTTTTGCTAAACCAGGTATTTTGTCTCTGAGATTTAAAATCATAGAAAATTTTGATGCTAATGGAGCATATCTAGGCAAATAAGAAACAAGTCTACTATTGATATCTAGACCATATTTATTTGTTTTTAAATGAGAATATTCAATTTTCATTTTAGCCATATCAACCCCGGTTGGACACTCTCTTTTGCAGGCTTTGCATGAAACACAAAGTTTCATGGTCTCAGCCATATCTTTTCCAAACATGGCTTCTTTTCCAAGTTGCCCTGAAATAGCTAATCTAAGAGTGTTTGCTCTTCCTCTAGTAGAATCTTTTTCATCCCTGGTCGCTCTAAAAGATGGACACATAACCCCTCCATCTAATTTTCTGCAAGCTCCATTATTATTACACATTTCAATTGCACCTTGTAATCCTCCAGATTGTCCAGTCCAAGAAGACCAATCCAATATAGTATGTATATTTTCAGAGTTATAGGACGGGGCATATCTAAAATGCTCTCTTGAGTCCATTTTAGGTGCGTCGATTATCTTTCCAGGGTTAAAGATACCGCTTGGATCAAATGAATTTTTAATAGATTTAAAAAGGTCAATCATTTTACTTCCAAACATGACCTCGTTAAATTCAGAGCGTACTATTCCATCTCCATGTTCACCTGAATAAGACCCTTTGAATTTTTTAACTAGAGAGCTTGTTTCATTAGCAATATTTCGCATTTTAACCACATCATCTTCTTTTTTCATATTGAGAACTGGTCTTACATGAAGGCATCCAACTGAGGCATGTGCATACCAGGTTCCTTGAGTATCATATTTTTCAAAAATTTTATTCAAGCTATCCGTATACTCAGCCAAATCTTTAAGCTCAACAGCACAGTCTTCTATAAAAGAAACTGGTTTAGCATCTTGTTTCATTGACATCATTATGTTAAGACCAGACTTTCTCATTTCACTTACTTTGGATTGCAGTTGATTGTCTATAACATCAACAACGCCTCCAACTTTCTTGCTGCCACTCCAAGAATAACCAAGATCTTTCATTAGTTGATTGAGTTTTTTTATTCTTTGATGATTTTCTTCCATATCTTCTTCGGCAAATTCGACTAATAAAAGAGACGCTGGATTCCCTTTAACAACAGCCTCAACCGTAGGTTTAAAAATATCAATCTGTCTGGCAAGCTTTATCATTGTGTCATCTACCAGCTCTACGGCCACAGGATCCAAGGGGACAATGTGTTGCGCTGCATCCATAGCTTCGTAAAAAGAAGGGAAATGACAAATGCCCATTATTTTTTTTGATGGAAGAGGTGACAGTTTTAATTTAATTTGTGATGAGTAAGCTAAAGTTCCTTCAGAACCCACTAATAAATGTGATAAATTTATTCCATCCCCTTTTTTACCATTTGGTCTTTTAGCCATTGCATCTGGAAGTAAAGCATCTATGTTGTAACCACCAACACGCCTTAAAACCTTTGGAAATCTTGACACTATTTCCTTTTCATTATCACTTGCGAGTTTTATTAGTTTTGAAATAGTTTTTGGTGCAAATTCTTTTGATAACAAAAGTTTATTTATGTCTAATTTCCCAAAATTATATAAAGAACCATCGTATAATATAGCTTCAATCTCTAATACGTTGTCTCTCATCATGCCATATCTTATAGATCTACCACCACAGCTATTATTTCCAGCCATTCCTCCAATAGTTGCTCTACTTGAAGTTGAAACGTCTACTGGAAACCACAGACCATAGGGTTTTAAAAATCTATTTAGCTCATCAAGAACGATGCCTGGTTCTACGATGCAAGTCATATTATCTTTATCAAAATCCAGAATTTTATTAAGATACTTTGAATTATCTATGACGATTGCTTTATTTACAGTTTGTCCGCATTGTGATGTTCCACCGCCTCTAGCAAGTAATGGAATATTATTTTCTCTGGAATGATTAACTATTTCTATTAAGTCAGTTTTTGTCCTCGGTATTAAAACACCATATGGCATCATCTGATAAATAGAAGCATCAGTTGCATATCTACCACGAGTAAAAATATCACTGTAGACTTCAGCAGAAGTTTTATTTTTTAAAGCATCTAGTGTCTGATTTAAATTGCCGTCTGGCATTATAAAAACCTTTTATAGTTAAAAGAAATTCTATATGGAATGTTTTTGATTATAAGTGTATACATTATCTATGTTAAATCACAATTTTTTCATTGAAAGACAAGTCTAAATCCAAGGAATTTTTAATATGGTTAATAAATACATGCCAGGCAAACATTTTTTACAATTACCTGGACCTTCAAATGTTCCTGATAGAATTTTAAGGGCCATGGATTATCCAACTATCGATCATCGAGGGCCAAACTTCACTATTTTAGCAAATGAATGTTTAAATGGAATGAAAACTATTTTTAAGACAAAGTCTGATGTTATTATATACCCAGCCTCTGGAACAGGTGCATGGGAAGCTGCTTTAGTAAACGTATTAAATGAAGGTGATCTCGTTTTGATGGTTGAGACTGGTCATTTTGCTTCATTATGGAACAAAATGGCTTTAAAACTCGGTATCAGAACTGAATTTTTAGAAACAGACTGGAGAAGAGGTGTTGAACCAGAAAAACTCTTAGATAGATTAAATAAAGATAGTGAAAATGAAATCAAAGCAGTTTGCGTTGTCCATAATGAAACCTCAACTGGAAGTACATCAAGAATAAATGAGGTTAGAAAAGCAATTAATATAGCTAAACACGATGCTTTGTTAATGGTAGATACAATCTCTGGCTTAGCTTCGATGGAATATAAACATGATGAATGGGGCATTGATGTTACTGTGTCAGGTTCACAAAAAGGACTTATGCTTCCTCCTGGTTTATCCTTTAACGCGATCTCTGAAAAAGCTAAATCAACCGCTAAAAAATCAAAAATGAGAAGATCATATTGGGATTGGCAAGAGCAAATAGATGCTAATAAACAGGGATCTTTTCCTTACACTCCAGCTACAAATCTTTTGTATGGTCTAAAAGAAGCTATTGCGATGCTTCATGAAGAAGGTCTTGATAATGTTTTTAAAAGACATGATCGTCATGCTAAAGCTACAAGAGAAGCTGTGCAAGCTTGGGGTTTAGAAGTATTATGTGAAGAAGAGAAAGATTTTTCAAGTGTTTTAACTGCAGTAAAAATGCCTGATGGGCATAATGCAGATCAACTTAGAAAAATTATTTTAGAAAACTTTAATATGTCACTCGGTAATGGACTATCAAAACTGGCAGGGAAGGTTTTCAGAATTGGTCATTTAGGAGATTTTAATGATCTAATGTTAATGGGAACATTAAGTGGAATAGAAATGGGTTTATCTTTGGCGGGTGTGCCGCACCAAAAAGGAGGTTTGGATAGAGCATCAGCAATTTTAGCCAACAACCTGGAATAAAATTAACTTATTTAATTTTTGAATAAACCTAGTTAAGTTATTGCTTAACAATAAAATTATGGATGAAGTCGAATAATGAAAATTAAATTTGTTCAGGAGTTAATAAACTCTTTATTTGACAAACCAATTAAAGATAGAACCTTTAAACTTTTTACTAGCACAAAACAAAAGCTAACCACTCAAGATTTTATTAATAATGTTGCATCTGCTAAAGGAGAAGTGTCTGCTCTTATATATGCAGAAGCGTTAATGGAACATTGTGAAAAATTAAATGACAATGACCTAATGAAATTTTTTCAGTTTATTAGAAATGATTTTGATATTCATACAATTAAGCTTTTAAATGCTGTTGAAAATTATAAAAAGGATAGTAATTCTAAAAATTTAATTGAATTGATGAAGCTTTCAGAGCCTGCAAGACGTGAAATTTTTAAAAGATGTAATGGTATCTCAAGAGGGACAATAAGGTTAGTTAATTTAAGAAAAAGATTATTAAATTTACTAAGTAAAAAACCTGAATTAAAGGCCGTTGATTATGACCTAGTTTATTTATTTAAAAATTGGTTTAATAGAGGTTTTTTAATCTTAAGACCAATAAATTGGGAAACACCTGCTCACATACTTGAAAAAATTATAGCCTATGAGGCTGTTCATCAAATCAACTCCTGGGATGAGTTGAGGGCGCGTTTAGCCCCAAAGGATAGAAAGTGTTTTGCTTTTTTTCATCCGGCAATGCAGGATGAACCAATTATTTTTGTTGAAGTTGCTCTCATGAAAGAAGTTCCAGGAAAAATCCAAGATATTCTCCTGGAACAAAGAGACACTCTTGAACCTGAGGATGCTAGTGTTGCTGTATTTTATTCAATATCTAATTGTCAAAAAGGACTCATGGGCATTTCTTTCGGTAATTTTTTAATTAAGCAGGTTGCCAATGATTTGAAACTTGAATTACCAAATCTAAGAAAATTTGTAACCTTATCGCCTGTTCCTGGATTAAGATCATGGATTAAAAATAAAGATCAGAGGTTTGATAAATTAATCGAAAATTTTAACAAGCCACAACAATTTTTAAAGGTAAAGCCGGAATTAATGAATTTCATTAGCAACTATTTTTTAAAATCCGATCGTTCAGATGGCTTGCCAAACGACCCCGTTGCAAGGTTTCATCTAGGAAATGGTGCTTCGTTAGAGCAGATCAATTTTTTAGCGGATACTTCAAAAAATGGTTTGAATTTTTCCGCAGGTCTTATGGTTAATTATCTCTATGACCTCAAGAAAGTGGAGGATAATCATGAAAAATTTATTGCAGAAAAGAAAATTAACATTTCAAAAAGTGCAAAAAAAGATTTATTAGAATATAATAATTTAAAATTTAAAAAATAAGGAAAACTAATGATTATTTTAAGATATTTGTCTATTATATTATCAATCATTTTACTTTCATCTCCTAGTTTTGCAAAAGAGACAAAATATACTTGTAAACCCAAAAGTGCTGCGGCTGTTCGATCAAATGGAATTCAAGTTTTTAAAATTACTGGCGAAGAAAAACCAGTTGAAATTACTATTCAAGACGGAGAAGGTTTAAAATCTGGTTATTTTTTAGTAAATAGATCAAAATATGAAATATTGGATTTAGGTACTGGCAAAGCATATGCCTTTGACAAAAACGAACCCTGGACACATATTCAAGACATTTTCTTTTTAGATAATAATGTTTTATCATTTATACTGGCTGCTAACGCATCTATAACAAGGTATTTATGTAACCAATTAAAATGATAATCATAAATACTCATTAGTTTTTTAGAAAAATGTCCTAAAACTAAAAGGTTAAAATGTATACACAAACACAACTTATGAAATTCTGTACATCTGTTTTTGTTAAAATGGGCATGGATGAAGAAAAAGCTGCTGACACTTCAGATATTTTAATTGAAGCAGATATGATGGGACATTCTACACACGGTGTCAGACTATTACCGTTATATATAAAAGATGTTGAAATTGGCAATATGTCTATTAAAGGCAATGAAGAAATAGTTAAAGATACAGGAAGTTGTTTAACAATAGATGGTAAATATTTACCTGGAATATGGTTGACAAAAAAATCGCTTCGACTTGCAGCAGAGAGAGCTAAAATTTATGGTACTTCAACGGTTCTTATAAAAAATAGTCATCACAATGGTGCATTAGCTGCTTATATGCTTCCTATTGTTAATCAAGGTTTAGTTCCCATAATTAAAAGTTCTGTACCCTCATCTGCTACAGTTGCTCCTTATGGAGGTACTAAGCCTTTGCTCACACCTGACCCTATGGCTATTGCATACCCAACTAATAACGATCCAGTAATAATTGATATTAGCGCGTCTATTACTACTAATAATATGATTGCTGATAAAATTACTAAAAACGAACTATTTTCATTTAATTGTTTATTAACATCTGATGGTTTCCCAACTAATGATCCACTTGAGGTTCAAGAAAAAAATGGAACAGTTATGCCATTAGGAGGTTTAGAATATGGGCATAAGGGTTTTGGTCTTGCCCTTGGGATAGAGGCATTATCACAGGGTTTGTCTGGATCAGGAAGAAGCAAGAAACCTAAGTCTATGAATCTGTCTACCTTTATACAAGTCATCGATCCAGAAGCCTTTTCTGGCTTGGAGGCGTTTAAAGAAGAGATGAGTTTTCTTACAGAGCAATGTTTAAAAAATCCACCTGTAGACAAAAAAAATAAAGTCAGAATGCCTGGTCAAAACGCCCTAAATAAAAGAAAAAAATCTATTGAGGAAGGTGTTTACCTAAGTAAAGAGACAGTCCATACTTTGAAAGAGATTTCTAAAAAATTTGAACTATCTTTTTGAAATTTGTTTACCTTCCTCTAGACTGGCTTATTTCACCAAGTAATTCTAGAAGGTTCTTAAGTCTATCTTCTCCGTACCGTTTTTGGATAGCCTTATAAACCAAATCCATATCAGGCACCACTTTTTTGAGGGTAGTATCACCTAGTTTGGTTAATTTAAGGTTGATGCGGCGCCCATCATCAGGGTCAATAATCTTTTCAATAAATCCTTCTTTTTCAAGTTTGCTTATTATTCTTGATAGACTAGGAGCTAGAATGCAAGCATCAAATGCAACTTGTCCAGCATCACAGCATCCTTTTTCTCCTAAAACTCTTAACACTCTCCATTGCTGTTCCGTGAAGCCATGTTTGGTTAATACAGGTCGAATTGACACCATCATGGACTCTCTTGCTCTTAACATTGCAATAGGAACAGATTGGCTTGTTTCAGGAAAAGAATTATTATTATCTTTATTAATTTTTTGACCTCCCCCAAGGTATATAAATTATAAATAAGATTTATTTATATACTATACATGTATTTTTTTAAAAATATACTTTTGCAAATATTTTTTTATAACTTAATAATAAAAGATCATTATTTAGTTTATAGGTAAAAATTGATGAAAAACTTGGCAAAAGAAAAAATTTTAAAAAATGAATTATGTCTCGGGGTAGGACTTAGACAGACTAGAACTGTTGATATTGGGAAAATTATGGCCACTTGCGGTTATGATTGGTTGTTTATAGATATGGAACACAATAGTATGGATATTGACGTTGCTTCCCAAATCTCTGTTGCTGCTCAAGATGCAGGGATAACTCCAATTGTACGAGTGCCAGATTTTGCACATCATCATGCTACAAGAGTTTTAGATTGTGGAGCGATGGGAATTGTTTTTCCACATGTAGATGACGCTGAAACAGCAAAGAAACTTGTTTCGTATTGCCTTTACCCACCTAAAGGTCATAGATCAATGACAGGAGTTTTACCTCAATTAGATTTTAAACAAACACCTATAGCTGATGTTGCAAACGTTATTAATAAGAACATGTTGATTGTAATAATGTTGGAAAGTCCTGAAGCTATTGCTAATGTTGATAGCATAGCGGCTATAGATGGTATTGATGTAATATTAATTGGTACAAATGATTTATGTATGGAAATGGGTATTCCAGGTGATTACTCTAATCCAAAAGTAAAAGAAGCTTATGTTAAGGTGATAGAAACATGTAAAAAATATGGGAAAACACCAGGCATGGGAGGTGTTTATAATGAAGAGCTTATGTCTGAATATATAAAAATGGGAATGAAGTTCATATTGTCAGGTTCAGACCTTTCATTTATGATGCAATCAGCAACCCAAAGATCAAAAACACTCAAATCTTTTATATAATAATTAATTACATTTTAAGGATCTCACAAATGAACCAAGTGCCATTGTTTTCGCCTTTTAAGATAAAATCTAAAACACTAAGAAATAGAATAGTTCTATCTCCAATGTGTCAGTATAAAGCTAAGGATGGCATGATAAGTGAGTGGCACTTGCAGCATTACTCAAGGTTTGCTTTTTCAGGACTAGGTGGTGCTTTTATTGAAGCAACTGGCGTGTCTCCTGAAGGTAGAATAGGTCACGGGTGTACAGGTATTTGGAGTGACAATCATATTGAGGGTTTGTCAAAAATCACTAAAACTTTTAAAGATTATAATTGTGTAAGTGGCATTCAGCTTGCTCATGCTGGAAGAAAAGCAAGTTTTCTAAGGCCTTGGGATGGAGCATCTCCTATAACAAATGAAGATACTATCGAACCGGCATGGCAAACTATAGGGCCTAGTGCTATTCCTATTAATGACAAATCTCCAGTCCCTAAAGAAATGACTAAAGAAGATATTAATAAAGTAAGAAATGAGTTTAGACTTGCTGCTCAAAGAGCAGACAAAGCAGGTTTTGATATGATAGAAATCCACGGCGCGCATGGTTATCTTTTGCATTCATTTTTTTCTCCTATTTCCAACCAAAGAAATGACGAATATGGCGGATCTTTTGAAAATAGGATTAGATTTGCATTGGAAATTATCGCTGATATTAAATCTGTTTGGCCAGACGATAAGCCAATTTTCTATAGACTTTCATCTATAGATGCTCCTGGTGAAGGAGCTACTTTAGAAGATAATGTCAGGTTAGCCATAGCACTAAAACAGTCAGGGATAGATGTTATTGATTGTTCTTCAGGTGGTATAACAGGCTCTCCGGTTCTCACTAAATCAAAAATTATTCCTGGCTTCCAAGTACCATACTCTGAAAAGATTAAGAAAGAAGCTGAAATAAGTTCTATGGCTGTAGGCGCAATTATTAATCCTGAACAAGCCAATGATATTATTATGAAAAATAGAGCAGATTTAGTAGCAATAGGTAGAGAGTTACTTGCAGATACACAGTGGGTTTACAAAGCAGCAACTCATTTTGGGTTAGAAAACTCAAAAGATTATTTACCTGAAAGTTATTCGTTTTATCTATCTAGAAGAGATGAGTTTCTAGATAGGGATGCAAAGCCTGCATAAATTTATATTAGATTTTTAAATCATAAAAATCTACTGGCTTTAGTAATTTGTTCTCTTGGGCTTCTAAAGCACCAAGTTTAGCACTTTCTTGAGTATAATTAATCCAGTCTTCATCAGCCCACATCGCAGCTCTTTTCTTTTCTCTATCATCAGCATTTTTATATACCCAAACATGAGTGTATTCATTGGGATTACCAGTTTCTGTAGTGGCAAAAAGTAGTGGTTGCCCTAAATGTTTGGATTGTGCAGGTTTTCCTTTTTCACTATATAATTTTAAATGGGCCTTAATTGTTCCAGGCTTGCATTTATAAGTTCTAACGTCTAAAAGCATTTAAAATCCTTACTATAATTATGTTATTAGTTAATTTATCAACTATATTATAATAATTGTAAAATAAAATGATTCATTAATAAATTAGGTTTAATTCTTTGAATTTAGGTGAAAAAATTAATACAGAAGAGAGGCTTGTAATAGAAGCATCTAGAGTAAGTAGGTATTTAGGTTACCCAAGAAAAGTTCCAATTTGGAAAATACAATTTTCATTACCCCAAATATGTTATATTTTCCGAAACGAAATCAATTCTGACATTGCATTAGAGATTGAAAGTATGTTTGGTAATTGTGTTGTTCCAGCTTTATCTAAAGAAGAAGCGGAAAGGAGATTGAAAGATTTAATTCCTTCATCAGTAATCAAAGGTAAAATTTTAAGATTATGAAAAAAATTTATGTTGATGCCGATGCATGTCCAGTTAAGGATGAAGTAACTAAAGTTGCTATTAGAAATAATATAATAACTTACATGGTATGTAATGGAGGTATTAGACCATCTAAGAGTTCATTAATAAAATTAGTAATAGTTTCTGAAGGCGCCGATGAGGCTGACAAATGGATATTTAATAATATTTTGCCTGATGATATTGTTGTTACCGCTGATATACCTTTAGCTGCAAAATGTTTAGACAAAAGTGCAAGAGTAATCAAACATAACGGTCATATTTTAACAGTTAATAATATTGGTAATATCTTAGCAACCAGAGATTTGATGGCTGATTTAAGATCGTCTGATCCATTTTTAAAAGGAAAAAACAAAATTTTTTCGAAAGAAGATAGGAGTAATTTTTTAAATTCTTTGCAAAGCTTGATATGATTTTGTTAAAAAATCTTTATTGATTTAAATGTTAATAAGAAAGTTGAATTCACTAATTTTTTTTTATTTGCTAAAAAACTTAATTTAGCATATATCATATACACTATCTTAGCCTAAGAAGGCAGTCAGCATTTCTGACTAATACGATCGACTTCCTTGCTCATTTAATGTTCAATCTAGTCTAGCGTGTTTTGATTGAACAACAATGCTTAAATAATAAGCTAATTACAAGGAGTTAAGTATGCCTAACGGTACAGTTAAATGGTTTAATCCAAATAAAGGTTTTGGCTTTATAGAGCCAGAAGGTGGATCTCAAGATGTTTTCGTACATATTTCTGCAGTTGAAGCTGCTGGTATGAATACATTAAATGATGGAGCCAAAATTAGTTTTGAACTAGAAACTGGTAAGAATGGTAAAGTAGCTGCAGTTAATCTACAGTCTATATAAAAAAATTTAATACATACATGAAAAGGGCCTTTGGCCCTTTTTTTTGTGCTTATAGTTTTTAAAGTTTATTTAGTTTTTTTTCATTTTGTTTATTATGGAAAATATTGACGGGAGTGAAAAATATGAAAACCTTAAAATTATCAAAGTCAACTATGCAAAAAAGAGTTTCTAAGTATTTAAACTTAGAGCCTTTACCTATTCAAATTGATAAAACAGTTCCACAAGCTGGTAAAGATATTGTGTACGCAAGACAACTTCTTTCTGTAATTGGCTTAGATCCTAGTGAAGGTAAAACGCCAATTAATTCGGGTGCTCCTATAATTGGTGCTGGGGGTATAACCATGACCTTAGCAAAATGCCCTCCAGGTCAAGGCCCAGGTTTACATAATCATGTTGCTACTTTTGAAACTTTCACGGTTTTAGAAGGAAAATTTCTTATTAAATGGAATGATGATGGCTCAGAAGAATTGGTATTAGATAAATATGATACAATATCTATTCCTCCCGGTGTTTGTAGGTCTTTTAAAAACATTGCCGATGACGAAGGTCTATTGCAAGTTATTATTTCTGGAGGGGTCCACGATATGAATGATATAGCATTTACTCCTTATGCTGCAGAAAAAATGGAAAACATTGAACCAAACCTATCCAAAAAATTTGAAGAAATAGGTTTTAAGTTTAATGCAGGCTTATAATTTATTTAAGATAATGTGCCTACAAGAGGAATTGTAACTATTGATAATATTGTTGTAATTAGCAGGGCTCTTGTAATGGGATTTGGATTAACTCCATATTGAGTTGAAAAAATTAATGCCATTAGACCTACAGGAGCAGAAGCAACCATTATAGTTGTTTCAGATATAGAGAAATCAATTTTATTAAGATTCCATATTAAAATTATTGCAAGTATTGGGTGAAGGACAACCTTAAAAATAACAATCAAATATGATATTTTAATTTGTGTTTTTTCTAATTTTTGAGAAAGTATTATGCCTGCAGCAAAAAGAGCACAAGGTGCGGCAGACTCTGAAACAAAATCTAAAGATCTCGAAATTGTTATAGGTAACTTAATTTCAAAAAAAATGATTATTAAGCCTATAACAAATGCTAACAATGGAATGTTTGAAAATTGTTTAAGAAAAATGGTTTTCAAGCTTAATTTTTGAAATTTTATACAATCTAAAATTATTAAATTAATTACAAGAAATATCACATCAAATCCAATTATTGCAATTATAGGATTTATTAAATTGGCTTCATATTCATTTAGAGCCATTGGGTAAACAAACAATAAATGGTTTGCAAAAGATGATGCCATACCAATTATAACAGATTCACTCCAATTTAATTTAAATAGATACTTACATATTATCATTGCAAACAAATAGATTGTAACTTCTGAAATTATATAGTTTGAAATCAGAAGCCAATTGATAGTAGAAAAATTAATTGACAAGGTCATTTTTAAAGTAATTGCAGGCACGGCTATGAGGCCTACATATTTAATAATAGCCAGACTTTCAGAGTAACTAAAAAATGATTTTTTTGCTGCTACAAATCCAACAAAGATTAAAATCGCAACTGGCAAAAAAGAATTTAAAAAAAAATCTATCAAGATTTTTTTTGCTTTAATTTGCTGATAATTATCCCAGCAATTATAATGAGAAAAGCTCCAATAATGGTGTTATTTTGAGGAACCTCTTCATATAAGACATAACCCCAGAAAGCCGCTAACAATACAGTTAAATATACAAATGGGGCTGCAAAAGAAGCATTGATAATTTTTAAAGCTTCTATGAATAAAAAATGACCTAAAGTTGCTAATAATCCTAAACAAAACATAAGAATTGTTTGGTTTAAATTAGGCCATTCCCAAAAATAAATAATCACTGGTAAGGATAAAATTGTTCCTGTTATTGCTGTATAAAGTAATGTAGTTTGATTTGAGTCTGATGAATTTAAAAATTTAGTAGATATAGTAAAAAATGCGAAGCAAAGTGCTGCTAAGAAAGGAAATATAATAGCAAAGTTAAATGTTTCACTATTTGGGTTAGCTATTACAAGAGCTCCTATTAATCCAATGATGACTATAACAACCTGAACAAAAGATATTTTTTCTTTTAAGATAAAAAAAGCTAGTATTGTAGTAATAACCGGGCCAATCATATAAATTGCTATATTTTCAGCAAAAGGTAAATAAGCTAAACCAGAAAACATAAAGCAGGTTGTTACCAATAATAATACACCCCTTAATACTTGTAGAGTTGGAAAAGCACTTTTTAAAAAGCTTTTTGATTTTTTATTAAATATAATTAGTAAAATTATTAATTGTGATAAATACCTTGCGAACACAATCTGAAAGGGGTTAAAAAATTGACCTAACTCTTTTGCAGTAAGCTCCATTACTGAAAAAAAGAAATAAGTTAAAATAAGCAGAAAAGTTCCCAAAAGAGTATTTGAAATTTCTATTTTTAAATATTTTTTTAGAAAATTAGGCATTACTTAACATATTAAATTTTTCTAAATTAGTCATTTTTTATTTCTAAAATAATCAAACAAAAAGGACGAAGGATGGGGGTCCTTCGTCCTTGTTATATGAGATGACATAATAGCTACCTTGGGGGAGGAATATGAGCTTTAAGTTATGTCAACATCTTTAATTAATATTCATGGGAGG
>Ga0181604_10001316_pt1 | contig 22152 bp, 17 predicted proteins | sample 041ome_12_FD_148663 | JGI IMG/M metagenome (GOLD analysis project Ga0181604, IMG submission 148663) | Coastal salt marsh microbial communities from the Groves Creek Marsh, Skidaway Island, Georgia - 041410US metaG (spades assembly) | ecosystem: Environmental > Aquatic > Marine > Intertidal zone...
ATGACGGCGCTGCAGCGAACAATCGCGCTCGCCTAAATGCACCGCATTGCCATGCGTATCGCAGACCACTTGGATTTCAATATGGCGCGGCTTTTGAAGATATTTTTCGATATAGACGGCGTCATCACCAAACGCCGCTTTGGCTTCGGTGCGCGCCGTGGTGAAAGCCTCGGGCAGCTCGTCTTCGTTATGGGCGATTTTCATGCCGCGCCCGCCGCCGCCTGACGCCGCTTTGACCAGCACCGGATACCCCATAGTGCGCGCCAGCACCACCGCGTCATCGACGGTTTTGACCTCGCCGTCAGAGCCCGGGACAACCGGAATGCCAAGCTCAATGGCTTTCGCCTTGGCGGCGATTTTGTCGCCCATAATGCGGATATGCTCGGCCGTGGGGCCGATAAACTCGATATTATGCTCCGACAAAATATCGACGAATTTGGCGTTTTCCGACAAGAAGCCGTAGCCCGGATGCACCGCATCGGCGCCGGTTATCTCGCAAGCCGCGACAATGGCGGGAATGGAAAGATAAGATTTTGCCGCCGAGGGCGGGCCAATACATACGCTCTCATCGGCAAGCCGCACATGCATGGCTTTATCATCAGCCGAGGAATGCACAGCGACCGATTTAATGCCCAGCTCGCGGCACGCTCGGATGACCCGCAGGGCGATTTCACCGCGATTGGCGATAAGGATTTTCGAAACCATGCGCTACTCGATAATCATCAGCACTTCGTCAAACTCGACGGGCTGTTCATTGCTGACAAAAATTTGCGTCACCTTGCCGGCGCGCGGCGCGCCGATCGGGTTCATGGTCTTCATCGCCTCGACAATCAAAATCGTCTGGCCTTCCTTCACCGTGTCGCCGACTTTGACGAAATTCGGTGCACCCGGCTCAGCGGCCAGATAGGCGGTGCCGACCATCGGCGATTTGACGCCACCCGGATGGTCCGCCGGTGCCGGTGCAGCAGTCACCTCGGTTGGGGCTTTGGCTGCCGGTGCGGCGGGCGCTTGGGGCATTTGGGGTACCACCGTGCTTACCGCGGCCGCCATATTGGATGATTGCCGCGATACTTTGATGCGTATGTCGCCGGTCTCGACCTCGATTTCGGTCAAGTCGGTTTCCGTGAGCAGGTCAGCCAGCTCGCGGATGGTTTTGGATGTCGGTAGTTTGGTCATTTCATTATCCCCCGATCTTTCGCCGTTTTAATTTAACCGCGACGCCAAAGCGTCGATTGCCATTTCATAGCCTTGCGCGCCCAACCCACATATCACACCGGCGGCGACGCCGGAAACATATGAATGATGACGAAATTCCTCGCGGGCGAAAATATTCGACAAATGCACTTCGATTATCGGTATCTCGATGGCCTGCAGCGCGTCCAATATGGCGACCGAGGTGTGCGAATAAGCGCCCGCATTGATAATCAAGCCGCTCGCGTCACCGCGCGCGGTCTGGATGAAGTTGACCATCTCGCCTTCGTCATTGCTTTGCAGACACAGCGTCTCCAGCCCGTGCGTCTTGGCGCGCGCCGCGCACATGGCCTCGATATCGGCCAGCGTGGTGGTGCCGTAAACATCCGGCTCGCGCGTGCCCAGCAGGTTGAGATTGGGGCCATTGATAATATGGAGGGGCTTCATCCGGTCTTTTGCCTTCTATCAAGACTTACCTATAACTGTTTTTGGGTAAACGAGATTTCAAAAAAGTGCAAGTTTTTCAACAGTCTCAATTCGCCAAAGGGTGTTTAAGGGGTTGCGGTTTGGAGTCCGGTTTTGCACACTCGGCACCGCAATGAACGACAAACCGGCTGATACAATTGAGATTATCGTCAATGGCGAGGCGCAGCTGTTTGAGGCAAGCCTGAGCGTCGCCGCGCTGTTGGCCAAGCTCGGATTGCCGGCAAAGAAAATAGCCGTGGAGCATAATCTCGAAATCGTGCCGAAATCGGCCTATGGCGCGCATATGGTGGACGCTGGCGACCGGATTGAGATTGTGCATTTCATCGGCGGGGGCTGAGTATATGGGTTTGAAAGACGAAAAATTGGTGATTGCGGGCCGCGAATTTTCCTCGCGGCTGATTGTCGGCACCGGCAAATATAAAGATTACGCCGAAAACGCCGCGGCGGCCGAAGCGGCAGGTGCCGAGATTGTAACCGTCGCCGTAAGGCGGGTCAATCTCACCGATAAAGACGCGCCCATGCTGGTCGATTATATCGACCCCAAAAAATTTACCTATCTGCCGAATACGGCCGGTTGCTTTACCGGCGAGGACGCGGTGCGAACTTTGCGGCTGGCGCGCGAGGCGGGCGATTGGACGTTGGTTAAGCTTGAAGTGCTGGGCGATGAAAAGACGCTGTATCCGAACATGCCCGAGACGCTGCGGGCGGCCGAATTGCTTATCAAAGAAGGTTTTGAGGTGATGGTCTATTGCAGCGATGACCCGATATTGGCCAAACAATTGGAAGACATTGGCTGTTGCGCCATCATGCCCTTGGCGGCGCCCATCGGCTCGGGTCTCGGCATTCAAAATCCGGTCAATATCCGCCTGATTATCGAGCAGGCCAATGTGCCGGTGTTGGTCGATGCCGGTGTCGGCACGGCGTCGGATGCGGCGATTGCCATGGAGCTAGGCTGCGACGGGGTGTTGATGAACACGGCGATTGCCGAAGCCAAAAACCCGATACTCATGGCCGAGGCGATGAAAAACGCGGTTATCGCCGGGCGTCAGGCCTATCTGGCCGGTCGCATGCAAAAGCGCCTTTACGCTGACCCCAGCTCACCGATTGGCGGTTTGATTTAACGGTAAAAGGGCGGGGGTCGCTGCGCTCGCTAAGTGCTTCTAGCGGGTGCTTTTACCGCCCCCTTCGGTAGGGCGCAAAGCGGGCGGGGGTCGCTAACGCGACCGCGCCCTTATAGCGCGTGCTGTCTCAATCGCCTGCTCGAACTCGACCTTGTCGAGAGCGCCCGCAAACAGCTTGCCGTTAATGACAAAAGCCGGCGTGCCATTGACGCCTATCTCCTCGGCCAATTGGCGGGTGGCAGCCAGATGCAGCATATATTTTTCGGCTCGCGCATCTGATTGCAGCTTCTCCGCCGGCAGCTTCATATCGTTCAGCGTCTTATCGATAACCGGTTTTTCAACGCGGCCCTGATGCGTCATCAGCTTGGAATGGAAGGTCAGATATTTCAGCTTATCCTCGAGCGCCAGCGCGGTCGTGGCCGCCATATAAGAAGGCTCACCAAGAATGGGATATTCCTTGAACACCAGCCGCACATCTTTATTGGCTTCCAGCACTTGCATGAGGGGCGCGAAGCTACGTTTGCAATAGCCACAATTATAATCAAAGAACTCGACGATGGTGATCGGCGCATTATCGGGTCCCATGGAGAAATCGGCGGCGTTGCGATAGAGATTGTCGGCATTGCGGATCAGTGCCTCGGCGCGTTGGCGCGTCGCGCGGTCTTCCATGTAGGCCTGCATATTATCCAGCGCTTGTTCCAGCTTGTCGGGATTGCGGATGAAAAAATCTTCAATCTGCTTATCGATGAGCTTTTTATCCTCAGCGCTCAATGCCGCGGCCGGCCCGCTTGCAAATGAGAGGCTGACCAGCGCCGCAAGGCCGATAAAAATTTTGCGCATTATCTTTCCTCTCATGGACGCTTTTTAGAAGCGCTCAAAATATCTACGGCGCGAATATGTTCAACCGACCCTTCGGGCAGCCCTTTCAGCGCGCGGCGCGCATGCATTGCTGCTTCGGGCCGTCCCGCAGCGGCATAATATTCCGCCAACGCCCATTGCGCCAACGCCGTCTCGTCTAATTGGCCATAACCTTTCGACATTTGCAAATAGGCCGCCCCATTGAACGGGTCGATGCGCAACACCTCGCGTAGATAAGTAATCGCTTGCTCATTGGTGGCGCGACTGGCTTCGCCGCCATTGCCGCCTTTGCCGAGCAGACACGAGGCCAGACCGACCAGCAAGAGCGGCTCGTCGGGCCGCAGCGACAGCGCTTTTTTATAAGGCTCGATGCCTTGCGCGGCGAGACCCGTCTCGTAATAAATCTGCCCTTTGAGTTCATGCAGCCACGGATTATCGGGCATTGCCGCAATCAGCGCGTCGAGCTCCTGAAGCGCTTTGCTGCGCTGGCCTTGGCGATAATAAGCAACGGTGCGGGCGTAGCGTCCGGGGGCCGAATTATCATCGCGGTAGCGACGCAATGTGGTGCCCGGCGGGTCGAGATAGCCGTAAATTTTGGCTTGCGCCATGCGGTGTCTGAAGATGAGGCTCTCAGGGTCGCGAATATCTGTATAGGGTGAGGCGCGCGCACCATTGCGATAAGCATTGACGCGGTCGCGCGACATCGGATGCGAGCGCGCATAGGGGTCTTGATAAACCTCACTCAAGATTTCCTGATTGGCGAGGCTTTCCATCATGCCGATAATGCCCTCGGGCGATTGCTCCGTCGCTTCCAATAATTGCAAGGCGGTGTTATCGGCAGCGGCTTCCTGGCCTCGGCTATAGGAAAGATAGCTTCTAACGGCCAATTGCTGACCGCCGGTAATCAGCGCCATACCCACATCACCGGCACCGGCCAAAATCGACCCCAATCCCAATATGGTTGCGAGCAGCATCGGCGCTTGGGCATTGGCGGCCGCCTCAGCCCCGCGCGCCAAATGGCCGCCGGTAATATGTCCGATTTCATGCGCCAGCACGCCAATGACCATATTCGGCTCTTCAGCCTCCAAAATCAGTCCGGTATGGACATAGATATTTTGCCCATTGGTGACGAAAGCATTGAGCCTGCGGTCATTGATCAGCGAGATACCGACCCGCGAAGACTCCAATCCGGCGGCGCGAAACAGAGGGTCGCTATAGTCGCGCAGCAGCGCTTCGATCTCGGCATCGCGCACCAGACCTTGCGCCTGCGCCGTGACCGGCACGGCGATAAAGCACACCACAAGCGCCAAGGCGAGATTTCGCAGCATTAATTTCATATCGTCTCAAGCCTGTCGGTGAATTGCGGCGATTATGAGACCCTCACCGCTCCGCGGCGTCTATTTGCGCCACCAACCGGAGCGGCTTGGTTTCTTTTCTTTCGCAGCCTCAACATCAGCCTCAACCTCAGCTTCAGCCTCAACCTCAGCTTCAGCCTCAACCTCAGCTTCAGCCTCAACCTCAGCTTCAGCCTCAACCTCAGCTTCAGCTTCTTCCATGGTCGCGCCGCTGGCGTCTTCAGAAGGTGCTTCCGCAGCGCCATCGTCATCCTCTTCACCATTATTGTCGCCATCATCTGATGCAATCTCAATGGTGATTTTTTCCGGCGGTGCATTGTCCGCATTGTATGCATTGTCAGAATTGTCAGCTTCTGCGCTTGCTTCTGCATCGCTCTCAGACTTGTCTGCGTCATTACGGCGGCGATTACGTCCACCACGACGCCCGCGACGGCGGCGGCGTTTCGGTTTTTCTTCGCCGTCATCTGTGCCATCGGCTTCAACGTTTTCGGTGTTTTCGGCGTTTTCGGCGTCATCGGTATCTTCTGCAGCGCCCGCGTGACTTGCGTCGTCCATGCTGTCACCGCGCTCTTCGTCATCATTATCATCATCCCCGATATCGGCATCCGCCCCATGACGGCGATTGCGGCCACCGCGACGACGGCGGCGGCGCTTGCCTGCGCCTTCCTCAGACACGGCGGCGTTCGGGTCGCCCTCCATGCGGCCGCTGCTCTCGCTATTGTCGGGCAGGGTGATGGTCATTTCCATGGCGTTCAACTCGGTATCAATCTCGACACCAATGCTGACGCCGGTGCGGCACTCAATCTCGTATAATTGCGTGCGCTTATTGTTCAACAGATAAATCGCTACATCCTGCGGCAGATGCACCAGCAGCTCGCCTTCGGAAAACTTACCGGCATTTTCATCGATTTGACGCAGCACGTGCAGCGCGCGGCTTTCCACCGAACGCACCATGCCCGAGCCGTTGCAATGGGCGCAGGTCTCGCTCGAGCCCTCCAGCACACCGGCGCGCATGCGCTGGCGCGACATTTCCATCAGGCCGAAACTGCTGATACGCCCGACTTGAATGCGGGCGCGGTCAGCCTTCAGCGCTTCTTTCATCTTGCGTTCAACGGCGCGATTATTGCGGTTTTCATCCATATCGATGAAGTCGATGACCAACAGACCGGCGAGGTCGCGCAAGCGCGCTTGCCGGGCCACCTCAACGGCGGCCTCCAGATTGGTCGCCAAAGCGGTTTTCTCGACCGATTGCTCGCGGGTCGATTTGCCCGAATTGACGTCAATGGAAACCAAAGCCTCGGTCGGGTTGATGATCAGATAGCCACCAGAAGGCAGCACCACGGTTGGGTTGAACATGGCGGCCAGCTTGTCCTCGACGCCGTGTTCCTTAAACAAAGGCGCGTTTCCGGCGTGCTGTTTGACCTTGCGCGCATGGCTCGGCATCAGCAGCTTCATGTAGTTCTTGGCTTCTTTATAGCCGTCACCACCATCGATAAGCACCTGATCAAATTCCTTCGAATACAGGTCTCGAATACAACGGCGGATAAGATTGCCTTCTTCATAAACCAGTGTCGGCGCGGTCGAGCTTACGGTGTTCTCGCGAACATCTTCCCAAAGCCGCGACAGATATTGAAAGTCGCGGCGGATTTCGGTCAATGTGCGTTGCGAACCGGCGGTGCGCACAATCAGCCCCATGCCGTCCGGCACATCCAGCTTACTGACAATAGACTTCAGCTTTTTACGGTCGGCGCCATTATTAATCTTGCGCGAAATGCCGCCGCCGCGCGCCGTATTCGGCATCAGCACGCAATAGCGTCCGGCCAACGACAAATAAGTGGTCAGCGCCGCGCCTTTATTGCCGCGCTCTTCTTTCATCACCTGCACCAGAATAATCTGGCGGCGTTTGATGACTTCTTGAATTTTATATTTGCGGTGCAGCGCGCGCGTGTTGATAGCCGGAGCCGCTTCCTCATGCGCGTCGCCGCCCAAATCAGCGACATCGGAGCCGGCTTCTTTATCGCCGCTCGTGTCATCCGTGTCGTCGTCGCTCTCATCGGGTTCGGAAGTGTCATCGTTTTCCGCTTGCGAGCGGTCTTCGGCGGCTTGCTCTCTCAGCAATGCTTCGCGGTCACTGACCGGGATTTGATAATAATCCGGGTGGATTTCGTTAAACGCCAAAAAGCCATGGCGGTTACCGCCATACTCGACAAACGCCGCTTGCAGCGACGGTTCCACACGGGTGACTTTGGCGAGATAAATGTTACCGCGAAGCGGTGCCTTGGATTGCGACTCGAAGTCGAATTCCTGGATTTGATTGTTGTCGGTTACAACCACCCGGGTCTCTTCCGGGTGGATGGCATCGATTAGCATATTTTTGGTCATAAAAAACTCCCGCCGGGCGATGGGCAAAAGCGCCATACGGCGTCCGGCGTATATTTGAAGGTGAAAAGGACACGGCGTCGGCAACAAGCGCGTTAGGCTTGGCCGGGAAGGGGACTGTCATGGTTTGGTAGACGGTCACGCTATCTGTCCTCAAAAATGGTTACTGTTTCGGCAAAATGCCTGAACAGCCTTTTTGATATGGTCTACGGCGGTGGCTTCCGGCTCCTGTTTGGCCCTCGGAGGCGCGACGCCTGAAATATCGAGTGTGAATTTATAGACCACCGCCACCGATTGCAAGGTCAATCGGCAGACATCTAAATAATTGATTTTTCTTGAAATTCCTCCAATCATCGCTTTTGAGGGGCAAAATTGCTATGTTTGCCCCAAGAAACTGAGTCGTTTGCCGCAAGGAGAGAATACGACCATGTCGGTTTTTTCGGCGTTTTTTAGAAGCTCCATGCTATTCGCGCTGCTGCTGGTCGGCAGCGTTCAGACTGCTTTGGCGACGACGGTAAAAGACATCCGACTGGGGGTCACGGCGGAGCGCACGCGCTTGGTGCTCGACCTGCAATCAAAAGTCGATTTCGAAATTTTTCTGCTCGACGCGCCGCGTCGCGTGGTGGTCGACCTGCCGACGCTTGACTGGCCTGCGGGCCAGCCCGATGCGGCGGGGCTGATTCAAAAACTTCGTTTTGGGCAATTCAGCGCCAATAAAAGCCGCCTTGTTATCGACGCCAAAGGGCCGGTGAAAGTGGCAAAGAGTTTTATGCTGCCTCCCTCATCGGGGCTGCCGCATCGTCTGGTCATTGATTTGGTGAAGAGCAGCGACAGGGCGTTCACCGCGCAAGTTGCAAAAGATCGAGCCGCCAAACGCAGTGCCGCAAAACCTGCGCCGGCGCCTGTCCCGTTTACGCCGAAAGCCAGAAAGCGCGCCAATAGCAAACCGGTCATCGTGCTCGATGCCGGTCATGGTGGGGTTGACCCGGGCGCGTTGGGGCGCAAAGTGCGCGAGAAAAACATCACGCTGACCTTTACCCGCGAGCTGGCCAAGCAGTTGCGTGAGACCGGCAAATATAAAGTCTATCTAACGCGCAATCGCGATATCTATATCCCATTGCGCCAGCGCGTAAATATTGCCCGCAAGCACAATGCCGATTTGTTCATCTCCATCCATGCTGATGCGATTAAGCGGCGCTCGGTGCGCGGCATGTCGATTTACACATTGTCGGAAACCGCCTCGGATAAAGAAGCCGCCGCGTTGGCGCGCAAAGAAAACCAGTCCGATATCATCGCCGGTATTGATTTTGCCGACCAGCCGCCCGAGGTCGCCAATATTCTCATCGATTTGGCGCAGCGCGAGACCAAAAACCTGTCGGTGAAATTCGCCAATCTGGTGGTTGATAATGCACGCGGCAAGACGCAATTGCTAGAGCGCACCCACCGCTTTGCCGGTTTTCGGGTATTGAAAGCGCCGGATGTGCCGTCGGTGCTGATTGAGCTTGGTTTCCTGACCAATCGCAGCGATGAAAAACAGCTTTCATCGAGTGCGTGGCGGCGCAAAGTCGCCGGCGCTCTGGTCAACTCCGTGGATGGGTTTTTCCGCGGCGGCCAAGTCGCGGGCTTGCGCTAGAACAGCGGCAAACATAGCTGGATTTTTCTCGTCGACCTGCCATTATGCGGCCTCATTGTTAAGCGATTTTTCGGACTGAAAGGGTTCGTGGATGAAGTTTCTCGGCAATATGGCGGGGGTTATGGTGACGCTGGGGGCGATCGGTCTGTTCGCCTTTGTGCTGGTGTTGTGGCGCATCAATTCCGGTCTGCCGAATTACGAGCATCTGGCCAATTACACGCCGCCGGTGATGAGCCGCGCGCATGCCGGCAATGGCAGCCTGATTGCCGAATACGCGCAGGAGCGGCGGATATTTGTGCCCATCGACACGGCCCCTAAACATCTGATTGAGGCTTTCCTCGCGGCGGAGGATAAAAATTTTTACGACCATCCCGGCATTGATTTTGTCGGTATTGGTCGCGCCGTTTTTGCCAATATGGTCAATGTGGTCAGCGGTCGCCGCCTCGAAGGCGCTTCGACCATCACCCAGCAAGTGGCGAAAAACTTCCTTCTGAGCAGCGATGTGACGCTGGAACGCAAGTTGAAAGAAGCCGTATTGGCGCTCAGATTGGAGCGCACTTTCACCAAACAGCAATTGCTCGAACTTTATCTCAATGAAATTTATCTCGGGCTAGGCAGTTATGGCGTCGCCGCCGCCGCGCTGAATTATTTCGACAAGCCGCTGAGCGATCTAACCATTGCCGAGGCCGCCTATCTGGCCGCGCTGCCGAAAGCGCCGAATAATTATCACCCGTTCCGTAAGCGCGCCCGCGCTATTGCACGGCGCAATTGGGTCATTGGACGGATGTTGGACAATGGCTATATCACCGATATGCAGGCGCGCGCCGCCGCCGCGCAAGACCTTGTGGTGGCCGATCGACCGGCCAGTCTGCGCCGCTTCAGTGCCGAATATTTCGTCGAGGAAGTGCGCCGCGAAGTCTATGCGCTTTATGGCGAGCAGCAGCTTTATGGTGGCGGTCTATCTATTCGCACGACCCTGAATACCGATTTGCAGCAATTGGCGCAGCGCGCCTTGCGCAACGGTATCGAGGATTATGACCAGAGGCAGGGCTATCGCGGGCCGGTGGCCGAGCTGGAAACGCTGGAAGCCTGGTGGGAGCGATTGACCGAATTTGAAATCCCGACCGACCTCGCGCCATGGCGATTGGCGGTGGTGCTGTCGGTCGATGAAGAAGAAAATCGCGCTAATATCGGCCTGCGCCCGCGAATAACCCGCGCCCGCCGTTTTGAAGACCGGGTAGACCTTGGCGTGATTAATCTGGCCGGTGTCAAATGGGCGCGCGCCAAGCCGTCGCCCGAAAACGGCTATAAGGTAAAAGGCCCGCGCATTAAACGGATGTCGCAGGTTTTGAAAACCGGCGATGTGGTCTGGGTGTCGCCGCAAGGCGACGACGAAAATTATGTGTTGAAACAATTGCCCGAAGCCAATGGCGCAATGGTAGCGCTCGACCCGCATACCGGGCGCGTATTGGCCATGACCGGTGGCTATAGCTTCGCGGCCAGCGAGTTTAACCGCGCCACACAAGCCAATCGTCAACCCGGCTCGGCGTTTAAACCTTTTGTTTATGCAGCGGCTTTGGACAGCGGTTTCACCCCCGCCAGTCTGGTGCTGGATGCGCCATTTGTGATGGATCAGGGTAAAGATCAAGGGCTTTGGAAACCGGAAAACTATGCGCGGCGTTTTTACGGCCTCTCGACTTTGCGCCTTGGCATGGAGAAGAGCCGAAACCTGATGACCATTCGTATGGCGCAGGAAATCGGCATGAAGAAAATCACCGATTACGCCTCGCGCTTTAATATCAACAATACCATGCCGCGTGTGCTGGCCATGGCGCTGGGCGCAGGCGAGACCTCGCTGATGCGCCTGACCACGGCCTATGCCATGCTGGTCAATGGCGGCAAGCGGGTGGAACCGATTTTCATCGACCGCGTGCAAAACCGTTACGGCAAGACTTTGTTCAAAAAAGATCAGCGTAATTGTATCGGCTGCAGCAGCGAAACCTATGCACGGCAAGTGGCCCCCGATTTGCCCGATGAGCGCGAGCAAGTGCTGTCGCCGCAGACCGCCTATCAAGTTGTGTCTATGCTGGAGGGCGCGGTGAAACGCGGCACCGGACGGCGCATCTCGACCATCGGCAAGCCTTTGGCCGGCAAAACCGGCACCACAAATGACAGTCGCGACGCGTGGTTTATCGGCTTCTCCGCCGACCTTGTTGCCGGTGTTTATGTCGGTTTCGATGATAACCGCCCGCTGGGGCAGGGCGAAAGCGGCGGGCGTGTCGCCGCGCCGATATTCAAGGAATTCATGCAAGCAGCCTTGGCCGATATGGCGACACCGCCTTTCCGCGTGCCGCCGCAGGTCAATCTGGTGCGTATTAACGCCAAGACCGGCAAGCTGGCGCGCCCCGATGACGAGACCATCATCCTCGAAGCGTTTAAGCTGGGCACCGAGCCGACCCGCGACGGCAAACAAATGGTCGTGCGCGGCGACACCGGCAATGGCAGCGTCCAACAGCGCCCGGCCATCACCGCAGAAACGGTGGGCGCGGGCACGGGCGGTCTTTACTAAAATCTTTTCCTTCGCTAGATTTCGGCCTCGTTAAGGAGACCGCCATGCGTGCCGAACTCGCAGATTTTGTCGATAGCATAAAACAGTCTCTGGGCTTGCTCCGGAGGCATCTTTGACTGGGATACCGCGCTGGCCCGGCTCGACGAACTGAATAAGCTCGCCGAAGATCCGACGCTGTGGGACGACCCGCAAGCGGCACAGGCCAAAATGCAGGAACGCACGCGGCTCGAAAACGCCATCAAAACCTGCCAAAAACTCGAAACTGAAATGAACGACCATATCGAGCTCATCGAGTTGGGCGAGGCCGAAGGCGATGACGATGTGGTGGCGGAAAGCGAGGCCGCGCTGGCCAGTCTGGCGGCCGAAGCCGAGCGCATGGAAGTGGAGACGCTTTTATCGGGCGAGGCCGATGCCAATGACGCCTATATAGAAGTGCATGCCGGTGCCGGCGGCACGGAGAGCCAAGACTGGGCCAGCATGTTGCAGCGCATGTATATGCGGTGGGCCGAGAAGAAAGGCTATAAAGTCGCGCTTATTGAGCAGACCAATGGCGAAGAGGCGGGCGTGAAATCCGCGACCATTGAGATTAAAGGCCATAACGCCTATGGCTGGGCCAAGACCGAAAGCGGTGTGCACCGACTGGTGCGTATTTCGCCTTTTGACAGCAATGCGCGCCGCCATACTAGTTTCGCCAGCGTCTGGTGCTATCCGGTGGTCGATGATGCGATTGAAATCGACGTCTCGGAAGTCGATGTGCGCATCGACACTTTCCGCGCATCGGGGGCCGGCGGCCAGCACGTCAACACCACAGATAGCGCTGTGCGCATCACCCATTTGCCGACCAATATTGTGGTGCAATGCCAGAATGAGCGTTCGCAGCACAAAAACCGGGCCACTGCTTGGTCGATGCTACGCGCGCGGCTTTACGAAATGGAATTACAGCGCCGCGAAGAAGAAGCCAACGCCAATGCTGATGAGAAGACCGAAATCGGCTGGGGGCATCAAATCCGCTCTTATGTTTTGCAGCCCTATCAGATGGTCAAAGATTTGCGCACCGGTGTTGAAAGCGGCAATCCGAGTGCGGTGCTCGACGGCGCGCTGGATAATTTTATGGAAGCCGCATTGGCGCAGCGTGTCAGTGGTGAAGCAAGCGACGAGGCGGTCGCCGACATCGATTAGGCTTGTTGCTTAGGCTTATCGTTTATACCTTGAGCGGCTTTTTATTTTCTTTATCAGTAACGGTTTTAATGGCGGCATTTTTCAGCGGATCTTTTTCGCGCTTCACCGCGCCGTTTAACTGCGCGCCGGTCTCGATGGCCAGCGCTTCATTGAACACATCGCCGGTCACCTTACTGGTGGCGCACAGATAAACCTGCCGCGCACGAATTGTGCCATCAACTTGGCCCAAGACAGTTACCGTATCACCAGCCACCTCGCCGGCGACAATGGCCTTTTCGCCAATCGTCACGGCGTGCGAACGCAAGTCACCATCAAGGCGGCCTTCGATTTGAATGTCACCGGTCGAAAAAATTTTGCCGATAACATGAATGTCATGACTGAGGATGGAGGGGGCGGCTTTGCCGCGCGGTTTTTCGGGGGCTGTCATTATTATCTTGCCTCTTGGGAAATGGTTTCGGCGATATTGAAAATCTGCTTACCGGCATCAAGGAATGCAATCGGATTGCGAACCTTGCCTTCATACCATACTTCGTAATGTAAATGGGGGCCGGTGCTGCGGCCGCTATTACCGGCATCGGCGATGTGCTGTTGAAATTCGACGGCCTGACCACGGCGCACACGGCTGCGCGCCAAATGACCGTAGCGCGACCGAAAGCCGTTGCCATGGTCAATCTCGACCACCAGACCGTAAGGGCCTTTATAGCCTGAGCGCGTGACTGTGCCGGACAGCGTTGCATAAACCGGCGTGCCTGTGGCGGCGCCGAAATCGACACCGGCATGGAAAGCGGCGCGCTTTTTGAACGGGTCGAGGCGCGGCCCGAAACCGCTGGTGACGCGATAATAATGGATCGGCAAAGACAGCGGAATTTTGGTAACGGCGATGCTCAGATTTTCGAGACGCTCGAGATTGCTGGAAATGCGGTAAAGCTGGCGGTGCAGGTCGGAATTAATGCCCGGCTTTTCTTCCTGCAGCGGAATATAAGGCCCGCCCATGGCGCGCTGCTCTTCGGGCAGCACTTGCGCCATAAAACTCTCGGGCTCCAGAATTTCCGTGCCGTTAATCACGCCTTCAAATTCGGCGATGCGCCGGTCAATCTTTTCTTCCAGCGCGTCCAGCAAGTCTTTCTGGCGCAGCTCAAGAGACGCCACGCGGTCATATACGCCGTTTTCCAGAAGCGGCATGTCGATGGTCTGCTCCGGCGCTTCCAAAGCGGCGACACCGGTCAGAGTGATTTCGTTTTCGGCATTGGCCGGTGCTACTGATCGGCTTTCCAGCCGGTCTTCATGGCCCGAGCGGGTGCGTGCCACCAATTCGGTCGAATTGCTGTTGCGCTTATTCGATTTGGCGGTGCTGGCGAAGGACACCTGCATTTTGCGCAACTCATCGGAAATGGCAGCGTGCTGCTCAAACACCAGCGTCAAATCATTATGACGCTTTTCGAGATTATCGGTGGTTTCGGCGAACCAGTCGCGGGTCAGCACCAGTTGCGCATTCAAATCATCATAAGCCAGGCGCAGGCGATTAAGCTCGTTCTCATAGGCCAGCTTCATCTCGCGAACTTCTTGTTCGCGCTGGGCGCCAAGGCCGCTATTGAACAGCACATGCACCGAGGCGTAGCCGACCCAACCGGCAACGATGACAAAAAGCAGGGTCAAAACGACCAAGGAACGGCTGGAAAGTGGGACAAAAGTCACACTGCCGTTTTTTCGGACGTAAATCTGTCTTTCTGCGAACGCCTCGCGGAGCTTTTCAAGCAAACTGCTCATACATAACTTCCCGGATTCAAGTTTTGTATGTCTCAAAAATGAGGCATTTTTGCAAGTATTTACTTATTTTTGAAAAGTGCTGCTCATCTAGCCCGGCGCACAGATAAGCCGCCCCAGCGAAGAGATAAGCTGGGCGCGGTGCAGAAATAGCGCGGGCAGTCGGTGTTATTTTTGACCGGCCGCCTCAAGCACCGCTTCGACATGGCCTTTAACTTTTACTTTTCGCCAAATCTGCTCGATAGTACCATCTGTGCCGATGAGATAAGTGGCGCGCTCAATGCCCATAAATTTGCGGCCATACATATTCTTCTCAACCCATACGCCATAGTCAGAGAGCATTTTTTGCTCTTCGTCAGACACCAAAGTGATGCCAAGCTTGTGTTTTTCAATGAAGTTTTCGTGCTTCTTCACACTGTCAGCCGAAACGCCGATAATCTCGGTATTGGCTTTGTCGAAATCCTTCACCGCGGCGGTGAAATCAATCGCCTCGGTTGTGCAGCCCGGCGTGTTGTCTTTGGGGTAGAAATAAATCACCAGCTTGCGACCGGCATAATCGGACAGTGAAACGGTCTTGCCGCCATTGGCGGGCAATGAAAAAGACGGCGCGACATCGCCGATTTGAAGCTCTTTAGCCATTGGTTACTCCGATATTAAGATGCGTCTCTTGCGAGACTCTGGCATAAACGATTTGGGTCAATGTGGCGGTTGCCTTGAAATTGTCAAGTTCTTCGGCCACAGCAAGATATCGGGATAAACAGGGTCATTTATGAAGCGTTTGCTGCGGATTATTTTAGGGAGCATCATCCTGTTGGCGCTGCTGGCGGTGCTTCTTTACGGCATCATCCGCGCTTATGGCCTGCCGCTCGGCGTTCTCGCAAAGCCGCTCGGCGTCGTGCTGGCCACTATGGTGCCGGAAGGCTCGGTCGATATTGAGGGCGCGCGGATTGATTGGTCGTCAGAGAATAACTTCCTGGCGTTGACCATCGGCCAATTGCGTATCCGTGAAACGGCTGATGCGGGAATGCTGGCCGAGGATATTTACATCGAATTGAGCGGCACAGCATTTTGGCAAGATGCCCGTTTTGCGCTGGCCAAAGCGTTGGTCGGAAAGCTGACCATTATGCCGTCGCAGGTCAATGACTTGCCCGCGGCGACCGGTTTATTGCTGCCCTCGGGCGGTGGTGACGGCTTTGATAACATTAAATACATCTCCGAGTTTGCCATTCGCGACATTGTGGTGAAGAGCCATCCCGACGCGGCGTCCAACGGCTCGCATTTGTTGGTGCAGCGCAAGGGTAATCGTTTGTCGGCGATGGCGCAGATTGCGTATGGCAAGAGCCTTGAAAATGGCAGTGAAAATGGCGAAGCGCAAACCAGCATTGTCGGCACTGCAGAAATCGGCACGGATGGCGCCGGTCAGGCGGAGATTGAACTGAGCCAGCTCGACCCGCGCGATATTGGTCGTTTCAGCAATTTGCTGACGCCGCTGCGTGGAATACAGCTGCCCGTCACGGCGATGATGAATGTCAATTTCGCCAAGGGCGGCGCGCTCGATAACGGCTCGGTTGATTTGTTTGTTGCGCCGGGTTTGGTGCAATTTACCGGCGCGCCCATTGATGTGCGCGAGCTGGTTGTCGGTGCCGAGGTAGATTTCGCAAGTGGCGAGATTGACATGCGCGATGCGCGCTTCAATGTGTCGGGCGTGGCCGGCCAGCTCAGCGGTATGGCACGCTATTCGCAAAATGACACTGGTCGCTTGCAGGATATGTCTTTTGCGCTCACGGGTTCCGGTGCGCGGGTTGATCTCCCGCGGTTTTTCAAACAGGTGATCAATATCCCACGCGCCCGGCTCAATGGGGTTTACGATTTCGCAAGCGCGGCATTGGAGATAGACCGGCTCGAGGTCGAGCATAATTTCGGCAAAGCGGTGACCGTCGGCGTCATTACGTTGCATGAGCGCAACCCACATTTTGACATCACAACCGATTTCGGTGCCATGACCCGCGAGGGGGCGGAGGGTTTATGGCCGCTCACCATTTCGCCGGAGGGGCGCGCTTGGACCGAAAAAAATCTCGTAGGCGGCAAGCTGCGCGCCGGCTCGCTGGCCATTAATTCCAGTCTCGAGGAGATGACCAAGCGTCAAAAAGGCGACCCGATGCGCGAGGATGCGCTTCTGCTCGACCTCGATTTCGAGCAAATCGGTGTGCGCTATATGGCGCATTTGCCGATATTGCAGGAGAGCGCGGCGCGGCTGTTTATTCGTGGCAGCAGTATGGAGGTGCGCGGCGCGGGGGGCACGATTAATCTGCCCGATGCCGATGACGTCGCCTCGCCGGTGAATGTGGAGACGGTGCGCTTCTTCACATCGAATTATCGCGACCGTATGCTGCCGGTCAGTATTGATTTTATCGGTGATGGTGTGGCGCGCGATATTATTCGGGCGTTAAACCATCCGCCGCTTCACCTGTTCAAGCCGGTTGATTTTGATTTTGAGCGCTTGCTGGGTAATGTGCGCGCCGATGTGGCATTGCGCGTGCCGGTCTTCGCGCCCCGTGGACAGCGCAAAGTCGATTATCAAATCGCTATTGAAACGCGCAACCTTGAGGTCACCGGAAAGCTGGGTGATTTCAAATTGAGCCAAGGGCGAGGTCATATTTCTGTCAACAATCAGGGGCTTGCAGCACAAGGCCGAATTGTCGCCAATGGCGTTGATAGCGGATTTGCTTGGCGGCAACCTTTCGGGGCCGAACGCGCCAAGCAGGCGCAACTGGCGGTGCATGGTTTCTTCTCGCCGCAAGACGTCGCCGATTTGGGGCAGGAATGGGCGGCGACGCGCCTGTTTGGCAAGTCGCATGTCAATCTGCTGATAAACGGGCCGGTAAATCGGCCGCTTGGGTATCGGGTTTTTGTTGACCTCGAGCCGGCGACTTTTACCCTTCGTCCTCTGGCCTATACCAAACCTGCCGACACACCGGCCAGCCTTGAGGCGGTCATCGGCAATGCGGCGGATGGCAAGCTTGAGACCATTCGGGCCCGTCTCAAACTGCCGCAGCAAGACCCGTTGCGTGTGTCGATTCGTTTTGACGGACCGGTAATGAGCGCATTTGAAATGACGCCATTGTCCATCGGTCGCGATAAAAATCTGGTTGCCAAAGTCGAGACTTATGGCGATCAGCGATTGGCCACTATGACTGCCAAGCAGATGGATGTCAGCCGTCTCTTCTATGGCGGTAACCGAGAGGTCGAATTGGCGGCGTCTCCTTTCGCGCTTTTGTCTTTCCTCGGCGAAGATGCGGTGATGGAATTGCGGGTTGATAAGCTCGTCGGCGACAATAATATCGAGATGGATGAAGCGCGCCTGCGCGTGGTGCGCGAAAAAGGCCTGCACGAGAAATTGGCGTTTCAGGGTGTCTTCAAAGACGGCTCGGACATGCTGATGGATATTGCGCGCGAGACGGATACTGAGCGTCAATTTTTAATCCAAGCCGAACGCGCCGGCAATTTGTTCCGCATGTTCGATTGGGCCGAAGAGATCTATGGCGGCAATCTGGTGATACATGGCAGGCTCTATGATGATGGCATGCTTCTTGACGGGCGGCAGCGCGAATTGAGCGGGCGCATGACGATGACCGATTATCGTGCGCGTAATGTGCCGGTGCTGGCTTCTATTGTTTCGCTTGCCTCTTTGCGCGGTATCGCTGACACGCTGTCGGGCGACGGCATAAAATTCAAAAAAGCGCAGGGCAATTTTTCTTTGGGTGGCGGTCGCCTGACCATCAAAGATGGCCGCATGCACGGGCCGGCAGTCGGCATTACCGTGCAGGGCGATTACGATCTAAGTCGAGGCGATGTCGATATGGGCGGTACGGTTATACCGTCTTACACGCTGAACAGTTTTTTCGGCAAAATACCGATTGTCGGGCAGGTGCTGTCGGGTCGAAAGGGCGAGGGCATTCTTGGTATTGGCTACCGCGTGTCGGGTAAGGCGGGAGAGGCCAATGTGCTGGTCAATCCGCTTTCGGTTTTAACACCCGGCTTCTTGCGCCGCGTTTTCGAGATTGGTATCGGCCTCGGAGATGAAGAAGGCAGTGACACCCTACCTGAATTGGATGAGCCGGGGCTCAGTGAATAGCCCTAGACCGGCTTCAACAAGACGTGGCGTTTTTTGCCGAAGGACAGTTTAACGCTGCCATTTTGGATATCCGCTTCGGTAAGAGTTACGCCAATATCGTTCTGTGCCGCGTCGTTTACTTTGGCACCGCCGCCTTGAACCAGACGCCGCGCTTCGCCATTTGATTTGGCCAGTCCGGCCAGCACAAAAGCTTCCAACAGGCCGAGGCCGTCTTTCAGTTTCGCCGCTTCAATCTCAACACTGGGCAGGTCGGCGCTGGTGCCGCCGCCTTCAAATGTCTCCGTTGCGGTCGCTTCGGCTTTCGCCGCCGCATCGCGGCCATGGCACATGGCGGTGGCTTCCGTCGCAAGAATTTTTTTGGCGTCGTTGAGCTCGGCCCCTTCGAGCCCCTCAAGGCGGGTGATTTCATCCAGCGGTAATTCGGTGAACAAGCGTAGGAAGCGGCCGACATCGGCGTCTTCCGTATTGCGCCAAAATTGCCAGTAATCGTAAATCGGCAGCATATCGTCATTGAGCCAGACCGCACCTTGCGCCGTCTTGCCCATTTTCGCACCCGAAGAAGTTGTCAGCAGATTGGTGGTCAGGCCGAAAACGCTGTTCTGGTCGCACCGCCGCGTCAGTTCAATGCCGTTGACGATATTGCCCCATTGGTCGCTGCCGCCCATTTGCAATGTGCAATCATAGCGGCGGTTGAGCTCGAGGAAATCATAGGCTTGCAAAATCATGTAATTGAATTCGAGAAAGCTGAGCGGCTGCTCGCGGTCGAGACGCAGCTTGACGCTGTCGAAACTCATCATCCGATTGACCGAGAAATGACGACCATAATCGCGCAGGAATTCGATATAATTCAGCCCCGACAGCCATTCATCATTATCGATCATTATCGCATCGGTCGCCCCGTCGCCGAAACTCAGAAAGCGCTCAAAAGTAGCGCGGATGGTCTGCTTATTGGCGTCGATTTTATCCTGTGTCAGCAATTGGCGGCTTTCATCCTTGCCCGACGGGTCGCCGACTTTGGTGGTGCCCCCGCCAATCACCACAATCGGGCGATGGCCGGCCTGTTGCAGGCGGCGTAGCATCAAAATGGAAATCAGATTGCCGACATGCAAAGACGGCGCGGTGCAATCATAGCCGATATAGCCGGTGACGACGCCCGCATTGGCGGCGCTGTCGAGCGCTTCGCCGTCTGTGCATTGCGCGATGAAGCCGCGTTCATCGAGCGTTTTCAGAAATTCTGATGTATAACTCATGACGCTGACTGTTAAGCAAAGCGCGAAATGAAATCAAGATGGAAAGTGTGCAGGAGTGAGATGACACGCGCCGTAACCGCATTGGGACTGATGAGCGGCACCTCGCTCGACGGCATCGATCTGGCTTTGCTCAAGACCGATGGCGCGGCGGCAATCGATTTTATGCGCGATGGGTTTGTCGCTTATGCGCCCGAATTGCGGGCGCTGCTGCGCGGCGTATTGGATGCAGCCGCTAACTGGCCGACAGCGCAGCTCAAAAACCCAGATGATTGGCCGTCGCAACTGAAGGAAGCGGCGGCAGCGGTGACACAAGCGCATATTGCGGCGGTGGAAGGATTTCTAGAGCCCGACAGCGCGCTGGCGCTTATCGGTTTTCACGGCCAGACCATCAGCCACCGCCCGGCTGAGGGGTTTACCTTACAAATCGGTGACGGGCAGGCGCTGGCGGCGGCGACCGGTAGCGATGTGGTCGGGCAGTTTCGGTTGAATGATATGCGCCATGGCGGGCAGGGCGCGCCACTGGCGCCGTTGTTTCACGCCGCGCTGGCCGGTGAGGCGCGCCCGCAAGCGGTGCTCAATCTCGGCGGCGTTGGCAATATCACTTGGCTTGGTGCAGATGACGCGATGCTGGCTTTCGACACCGGCCCGGCCAATGCGTTGATCGATGACTGGGTGGGGGCGCATAGCGGGCAGGCTTATGACATTGACGGTGCGCTGGCGGCCAAAGGCAAGGTCGATGAAGCGGCTTTGGCGGCATTGATGGCGCATCCTTATTTCGACGCGCCGCCGCCCAAATCGCTTGACCGGATGGCTTTTCCGACCGACGCGGTGGGCGCGCTGGATGTTGCCGATGGCGCGGCGACGCTGACGGCTTTCACTGCCGCCAGTGTGGCGCGCGGTTTGGCGTTTTGTCCGCAACCGCCGCAGCGCTTAATTTTGTGTGGCGGCGGGCGACACAATAAGACATTGGCGGCGATGCTGGGCGCGCAGTGCGGCGTTGAGATACTTGATTGCGATGCGCTGGGGTGGCGCGGCGACGGTCTGGAAGCGCAGGCTTTTGCGTGGTTGGCGGTGCGGTCGCAAAATGCCCTGCCGCTATCACGCCCCGAGACCACCGGCGTCACCGAGCCGGTCAGTGGCGGGGTGTTGTATCAGGCGGGGTAAACTCGGCTAGCCGATTTCGCTGATGCGGCGGTCGAGATAAGCACCGACCGTATTGTCCAGCGTGTCCAAATCGTTCTCGAAGAAATGATTGGCACCTTTGATATTCTCGTAATCAATGGTGATGCCTTTTTGCGCTTGCAGCCGCTCGACCAGTTTTTCCGTATCTTCGGTCGGCACAATGCGGTCGGCGTCGCCATGCACAATCAGACCGCTGGCCGGGCAGGGCGCAAGAAACGTAAAATCGTAAAAATTGGCGGGCGGTGCCACCGAGATAAAGCCGGAGATTTCCGGTCGCCGCATTAAAAGCTGCATGCCAATCCAAGCGCCGAAACTGTAACCGGCAATCCAGCACTGGCGCGCATCGGCACTCAGCGCTTGCAGCCAGTCGAGCGCCGCGGCGGCGTCTGACAGTTCACCAATCCCTTCGTCAAATTCGCCTTGACTGCGCCCAACGCCGCGAAAATTGAAACGCAGCACCGAAAAGCCGCGATTGGCGAATTGGTGATAGAGCTGGTAGGCCACCGGATTGTTCATATTGCCGCCAAGTTGCGGCAGCGGATGCAAGATCAGCGCTATCGGCCCGCCGGCCTCTTTTTTCTGCGTAAAACGACCTTCCAGTCGCCCTTCAGGTCCGTTGAAAATCACTTCAGGCATAAGGCGCTCCCACGACGCTTAAACTTGACTAAAACGGTCGGATTTACTATATCCAGTTTGTGTGGCGTTTGTGTTACCCAAAAGCACGGGTGTTTTGCAAGAAAAATCGTAAAACATAAATAAAAACATAAGGTTACGGAAAGATGAAGATTTCGACAAGAGGCCGTTATGCGGTCATGGCTATGGCTGATATGGCACAACAAGAGAAAAACGGTGCCAGCGGGCCGGTGAGCCTTGCCGATATTAGCGAGCGGCAGGAAATCACCGTCAACTATCTAGAGCAGATTTTTGGCGATTTGCGGCGCGCCGGTTTGGTGGAGAGCCGTCGTGGCAAAATGGGCGGCTATTTGCTGGCCGCGCCGCTTGATGCCATTCGCATTGGCGATGTTATTCGCGCCGTGGACGAGCCGGTGG
>Ga0181604_10001334_pt1 | contig 22034 bp, 26 predicted proteins | sample 041ome_12_FD_148663 | JGI IMG/M metagenome (GOLD analysis project Ga0181604, IMG submission 148663) | Coastal salt marsh microbial communities from the Groves Creek Marsh, Skidaway Island, Georgia - 041410US metaG (spades assembly) | ecosystem: Environmental > Aquatic > Marine > Intertidal zone...
AGTTCCATCCACGACCATCGATTGCTAAGATATCTGATTCTTTATATCCTGAACTAAGAAGTGCATATGCTGCATGTGATTGATGATGGTCAATATAGTATTTGTTACCGATTAATTTATAATCCCACAACGTAGAAGGCTTAAATTCTAAAAATTCTTTTTCTATATTATGATAAGGTATTGATTCTATTCCGCCTACAGTTATAGTAAATGCTAGAACTTCATGATTATCTGGTTTGAAATATTCGTCATAAAATTTTCTAGTATATTTTGTATCTTTTTTATTCATTCTTGATGCTTCGGAATGATGTGGATATACATCAACATGCCATGGAACATTATGTTTTTTTCGGCTATATCTTTCTATTTGATTATGGAACATCCCATCATATGTATTATGATCATGTGGACCTAGGGCTATACTAAATATTTTCATACATAAAATCCGCTATTAATTCTTGTCCTTTTTTATTTGGGTGAGCATCTTCATTAGATATTTCAAAACGCCTGTCTGGTTTATGTACTATTTTATTTTGAATATTAAAACCTCCAATTTCTTTAAATATTGGCCAACCTATAAAATTATCTTCGTTGATTAAATCAATAATTACGCTAGTTTCAAAGGAAACTAAAGCCCTTCTATTACCAATTCCACTACCATCCCCATACTGTGTTGGACTTAACATTTGAACTTGTTTATATGGTACTTTAATATATTCACATAATATTTGAAAACTATAATAATATCTTATTTGTCTTTGGATCCAATATTCATTTGTCCCCTTTATATCAAATCTTTCATTATTCCAAGTTTTATTCTGTTTTTGCCAATCACGTCTTTCTGATTTTGACCAAGCCGCAATTACTAAACCAATATTACTAGTATGAGGTACTGTTTCTAATAAGCTATTATATATGTATTCAGAGCCAGAACCTCCCTTACCTAGGTTAATGCATTCCATTCCTAATTTTTCGGCCAACATTTCTGGCCATTTTGGCCAAGAGCAATCTAGCTCCGGATGGAACACCGACTCAAATTTTGTATCACACCAGCTGCAACCTGAAACAATTAGCTTTTTCATAAACTAGGTCCTGATGCAGCTAAAATACTTAAAAGCATTTCCCTATTTATTTTTGGTATTTTTTCAGTACATACCTTACAATATTCTTCAAATTCAAAAAGTTGATAGTTCATCATCTTATCGACATTCTCTTGACTAATTTCATATTGGCGAGAGCCATTAATTACTTTTTTGCTACAATGTCTTATTTTTTTGATTTCGAAATCAATTACCGGTACTGATGGAAATGCAGCACAGATCCTTCTTTTTTCCTCAGGGTCTTGTTCCAATCTGTTAAAAGTGGGAGACCTTGAATTATATGCTTTGAGTATGGTATTGTCATGATCAATATATCTTAAATCATAATTTTTTCTATATTCAAAATAGCCAGGAGTTTGAATTACGATATTATAGTTATTCTTGTCATTTTTTTCGAAGAAATCGTAATTGCCTAGTTTTTCCATTTTATCCCCGTAAAAATCTAATACTAAATGTTCCATATAAAAAATTGTAGGATCTTCTAATACAAATGGATATTTTTTTCTTACAAATGAATTAGATAATACTGCAGGAATATGTTTATCGTTTTTTTTTATTTCAGAAATAACCTCATCTAGATTTTTAATTAAACCAGGCTCTCCTCCAAGAAGATTAAACTTAGCTTTATAATTTTTAAAATAATCTAGGGTTTCTCGTAGGAAATCCATATCAACAGTTAGATTTCTCATTTCAAGTGTCCACGCAGTACAATAATGGCAAGACTTATTGCATGACATTGATAGGTATAGATCTATTGAAGGATAACCAATACTTAGTTCATTATATGATATCATAAGAATACCGATTCTATTTCTATTAGGATTTTATTTATCTCTTCACTAGTTAGCCATGGATGAATGGGTAAAGACAATATGGATTTACTTACTAGTAAAGAGGTTGTCCTAACTGGGCCGCTATACATACTATTTTCAGATATAGTTTTTTCATAATGTACTTGTGCTTTTAACCTATTTCTAACACGATCTCTGATATCTTTATTTTCAAAACGAACAGTATACTTATGATAGTTATGGTTTAGCCCATTACTACATTTTTGTATTGATACTGGAAGATCATTTAGTACGTACTCATATTCCGAAGCTATTTTTTGACGCTTAGTTTGCCATTCATCCATTTTATCTAAACGGAAATTAATAAATGCAGCATTCATATAAAACATTTTAGAATTATATCCTAGGAATTCAAAGTCATTTCCTTTACCATGCTTTCTTAATTTCCTTACATATTCTGCTTTATTTTTGTTATTGGTCATAAGCATGCCACCACCAGATATACCAGCAATGACCTTATTATTATTAAAGCTATAAGAACTTATATCTCCAATCGATCCGGCCTTTACACCATTCAGACTTGATCCTAATGACTGTGCAGCATCTTCAATAAAGACAATATCATTGTCTTTGCAATATTGTAAGATTTCAGATGTATCGGTCATGTTACCAAAAAGATGGGTGTATATTAATGCCTTGGTTTTTTTGGTTGTTCTTTTCTTGATCTCTGGGAATGATATGTGATATGAATCTAAATCAATATCACAAAAGACCGGCGTAGCGCCTGTTCTAGTAATACAGGATGCTGACGATATCCAAGAAAAATCACTTACTAATACCTCATCACCTGGACCAATATCATAGCATAGCAACGAATAGTAAAGTGCATCAGTAGCGCTATTTACGGCTACCGCGTAACTTCTATCTGAATATTGCGCAATACGTTCTTCTAGAAATTCTACATTGCTATCATTATCTTCTTGCATTACTTTATGAAAAAGATCTGAATAGGCATCTTTATTTTCTAGGTATTCTCTATCCCATCCATTATAATTCATTTACAATATTCTCCACATTAGGCTTTTCAATTTTTCTTTTGTAATATATTTCAGCGCCTTTATTCATGGCTTCAAATATGATAGGTTTATTGTAGTATTTACACTCCTGTATAATACGGGGTGCAGGATCATTTATACCTTTAGTGTACACATACGAATCGAAGATACCAAGTAAATTATCAACTGGTACAATAATATGATTATTCTGATAATTTACTACGCCAATATCATATATCAAAATGCCATGTGATTCGTACTTGTGTAATACAGATTCTGCAGCACTATAGTAATCGTTATTGGTACCATTGAAAAGATACTTAAATTGGATATCATTTTCAATTGGTTTATGTACATCAAAATATATTCGTTTTTCGAATGGCTTTCCTTCACCATATGGATACACCTCATAGTCACAAAGATCTACTACTAATTCTGGTACAAAATAAGAAAGAGCATTATAGTATTCTATCTTATGATTTTCTGAGTATACAGCAAGTACCTTTCCTTTAAAAAGTAAATGTAATAAAAGCAACTGGTCGCTACTATAATTTTCCCGATTTAGAAAACCATGTGTCATCATACTTCTACCCATAATCAAGGTAACACCATCCATTGCCATATCATTAAAAATGATATTATTAAATGATGTGTACTTTTTGGTGATAGCGTCGAAGTAATCTTCAGCTTTAAAATGAGGATGTGTTACAATTACCAAGTGACATTTTACGCCAATTGAATTTAGATAACAACAATATTCATAACTGTAATAAAGCAAACCATCACAAGGTTTACTAGTGCATACTATATTCATTTTTTAAGACCAAATAACATTTCAATCAAAGGTTATTTATCGATCGTTTATAAATACTAAGCAGCATTCTTTTATAAATAAAGAAAATAAAGGATAATTTATCAACATGGCTCAATACGAAGATTTTACAATTGATCAAGGTACGGACGTGGCAATTGAGATCCATGTTGTTGATGCTTTGAATGCTACTAAAAATTTGACAAACTATTCTGTTTCTGCTAAGATGAAAAAGACTTACAACAGTGATAGTTCAGACACAACTAATTTTACATCAATTGTTTCTACACCACCTACTGATGGGATTGTTACTCTATCACTTACCAATACCCAAACAGATAATTTAAAATCAGGGCGATATGTATATGATGTAGAACTTTCCTTTGTTGATAGCGCCGGCAGTACAATTGTCGAAAGAATACTAGAAGGAAAAATTTTAGTTACACCATCTGTTACTAAATAGAGGAAAGAATGACAGTTAAAGTTACATCTTCTCAAGAAGCTTCAAAAGTAAAGGTTATATCGACCGATCAGACTACAATTGTTAAACAAGTTAAAATAGGAACACCAGTAAGACGAGTAACTGGTGGTTCATTTAGTATTAATAGTATCGACGGAGTAAATACATCTGGAAAACAAGATGGAAGTGTACTCGTTTATAATGCTACCACTTCAAACTTCGAAGCAACATTAAATTTAGATAAGCAATTAGTTAACGGGGGCAACTTCTAATGGCCACAATAATTCGAATTAAGAGATCCGGCACCACGGGATCTCCAACTACCCTCAAGCTAGGTGAACTCGCGTATACCTATCTTGGCGGTACTCAATCCAACGGTGGTGATAGATTATATGTAGGAACCGGCGGCGTTGATTCGAATGGTGACGCTCTTACCTTAGACGTTATAGGTGGTAAATATTTTACTGATAAGTTAGACCATGTACCTGGTACACTAACAGCATCAAGTGCTATTATTACCGATGCTAGTAATAAAATTGACGTATTGAACGTTGATAATATTACTATCGACGGCAATGCTATTACCTCAACAAACACCAACGGTAATATTACAATTACTCCCGATGGTACTGGCGAGATTATTGCTTCTACCCTAACAGTTAGTGATTTAACAGATAATCGTATTGTTCTTGCTGGAGCTAGTGGTGCGCTCGAAGACGATACTAATCTGACGTTCGATGGTACAGACTTTATTATTAATACAACCAGCTCTTTACAAATTCCAGCTGGTTCTACTGGTGATCGTCCTACTCCCGTTACCGGACAAATTCGCTTTAATACTACACTTGCAGCCTTTGAAGGTTATCATGGTACTTCTTGGAACAGTCTTGGTGGAATTATTGACGTTGACCAAGACACAAAAATTACTGCTGAAAATGCCGCTGGCGCAGATTCCGATGCACTAAAATTCTTTACAGGTGGCGTCTTAAGGATGACACTTGATTCTGCAGAATTATCATTGGATGGTATTAACTTAATTTCAAGTAAGTCTGGTGATACATTAACAATTGATCCAAATCCAGTAGGTGATTCTGGAACATTAGTTATTCTTGGTAACTTGAAAGTCGAAGGTACACAAACAATTGTTAATTCGACTGCAGTTTCTATTAATGACAAAAATCTTGTTCTTGCAGATTCTGCAGTAGATTCAGCTGATGCAAACAATGCTGGTTTTACTATTAACGGTCCTGCAAATCCAGTTACATTCCTTTATAAATCAGCTTCTGATACAATCCAGATCAATCGCCCATTTACGACTCCTGGTGGCGGTGTTACCAATATTCTTGATAATTATACAACCGATGACCTAACAGAAGGTTCTAATCTTTATTATACAGACGAACGTGTTGATGATCGACTAAGTAACCTCTTATTAGCAGGTGAAGCAATTGATCTTACATATGACGACAGCGCAAATACTTTACAGATCGACGTTGAGCTTGCAACAGTTAGCAATCCTGGTGCAGCTTTCTTTGATTCTGATCAGATGACTGTTACATCAGGATTTGTAACGATCTTTGAACTTGATGGTGGTGTATACTAGTAATTGATAAGAAGTTTTTACTTCTTCTATATTACCTTTTTTAAGGACTGACAATGTCAACAACTATTTTTAAACTTAAAAAGTCTTCTGTTGCGAGTAGAGTACCTGGTACTTCAGATCTAGCTTATGGCGAATTAGCTATTAACTATGAAGACGGTGTAATCTATTATAAAAATAGTTCTAACTTAATACAAAAGATTGCTTCTAATAGCTACCTACAATTTCCCCATTCTACAACAATTACCTATACAGTTGTTGTTGCCAGTAAAGATGCTACACATCGATATAATGGTACCGGATCTGGATCTGGATATAAAATCGATGGTGTCTTTTCACCTTTTCTTACATTAGTACCTGGAAGAACATATAGATTCGACCAATCGGATTCTACTAATGGTGGTCATCCGCTATTATTTTATTATGATGCAGCAAAGACTGCTTCTTATACAACTGGTGTTACAACCAATGGTACACCTGGAAGTGCCGGCGCATATACAGAAATTACAATCAGTGATTCTACACCTTCCGTACTTCATTACCAATGTTCAGCACATGGGTATATGGGTAATGCTGTACAAACAAATTCCCGTAATTTAACTGGATTTGATACAGACGATCTTACTGAAGGTTCAACTAATTTATATTACACGGACACGCGGGCTCGCGCGAGCGTATCTTTAGGTACGGCTGGATCCCAGGCATATAATAGTAGTACAGGTGTATTTACTATTCCTGGTACAACTGATCATATTACTGAAGGTAGTAATCTATACTATACAGACGCAAGAGTATCAACATTAGTCGACTCAGCATATGTTCAGGCAAGACAAGTTGATCTACAGAGAGATTCCGCATTTATTACTGGTGTTGTTGATTCTGATTATATCAAAACCGTTAATTATTTAGATAATGAAAAACTAATATTTGGAAACAATACTGATCTTCAAATCTATAGTAATGGTACTAACTCATTTATTACCGAAGGCGGTACTGGAGATCTTGTCTTACAAGGTGGTAACATTAGATTTGAAAACGGATCTGGTGAATACTATATTCGATTATATAATAATAGTAAAGTAGCTTTATACCATGACAATAGTGTTAAATTAGAAACATCAGCTACTGGTATTACAGTTACAGGTACTGTTAATGCCGATTCTGCCACATTTACTAATCTTACATTAAATAATGAGCTAGTAGATTCTTCTTGGGTACAGGCAAGACAGATTACCTATGACTTCCTAGACTCGAGTGAAGCAATTAATCTTATTGATTCTGCGTACGTACAAGCAAGGCAAATTACATACGATTTCTTAGATTCCGGTGAAGTTATTAATCTTATTGATTCTGCTTATGTACAGGCTAGACAGTCTATTACTGGCGGCACTGATCCTATCTTTAAAACAATCTCAGTTTCTGGTCAATCTGATGTAGTAGCAGATCTTGTAGCTGATACACTGACATTAGTTGCTGGTACTGGTATGACCATTACTACTAATGCTGCTACTGATACTATTACCTTTACTTCTGCAGCAGCTGGTGTAGATTCTGCAGCAACAATTGCTTTAATTCAAGCAAATTCTGTTGATTCAGCTGAAGTTATTAATCTAATTGATTCTGCATATGTACAAGCACGCCAATCATCTACTTCTTCGGTTAATACATTTAGTACAATTTCAATAGCTGGTCAATCGGATGTAATTGCAGATAGTACTAGTGATACGTTAACATTAGTTGCTGGTTCTGGTATTACACTTTCAACGACCGCTGCATCAGATGAAATTACAATTACTTCTACCGGCGGTGCTGGAGGTGGTGGACTTGTTACTGGTACAACTTTAACGGCATCAAATAATCTTTATACTGGTGATAGTTCTACTACAACATTTACTTTATCAACTGAACCATCAGATGAAAATAATGTAATTATTTCAATTAACGGTGTTGTCCAGCAAGCCGATACATATAGCTTAACTGGATCAGTTATTACTTTAGATTCTGCACCTGTTACTGGTGACGAAATTGAAATGAGAGTGTTTAATCACTTCTCTGCTAATGTGTCACTTAGGGATTATCAGAATTATGTATACCAACCATCATCTTCAACTACAGCATTTAGTGGTACAGATATAAATGGTAATTCACTTACATATGATGTAGGTAAATTAGAAGTATATGTCAATGGTGCTAGATTAGTAAATGGATTAGATTATACTGCTACTAGTGGTACATCTGTAGTTTTAATTAACGCAATTGATAATGGAGATACTTTAGAAATAGTATCATTGGCTGCAGCAACTCTTGTTAATCCGGGAATTGCAATAGTTGATAGTGATTTATCTACAACAACTGTAGATCAAATCGTAGATACATTTTCGAAAACTCAATATAGAACTGTTAAATATGTTGCACAGATTGAACACGATTCTAGCAGCTCTTATCATGCAGAAGAAATTTTGTTAACACATAATGGATCAACCGTTGCAATGACTACATATGCTCAAATATTATTAGATTCTAGTTTAGGAACATTTGATGCAGATGTAGTAGGTGATTTAATTCGATTAAAATTTTCACCAACAAAAACCAATACTAGCACTAAGCTTAGAAAAATACAGGTGATTGCATAATGGCTACTAAATTAAGAAGATCTAATTTTCATACTGATGCAGATAATCATGTAAATGAATCTATTAATGCTAAATTAGCAGCAAATTTAGGAAATATATCTACTGGAAATATTACTACTACAGGTTATATTGCTGGTCCTGCTACCTTTACAATCGATCCAGCAGCAGTCGGTGATAATACTGGAACATTAATTGTTGCAGGTAATCTACAAGTTGATGGTACAACTACTACTATTAATAGTACAACGTTGGAAGTTGATGATCTTAATATTACATTAGCAAGTGGTGCAGCAAATGCAACTGCAGCTAATGGAGCAGGTATTACAGTAGATGGTGCCAGTGCAACTATTACATATGCATCAGCTAGTGATGCTTGGTCATTTAATAAAAACGTAGGTATTGGTGGAAATACCGCTAGCGCAACGGGATTTGTAAGGTCGCTAAATTTAGAAGGCTCTGATGTTTCTCTTCAGCTTCGTGAAACCACAACTAATTCAAGTTGGGAAATAGGTAACGATAATACTGGTTTATTTAGAGTTTTAAATAACGGTGCTAATAAATTAGTTATAAACAGCACTGGTAACGTGGGCATTGGGACGAGTTCGCCAAGCACTGCCTTAGATGTCACCGGCACTGTGACGGCTGATGGGCTGACTGTTTCACCTAGTTCTGGTGCGGCTATAGGAACAGTTAAGGCTATAGCTGGACAAAGCGCATATGTTTCCATTAGGGGAAACAACACCACATTTTTAACTGACTCATTTGATATCAACCAGTTGTCAAATGGTTCAGCCGAAGTCATGCAAAGAGCCAATCATCCATTGATTATTGGCACTAACAATACAGAACGCCTCCGCATCGACAGCAGCGGAAACGTGGGTATTGGGACGAGTTCGCCAACCAACGGAAAGCTAGAAGTCACAAATGCTAGTAGTACAGTCCCCACTGGTTTCTTCAGAAACACAAGTACCGGTGGTGATAGCCCATCGTTAACTGTGCAGGGTGGTGCAAACAATGCTGCTCCAAACTTTAGTGTCCTTGATTATAACGGAAACACTGATTTTGTTGTTCAAGGCGCAGGTAACGTGGGCATTGGGACGTCGAGTCCAGTATATACTTTAGTTGTCTCTGAAGATGGTAATGATAATATTGAAATTGGCGCTGGAATTATTCAAAGATATAATAGAGCTACTAGTAGTTATGGAGCAATGAATTATTATTCCGCTAGCCATAATTTTTATACCACTGGTGGTGGACAACAGTCTTTGTTTATTAACAGTGATGGCAAAGTGGGCATTGGGGCGAGTTCGCCTTTTGACGCATTGCACGTTGAAGGAACAATTCGTGGAAATGTTAGTAGTGCCTCAGATGAAAATATACGTTTAACAACAACAGGCGGCGGCGGTTTTGTTGTTGATGTTGATGATGCAACTGTAGCCAATCCAACTTGGTCTATCCGAACATTTGCGTCAGAACCATTGGCGTTTGATATTGGCGGTACAGAACGTATGCGTATTGACTCCAACGGCAGGGTCTTAATCGGACGAACAACAACGCTTGGCTACAAACTAGACTTGCTTGGTGATATGCGGTCAGAGCGTTCGGCCGCCAGCGGAACGCATATTGTTTTCACAAACTCTGGTGGAAATAAAGGTACTATAACAACAGATGCAGCTGGTACAACATACAACACCACATCTGACCGTAGACTCAAAGAAAATATCGGATTGATTACAGATGGTAAAGAAAAGCTGCTTGCGATGAAACCATCTACATTCAATTTCATAGAAGATGAAAACAAAACAAAAGTGCACGGTTTCATCGCTCAAGAAATGCGAGATATTGTACCTGAAGCAGTGTCACAAGGTCAGGAAGAAAATGATACTTGGTCAATGGACTATGGTAGAATTACCCCAGTCATTGTTGCTGCATTACAAGATGCACTAAAAGAGATAGATATGTTAAAAAATAGAATTACAGAATTGGAGGCTAAATAATGTCTTTTAGTATAGGCCCAGAACAAACTATATATAAAGCACCGTCGACTAATAGTAATACACATTATATTATACATGAGGTTGCTGGTATCTCTAACTATCAGTCATCGGGAACTATGAGTCACTGGTTTAGAATAAATCTATACGCTAGATATTATAATGCGGACGGACAGGGGGGAAAAGTTGTTCTATTTTTTACAAATAATCCAACACATGCGACAAGAGCAGTTTATAAAGAAATTGAAATTATGTTTACGAGTGGTGTTGGTGGGGGTTACACCACGACATCAGATAGTAGCGCCATGACTGCAAGGTATCTAAAAGATTTATACATGGGATGGAATTATTATGGCATAACATATACATGTAATTTATATTATCCTAATAGTGGATTAACTATTGCTAATTCCAGCGATCCTAGTTATCCCTTACTTTTGAAGATAGATGAAAGTGGGAACGGAAATTATTCTGGGGGTAAAACCCTACATACTTATGCACAGGTTGCAGGTTCAAATATAGCCATTAGAAATAAAGTAACAGAATACTTAGGTACATCAACCCCAAGTTATTATTCTGGAAACTATACACAACTTACTATTACTTAATAGGGATAAAAAATGAACGAAGAATTACCACCAGATATACCAAATGAAGAATTACCAGAAAATTGGTATCTTGATCCTACTCATCAAATCCCAACGGAAGCACAGCTTCAAGAGTGTTATACAATGCGTAAAATGAATTATCCATCTTTAGAAGATCAACTTGATGCATTCTGGAAAGGTGGAGAAGATTCAGAGATAATGAGACAAAGGGTTTTAGAGGTAAAGACTAGATTTCCTAAACCGGAATAATATTATAAAACTAGATAAATAGAGATATAGATCTCGGAGTAAAGAATGGCAACAACAAAAGCAACTGAACTATCCCAGTTCTCCAGTACCCTTACTGTTGATAGTAGTGGTAATGTAGTTCTTACTGGGTCAGTTACTGCATCTAGTTTTCTAACTGGAGGTACTGCCTTACTTGATTCTTCGCGAGCGACGTCGCTTATCGATAGTGCGTATGTTCAGGCAAGACAAGTTGATCTACAAAGAGATTCTGCATTTATAACTAGTATTGCTGACTCTGCATATGTACAGGCAAGGCAGACCGACTTCCTTGATTCAGCCGAAGCTATTAATTTGATTGACTCTGCATATGTAAGAGCAAGAGTAAAAACAAATCAGAATCTACAGACTTCAGATAATGTTACTTTTGCAGATTTAACATTATCAGGAAATTTACAGGTTAATGGTACTACAACTACTATTAATTCAACTACATTAACAATTAATGATAAGAATATAGTACTTGCTGATTCTGCTGCAAATGCTGCAGCTGCTGATGGTGCAGGTATTACAATTAACGGGGCGAGTGCAACATTAACATATGCCTCAGCTGGTGATAATTGGGTATTTAATAAAGCCCCTTATTATAGTTCAGCTAGGTTAATTACAACGGACGATAAGTTAATCGACTCAGCTCTTACAACGCAACTTATTGATTCAGCATATATACTAGCAAGGGCACCTGAACCCGATGGTGACGGCCTTGCTTATGCTATTGCATTAGGATAAAGGTTAGGAAATGGCAAACACATTTAGAACATTTACAGATACCGCAGTAGGTACAAGTGCTGCAACCATTTATACTGTTCCTTCTGCAACAGCAACTACGATTATCGGTTTGAATATATCAAATATATTAACTGTAGGAATTACAGTAGATATTCAACTTGAAAATAACGACGGTGATAATGTTTATATTCTAAAGGATGCACCAGTACCTGTAGGTGGTGCACTAGTTGCTGTTGGTGGAGATCAAAAGATTGTTATGAATGCTTCTGATGTATTAAAAGTAACAGCAAGTCAGGCATCAGCTGCTGATGTAATCGTATCGGTTCTGGAGATTACTTAATGGCTTTAAGCGATATTGATAAATCCCCATTATACATCGATAGTACAAACGGTCGGGTAGGTATTGGGACGAGTTCGCCAAACGAAGCGCTAACGATTGAGGCACCGTTATCAGGCGACACTGGATTGGCGATCAACTATAACGGAGACAATAAAGCTGGCATTACAGTTAATCCAACCACGGGTCAAATCCAAGTTGGCGCACATCCAGACTTAACCAGTGCTAATGCTTATTATTTAAGTTTTAACACCGCTTCATCAAACACTGTTTATGAGCGCATGCGCATCAACAGCAGCGGTAACGTTGGCATTGGTAGTTCAACCCCTTCATTTCGGCTTGCAGTAGAAGACGGCAGCGGCGCAACACGAGTTAATGTAAGAAACAACGCTAATGCGGCGGCTGGTTCCGGCATTTACTTTGAGGTTTTAAACGGTGGTAGCACTGTTGGAAATGGAACTATTGCCACTCAAAGCAATGGCGATATGGCGTTTTTTACCGGAACATCTTCTGGCGCAGAACGTATGCGCATCGACAGCAGCGGCGTCGTAGGCATTGGTACGAATTCGCCATCTGGTGCAAAGTTAGAGATCTTTACAGCTAGTACAGCAGTAGATGGTCTGAAAATATCTAGATATACCCCGGGAAATTACTATTCAACTTTACGTCAAGACAATCACGGCTTAGCTATTCACGTTGGAACTGGCGGCACTGTTTCTGAACGAGTAGCAATTACACCAAATGGTATTACCTTCAACGGAGACACCGCTGCGGCAAATGCGCTGGATGACTATGAGGAGGGGACTTGGACGGTTCAGGAACGTCATGGTCAAGCGACAATAACAACAAACAGGGCTAATTACACCAAGATAGGGCGTTTGGTTTACGCTTCTGCCTCAGTAAATATTAGTTCGACAAATACCAACAACCTCAACCTTACACTACCATTTGTCTCCTCCATTTCCAGTTATTACGCAGGTAACGGCTCTGCGGGTTACCACAGCCTTAACAGCACTTATGCCGACAACCTCCGACCTGTAGTTGAAAACGGCGCAGACAATATAATGTTTTACTACGGCACCGGTAGTCTTGTTCCTTGTAATGGCGCTTCAGGAACTCGCATAGATTTTACAGTAATGTATATGACTTAACCAGCTGCAGTCCAACCATCACAGGAGATAAACGATGGCACTAACAGAAGAACAAGTAGAAGACAAACAGGAATTACCGGAGTAAATAAATGCCTCTTAGCACCATTACCACTAACAGTATTGCAGACGATGCTATTACTGTTCCAAAGGTAACAGATCAGATTCTTACAAATAGAAATCTGATTATCAATGGCGCGATGCAAGTGGCACAGAGGAGCAGTGGTCCTATAACTGTTTCTGATAGTAGTAACGAAGGCTATTCAACGCTTGATAGGTGGTATTTGAACTTTAATGCGGCTCCCGGAGGAGCGTTAGATTTTTCTCAAAGCACAGATGCCCCAGACGGGTTTGCCTCCTCTGTTAAACTAGCTTGTAGCACTGCTGACGCCTCACACACCGGAACTGAGCAAATATATCTAACCCATTATATGGAAGCGCAAAATCTTCAACAATTTGGGTATGGTACTTCAAGTGCTAAAACAATAACTATTTCTTGGTACATGAAAGCGGTTAATTTTACTGGTCCAATTACTCTAGCACTTGCAACGATTGACGGAACACAAGAATACTATGTTGTAAGTAAAACCCCAACATCTTCTTGGGCAAGATACAGCGTAACAATTCCGGGCAGTTCCTCTGCAACTATTAATAATGATAATGGCAACGGTCTTAGTGTAAAATTTGTTGTAGCTGGCGACTCTAGTGGCACTTATGCGGCGGCATCAGACAGTACGGCTTGGTCAACAACCAGAAAAGATTATAGAAATGATATTGGCAATCTTGTATCAAGCACCAGTAATGAGTTTTACATCACAGGCATCCAGCTTGAATTAGGCGACACAGCCACGCCGTTTGAACACCGCAGCTTTGGCGATGAGTTGGCTAGGTGTCAGCGGTATTATCAAAAATCATACCCATACACAAATTATGCAGGCGAGAATCTTGGTTCGGGATCCCATGGATTCATTCCTATCGACCTCCTAGATGATGTAAATATTCACTTCAAGCAGACTATGAGAGCTACCCCCACTTTAACAATATATCGAAAAAACGGCACTGCTACTTCTTCGGCTCAAAGAGCAGATAATGCTGCCGCCTACATGACTATAACTGTAAGTGCAATCAGAGATAATGGTTTTCAGTTTAATCCCGGCTCATCAGTTAGTAGGCGTTATAGATTACATTATGTTGCCGATGCGGAGATATAAAAAATGGAAAATGAATTAAATATTACATCAGCTAAATATATTGCAAAAGATGGTATCAGTAGTTGTATTGAAATAGTTATTAATGAAAAAACTATGTCAGTACCCCTCAACCCTGCCAACCGCCACTACGCAGAAATTATGCGTCAGGTAGAAGCTGGCGAATTAACAATACAGGAAGCTGAATAATGGCATATATCGGATCTCCAGTTCAACAGGTATTATCAAGACCAACTAGCCAAAGCTTTAATGGTGATGGTTCAACTACCGTATTTACGTTAAACCGTTCTGTTAACGTAAGTGAAGAACTTGAGGTTTTTGTATCAAATGTACAGCAGGAGCCAGGCGTAGGTAAATCCTATACTGCAAATGGTACTAGTCTAACATTTGACGAAGCACCGCCAAGTGGTACCGGAAACATCTATGTAATATACCGGGGCTTGGCAGAGGTAACACGTGTCTTAGAACATCATCCTAATAATCCTCTTGCTGCTACAACAGGAACATTTAGTGATGACGTTTTTTTATATAGAGCTGATGGATTAAATTTTAGTAAAATAGTAAATCCTGAAGGCGCGGCTAATGTAAGTCCGTTAGAATTTCATGTTGGTGGCGGTATGGCTATTCATATCGACAATTCTACTAATGTCGGTATTGGTACTACTGATCCGGGCGCAAAATTAGAAGTAGATCGTGGCAGTGCGTCCTTTGCTGCAATTTTTGGTGCACCGCAAGGTTCTGGTAGAGCAGTATTATTTAAAGATAACCATGCTTCACCCAACAGATATAACTACTTAATTGGTTCGCAGTATAATATTAACAATGGTTTTGAAATAACTCCTTCAACAACCGTCGGGGGAACCACCTTTAGTAACCCTGCAATTGCTATCTTGGAAACGGGCAGAATTGGGATTGGAACGAATTCGCCGGGCCGGCAGCTAGAAATAACAGACGGCAATTCAGGTAAAATACGGGCTTCTGGGCCAGATGGTGGTATGATCGAGTGTTGGAACGGATCTCACGGTGTTTACTTTGGATCAGGCTCGTTAGTAACCGGTACCGGAAATAGTCAAGATAGTGTTATTTTCGTAGAAGGTGGCGGCAGCCAGCGATACTATACAAGTGGTTATGAACGCATGCGCATCGACAGTGGTGGCAAAGTCGGCATTGGCACGACAACCAACACAACACACAGTTTGTTTATTCACAATAGTGATTATCAACAGCTAGGTTTGTCTGGAAATACACCTACAATCTGGTTAAAAGAAACAGACGGTAATGCAAATGAAAATTATCAAATCAGGCTAGGTAATGGTGCCTTACAATTTCAAACGCAAAACGATGCCCAAACAGGTGCTGTGTCTAGGGTTATTTTCGACAGCAGCGGTTCTGTAAGGATAAATGCTACTTCTGATGTTGTAGGTAGTGGGGAAAAGTTAAGTGTTGCAACAGGTAGCGGTTCGGGTGGTATTGGTTTTGCTGGTACAAGCGGCACTATTTTGAGGATTTGGCAACAGGGCAGTGGTGGTGGTACTGCCATACAATTTTATTCCCAGCCTGCTGGAAATTTTGTTGGAAGTATTACAGTCACAACTTCAGCAACATCTTACAACACCTCATCCGACTACCGCCTGAAGGAAAATGTAACGGCAACTTGGGATGCAACCACACGCCTCAAGCAACTCAATCCTGTGCGGTTTAACTTTATTGCTAACGCAGACAACACAGTCGATGGCTTCCTTGCTCACGAGGTACAGGCCGTTGTTCCAGAGGCTGTCACCGGCACACATAATGAGGTAGATGACGATGGCAATCCTGTGTACCAAGGCATTGACCAATCGAAACTAGTACCATTACTAGTTAAAACGATACAAGAACTTGAAGCCCGTATTACGGCATTGGAGAATAATTAATGGCATATATAGGATCAGAGCCAAATTATGGTACTATAGCTTCCCAGAGATTTACTGGTGATGGTTCAACTACTGCATTTGGTCTAACACAAACAGTACCAGATGGTGAATCGATTCTAGTTACTATTGGTAACGTAGTACAAGAACCAGGTGCAAGTGCAGCTTATGTAGCAGGTGCAAATACTCTAACATTTAGTTCTGCACCTGCAAATGGTGATGTAATCATTGTCAGATATCTTGGTAGATCAATTGATACACCATCAAGTTATACTAATGTTATACGTTTTAAATATGTAGCAACTTCCGGACAAACAGTCTTTACAGGTTCTGATGTTAATAGTGCTATCCTTTCATTTTCAGGTTCGATTGTAAATGTATTTCTAAATGGAGCACATTTGGATGAAACAGATTATACTGTTAGTGGTGGTGATACAGTTACTTTAGTTAGTGGTGCAACAACAGGTGATGAATTAGTCATTATCTCTTATAGAGATCAGACATTTTCGGATGTTGTAGCAGCATCGACTGGCGGTACCTTTACAGGAGGACTTACAGCACCAAATTATCAGACAACAGCTACAACTGTACATACAGCAGTCTTTAGAACAAATAATCAAACTGTAACTCAAGATACTACTATAGATAGTGCAGAGAACGCATTAGCTATCGGTCCATTGACTATAAATAGCAGTGTAACTATTACAGTTGATGGAAATTTAACAATACTGTGAGACATATATGGCTTCGATATTAAATGTAGACCAAATCAATAACGCCGCTGGGACAGGTGCTATTACGATTGACGCAAGCACAGGCAAGCCATCGTTTCCAAACAGTGTCACCATACCAAATGGCGCAACGATGCCAGCGGGTAGTGTGGTTCAGGTTCAAAGGGTACAGAACGCAGGCATTAGTATCGCTGTTGCCACAGCAACTTGGACAGACTTCTTTACCTTTAGTCTAACTGCAACTGCTGGAAATATAATCCATGTTTCTTCAGTAGTTCCAGTTAGAGGATCAGGGACTAGCGGTTATTCGCTTTCTTTGATGAGAATACTGGCAGGCGGAACGAATGTGTGGGGCAGTGGTTTTGCTGGTGACAACAACTATTCTACCATCAACGAGCCATTGACTCATATGCCTATCAGTGCCTCATGGGTTTGGACAGGCTCGGGGAGTAATACTCAAACTATTTCTGTTCAAGGTTCCACATATAATTCGGTGCAAAAATACTTTGGTACGAACAACCAAAACAGCACCACAACCACTCCTATATTTACGTTTATGGAGATTGCACAATGAGTACGCTATACGTTGATACAATCACCGAAAAGACGAGCGGCAACGGTGTGCAGATTCCGGGTCATGTGGTTCAGTTTGTGTATAGTCCACGAACAAGTTTAGCAAGTGGGGTATCTGGCTCTACCTCAAGCAGTTTTATCGATAGCGGTGTATCAGCTACAATTACCCCAACAACAAATAGTAGTATTATCTATGGTGTTGTGACTTATAATTATTGGTTCAGCAGTTCAACTGTAACTGATTATATAGTTTCTACTATATTCAGAAATGGGACGAATATAGCGGGTCTATCTGGTTCAGGTCCTCCCACTACAAATAACAGCATTTATAATATGCAGTGGATGCAATCAGGCAACCCAATGGCAACTTATAACAACGGTGTGACGCATGACTTTAAGGACGCTCCTGCTAGCACTAGCGCATTAACCTACACATTATATTTAAGGTCATACGCTGGGGGTACTTGGTCAGCTAACTGGAACGCGCAACTCTGTTCAATGACCCTAATGGAGATTGCACAATGACGAGCATATTGAAAGTCTCCGAAATCCAAGATCCAACGAACAGCAACACCGCGCTGACGATTGATGCTAATGGGTATGTGTCTGGCAAAACAATCAGCCCAGCCTTTGTTTGTCGTCAGTCGGCTGATGCTACATTAACAAGTGGTATTTTCATGTCATTGTCGTGGACAGAAGAACTAGATACTCATAGCTCAGTTTCAAATGGTGTGTTTACAGTGCCTTCAGGACAGGCAGGATTATATCATTTTAGTACAGGTGTTACAGTAAATGGAATTGGTGGCAGCACATTTATTATTACTACTCTTTTTCTTAACGGAAGTCATACTAATTTATTTGAAGTATATAATCCAACCGCGATTACAAATCAGGCTGTAAGACAAGTAAATATAGCTAATTTATCGGCAGGTGATACAGTTGAATTTAAAGTGCAACAATCTAGTGGATCAGATAAAACTACTGGATTTCCACAAAGTAGGCTAGCATTTTTCTGCGGATTTAGATTAGGATAGGAGTAAAAACAAAATGGCATCAATAGCAGAGGCTCTGAACGAACTAGGCATCACCGAATGGGTGTTGCGCGGTGAGCCAACAAATGAAGCAGAGTTCAACGAGATGTTCCGTAAGGTTACGGGCGCTGACGAAAATGGCTCGGCTATCGAAAGCAGCAACGTAGCTGACTGGGGATGTAGCTGGGCAACCGTCAACGCAAAGCTAACCGAGCTTAATGCAGCGGAGCCTTTGAAGCTGTTACGCGCCGAGCGTGACCGCTTGATTGCGGCTACCGACTGGTGGGCATCGTCTGATCTTACAATGAGCGCCGAGCGTACAGCATACCGTCAGGCACTGCGTGACATCACTGACAGCTACACCTCGCTTGACGATGTAGTGTGGCCTACAAAGCCGGAGTAAGTAAATGAGCAACGCCCGTAATCTAGCAAACCTACTTGGTACTGGAACGCAGATAACCACTGCCGATATTGCTGATGGGGCGTTTCAGGCAAACAAGAACCTCGTCATCAATGGTGCTATGCAGGTGGCACAGCGAGGGACGAGTTTTACTTGTACTAACACTAATTTTATAACGCTAGATAGATACAATGTTTATGAAGGAGCAGCAGGTACTACTTATACAGTAACGCAAGATTCAGATGCTCCCGCAGGATTTAGCAAAAGTTTAAAAATAGTCAATTCAACTGCGGTTTCTGTTACGGGTGAGCAATATGGTGGAATCGGGTATGCAGTTGAAGGTTATGACAACGTTTCAACAGGAATGGGTACGTCATCAGCAAAAGACGTTACATTGTCTTTTTGGGTTAAATCTAGCTTAACAGGAACATTTGGGGTGACGCTTAGGGCATCAGGAAGCAGTAGTGCTAATTATGTTTCGTCCTACACGATTAACTCAGCAAACACTTGGGAATATAAGACAGTTACCTATCCTGCTACTTCATTAGGCACTTGGAATACCACTAATGGCATAGGATCAGATATTGTTTGGAGTTTAGGAACCGGACCAACATACTCAAACACTGCGGGCTATTGGAATACAGGGTCAAACAAGTTTGCTCTAACAGGTGAGACAAAAATAAATGGCACAGCAGGTGCAACATTTCAAATCACCGGAGTCCAACTCGAAGTCGGCAGCGTAGCCACGCCGTTTGAACACCGCAGCTTTGGCGATGAGTTGGCTAAGTGTCAGCGGTATTATACAGAAGCAACACCTCAAATGGTTCACGCTTATTCTACGACAAATGTTTCGGGGAAACTGTCGTATCCTGTGACAATGAGGGCTACCCCAACAGGGACTCTTAAGTCAGGAACTGCTTTTGTAGACCCGATTGCAGGTGCCTCAATCTTCCCCAGTTCAATAGATACTACTGTTTATGAATATGGGCTAAATGATTCCCTTATAGTTTCTCGAAACTATTCTGGATTAACTATAAACAAACCTTATTGGGTCATTACTACCAGTATGATATTTGGTATGGATGCTGAACTATGATAGAAATGAATATTACATCGGCTCAATATTATGCCCACAGCGAAGCAAATGCGGGAATAAAAGCCACCATTGACGGTGTTGAAATGTCCGTACCCCTCGACCCAGCCAACCGCCACTACGCGGAAATCATGCGTCAGGTAGAAGCTGGTGAATTAACCATTGCAGATGCAGAATAATTTATATAAATAAAGTTATAATTAAAGCCTATCGGGGAGAGTGAACTGAATGGCTAGTCAAAAAGATTTCAAGATCAAAAATGGTCTTGATGTAGCTGAAAATGTAAATATTGCAGGAACACTTACAGTAGGAAATACTACTGTATCTTCTGTAATTGATTCTTCCCAAGCAATTAGTTTAGTTGATTCTTCTTATGTACAGTTAAGACAAGATTATTCGTATAGTTCTCTTACTGGTACACCTAACGTATTAGATTCCGCAAATGTTAATTCATTAATTGATTCTGGTATTAATGTATTAATTGATGGTGCGCCTGGTGCACTTAATACATTAAATGAACTTGCAGCTGCTTTAAATGATGATTCCAACTTTGCTACTACTATTACAAATCAAATTGCAGCATTACCAGACTCTGCTCAAGTAATTACTTTAGCAGGAAATCTAGTAGATTCTGCATATGTTCAGGCAAGAGAATTGGGTGATGCAAGTCGAGGCTTTTCAATTGCAATGTCAATAGCACTTTAGGGTAAAAAAATATGGCACAGAATTTTAGAAGATATACTAGTAACGCTGTTGGCACTAGTGCAGCTACTTTATTTACAGCAAATTCATATGATACAATTGTAGGTATTCATGTATCAAATATTGTTACCTCACAGATTACAGTAAGTGTATATATTAATGATGGATCAAATGATATCTATCTTGTCAAGGATACACCTATTCCAGTTGGCGGTGCGCTTCAGGTATTAGACGGAGGTGCTAAGTTTGTTGTAGAATCAGGTGATGCATTAAAAGTAGTTACCGATACAGCATCTAGTGGCGACGTCTGGGTATCATGCGTAGATGACATTAGTACATAAGGTTTAAAAATGGGATACGTAGGAAACGCTCCGGCGGAAAAATATACTACTATAGACAAACAGACCCTGACAGGTAATAGTACTGTTGGTCCATATACTCTTACGCATTCTGTTGGAAATGAACAGGAAATAGAGGTATTTGTCAATAACGTTCGTCAAGAGCCGGGTGTATCATATACCGTAAGTTCAAACCAACTTACTATGTCGGCTTCAGTTGATTCTGCAGATGACTTTTATGTTATCTTCCAGGGTAAAGCAAAGATGACTGCTACCCATCCACCTACCTTTGATCTAACAGCAGCAAATGGTACATTTACCGGTACAGTAACAACTGGTGGATTGACCGTTGGTTCTGATACTGCAAAGACTAAATTTTATTCAAATAGTATCTATAATGGTATCTACAATGGTTCAGCCCTAACAAATAATGAAAGTATATACATGGGCTCTGGCACCCTATTCTTTTATAGCGGTGGTGGAGAACGCATGCGCAT
>Ga0181604_10001347_pt1 | contig 21928 bp, 2 predicted proteins | sample 041ome_12_FD_148663 | JGI IMG/M metagenome (GOLD analysis project Ga0181604, IMG submission 148663) | Coastal salt marsh microbial communities from the Groves Creek Marsh, Skidaway Island, Georgia - 041410US metaG (spades assembly) | ecosystem: Environmental > Aquatic > Marine > Intertidal zone...
CTACTCCGACAGCGACACCGACCAATACAATAACACCAACTACCACAGTTACTCCAAGTGTTACCCCAACGAATACGGTAACTCCAACAAATAGCCAAACACCAGCAGCTTCACGATCACCTACTCCTACAGCTACACCAACCAATACAGTAACGCCAACTAATACGGTTACTCCAAGTGTTACTCCAAGTATTACAGTTACTCCAACAAGTAGTCAAACACCAGCAGCTTCACAATCACCTACTCCGACAGTGACACCAACCAATACAGTAACACCAACTAATACAGTTACTCCAAGTGTTACTCCAAGTGTTACCCCAACGAATACGGTAACTCCAACAAGCAGTCAAACACCAGGAGCTTCACGATCACCTACTCCGACAGCGACACCAACCAATACAGTAACGCCAACTAATACAGTTACTCCAAGTGTTACTCCAACTAATACAGTGACTCCGACAAGTAGTCAAACACCGCCAGCTTCACAATCACCTACTCCGACAGCGACACCAACCAATACAGTAACGCCAACCAATACGGTTACTCCAAGTGTTACTCCAAGTATTACAGTTACTCCAACAAGTAGTCAAACACCGCCAGCTTCACAATCACCTACTCCGACAGCGACACCAACTAACACTGCAACTCCTACTCTTACTCCTACCCCATCAACTTCACCGCCAGAAGCTCAAGGGCCTCAGCAATTTGTAATAGAAATAGATAAAGGTAGTGACACATTCGGAAACGTAGCTAGAGCTGCAACGAATACAACTTTAACAAATACAACATCATCATCTAATTTAAGCTGGGCGAATGCACCACAAGGAGCGACAAGCTTGAGTTTGATTGGTTTTAGTGACGGAGGATCATGGAATACTACAAATTTCACATTCTCTCCAAATACTGAAGGTAAAGCTGAATCTCTATTTGGAGGTTTTGCGGCAGAAGGTTCAACTTTCTTTAATCAGCCTGCTTGGGCGCAAAGAAAGGTTGATGCTTCCCCCCAAGGATTTAATCTTTTGACTCCAGATTCAACATCTACATCAGTTATACCTAACTTTTTTGATAGCACAAATACCACAAAAGGATTGTTTGATTTTGGTTTATTTCAATGCTCAGATTCAACGTGTAGCGATGGGTCTAGAGCTGAATCAATTAACTCAAGCAATAATGCTCCAATTGCTTTTTGGGTTAAAATGGCTAACGATGCTACTACAGATGGAACTACAAGTCCAGGTAACGATGTAGATAGTAGTATCGGGACGACTCCATTTACGATTAGGGTTACTGGTCAATGGAATTTTGATTAATTTAAATTTCACATATTTTTTTCTTTTGTGTATTTAATATAAACCTTTAAAATTTTTTAAAATAATAAAATGAGTACATTACCAGCAAGAAATAGAGTTATTTATCAAAGTGAAGCCCTGTTTGTATCACCAGACTGCACAGGACACCATGTTTTTTACGAACCAAAGGTACAATCTGATTGTATAATTTCAGGAAATGGTGCAGGAGGGGCTTCGGACAAAATTTTCTTTGATGCTTGTTTAGGTTTATCTTCAAGAGATAGTTTGTTTACAACATCTACTGGCTGGGTTTATACTACATTTGAAAGTGAAGATGCAAGCGATTTGGGCGAATTTCATCCAGTTCTAGAGCGAGCTGGAATTGTAGACGAATTAAGTATACAAGGGAATGCTAATACTTTAGATCACTTAAAAAGCAAAGACAGAATTGAGGGGTCTTGGGGCACTGCTGTCCAACAGTTAAAAAGAGTTCAGAATGCTAATTACAGTTTTACAATTAATAGGCAAGACGTTAACCAATTTGGTCAATTAGGTAGAATTGACTCTGTGGTTTTGGAGGCTCCTACAGTTAGCTTAGACTTTTCTTATTACCTAACTGATGGAGAAAATGAAAGATTGTTGGGAATGAACACAGATGCAAGTGTTCAAAGTTTGTCTGGAATAATGACTAGAGCTCAAAATGATTTTGGTAATAACTTTTTCATTTTAACAGTGCCAGAAGGTAGAGATGCAGTAGAGGGAGATTTATTGACAGATAATGCAATTCAGTCAGTCATTGGCTTAGGAAATGCATACATTACGGATTACAGTATTGAAGCTAGCGTGGGATCTTTCCCAACAGCAAGTGTCACCGTTGAGGGTTTAAATATTAAATCAGACAAAGGTACTCAATGGAAATCAATTCCAGCGGTAGACCCAGAAAACGGAACTAATATTTGTGACATTAAATTCTTTTTACCTCCGGCAGAAACAGGTCAAGGAACAAGTATTTTAAAGCCTGGAGATATTAGTATTAATTTAAGAAATTCATCTCTGATATCTAAACAAATTTCTGGAACCGATTTATCTTATTCAATTGATGACGAAGGTAGCGCTCATATTCAAAGCTTTTCATTATCAACACCAATGGGTAGGACTGATTTACAAAGAATTGGCAACACATATTCTTACGCAAAAGAATTAGACTTCCCAGTCACGGCTTCGTTAACTGTAAACGCTTTAGTAGCAGACTTAAAAGAAGGTAATTTAGTAAGCTTGCTATGTGGTAAAGAATACGATATTTCTATCTCAATTCAACACCCACAATGTATCGAATGTGAACCCAATAATTCCGAGAAAGCTATTTCAATAGATTTCAGGGGGGCTCTACTTGATTCTGAATCATTTAGTTCTGCCATTGGAGATAATAAATCTGTAGACTTGACATTTTCTACTCAAATTGGCGGCCCAGAACAACAAGGTGTTGGAGTATTCTTTAGTGGATTTGAAAATGCACAAGGTGCAGATGGAAAATATAAACAATCACCAAATATTAAGAGTGGTAAATACCATAAATACGGAGAGATTGGAACAACTGGAGGTTTTGCTCCAGGTAGATATTAAAGTGTAAAAAAGTTTAAATAACTTTATTATATTACACCACAATCTTCGGGTTGTGGTGTAATTGTTTATATAGGAATGAGGAATTTTTTAAGATCGGAATCGGCATCTCTTTTTGTGGGTCCTGCACCAGCATATCAACCGCATATATATGAAGGTAGATCTGCTATAAGAAGATTATTTAAAATTCAGTCAATTGATTATGGTTTCGATATAAATAGAGAAGATATAAAAATAATAGGCGAGGAGGATTTATTAACAAGAGGAGTAAACTTTACAACAATAAATCCAAATCCTGGAAGTAATATAGATGTAAACATAGAGCCAGTGCCCGTAAATTTTAATTTTTCTTATTTACAAACATGCGGTTTTAATGAATGGCTTTTGAATTTTAATGTTATACCTCAAGGAGGGGTTGCAGAAAATAGTTTTATATCTAGACATTTCGGAGACAAAAACTTCTTTGTGTTAATAAATAAAACTCAATATGAGGGAGCATCTAATCTTGTTGAGGAAAAAGATTTTAAGGGGCATTATGTGTTAGGTATAGGTAATGCATTTGTTACTAGATATTCAGTAAGCACAACCGTTAAAAACTTTGTTCAATGTGATTTAGAATATCAAGCATCAAATATAACTTTAGATAAATATGGAGATGATAACTATATACCAGCTATACATTTATATGATGGAAAGTATAAAAAAGAGCATAAATATATATTAGAAGACTTAGAAAATTACAAAACTAACGAGGAATATTACGAGCCAGTTATATCTAATAATATATCTATAGAAATGGATGCATTAAATGTCCCAGTTTTAGAAACCAGTAAAGCTAGTGCTAATGCGGTATCATTTAATATTAACTTAGATATTCCGAGGAGGAATTTATATGGATTTGGGTCTATGTATCCATATGACAGAAAAATGGATCTACCAATAAGGGGGTCCTTAGATTTAGATATTTTAATCAAGGATTTTCAAACTGGAAATTTAAATCAGATATTAAAAGAAGAAAAATTTTACGACATTAGAATGCATTGCGACACTAAATTTTGCGATGACAATAGAGCTCCGTCCGTACAATATATAATACAGAATGCAGTATTAAAAAATCAATCATCTAACCTAAGTTGGAATGAATTCTCTACAGCAAAATTAAGCTTTGATTTCACCGTAACAAGAAATCATGGATTTATGTTTAGTGGAGGTTGTATGGACTCTCAAATAGCTACTAATAGCAATGAGGGTCAAGCATTTGCTGAAGGAGCTCTATCTTCTTCTGATCCGCCTGGAACGATATTTCCTAACCCTTGGATTATGCCTGTTACACCTAGCATCACGCCAAGTATTACACCAACAATATCTATTACTCCAACAATTTCAGTAACACCTTCAATAACGCCAACCATAACCGTAACTTCTTCCAGTACTCCACCTGTAAGTCCAACAGCAACATATAGCTCAACAGTAACTCCAAGTATAACAAGTACGATCACACCAACAAGCACAGTTACTCCTACAGTTACCCCAACAAGTACAGTTACCCCTACGAGTACGACTACTCCAACAAGCACAGTAACTCCTACAGTAACACCAACCAGTACAGTTACCCCAACAAGTACAGTTACTCCAACAAGCACAGTTACTCCAACAAGCACAGTTACTCCAACAAGCACTATCACCCCAACAAGCACGGTTACTCCAACAAGTACTATCACCCCAACAAGCACGGTTACTCCAACAAGTACAGTTACTCCAACAAGTACAGTTACTCCTACGAGCACACTTACTCCCACAAGTACAGTTACTCCTACAAGCACAGTTACCCCAACAATATCAATTACCCCAACAAGTACAGTTACTCCAACAAGCACAGCTACTCCTACGAACACGATCACCCCAACAAATACAGTTACTCCAACCACAATAATATACGATTTAAATGTAAGATTCCAAGAGGATTCTCTGTATATTTTAGAAGGACAAACAAAAAGTTTGAGAGTTTACAGAGATTTAAATTCTAATGTTCCTTATTTAGGTCAGTTTAAAATTAATTACAAGATTGATTCAGAACCAAATTCTGCAATTTCAGGGATAGACTTTGAAGGAAAAACTGGAGAATTAATATTTAATCAAGGAGAGAATCATAAAGATATTGAAATTACAGTATTAACAGACAACGAATACGAAAAAGCTGAAATATTTAATGTAGAAATTGAAGTTGTATACCCCCAATTTACTGTAGGTAAAATTTTAAGTAATAACCCATTTAAAGTTTTAGTTGTAGAAGTAGAACCAACTCCAACACAAACCGCCACGCCATCAATAACTCCTACAAACACAGTTACTCCTACGAGCACGATTACTCCAACAATATCGGTTACCCCAACAAGCACAATCACACCAACAAGCACAATCACACCAACAAGCACAGTTACTCCTACGAGTACGATTACTCCAACAATATCAGTTACTCCAACTATAACACCAACAAGCACAGCTACTCCTACAAGTACGATTACTCCTACAAGTACGATTACTCCTACGAGTACGATTACTCCAACAATATCAGTTACTCCAACTATATCGGTTACTCCATCAGTTACAATAACTCCAACAAACACAGTTACCCCAACAAGTACGATTACTCCTACAAGTACGATTACTCCTACAAGTACGATTACTCCAACAAACACAGTTACTCCCACAAGCACGGTTACTCCAACAATATCAGTTACTCCGACAAGTACAGTTACCCCAACAATATCAGTTACTCCAACTACATCAGTTAGTGTGACCCCTAGCGTTACACCAACCCCATCAATACAAAATATTCAATATATTAGATTTAAAACTAATTCATTAAGTGTACAAGAGGGCTCTTCATTTAAAGTTTATATAGAAAGAGATATAACAAAGTCAACCAATCCATTTGTGTCTTTTAGTGTAGATTATAGAACAATAACAGGAACAGCTATCAGTCCAGATGATTACATACATACCCAAGGAACACTTACATTTAACAAAGACGAACATGAAAAAAGTTTTGAAGTGCATACGTTACCAAATCCAGGATTAGCAAATTTTGAATCTTCTGAATATTTTATGGTTAATATATTTAATGCATTCACAACAAATGGCAGAGTAATTATAGATGGTGGAGACACGAACCCGATAATTATTACAGAAACTCCTTAGATCAAATGTCAAATCATACACCAGTACCAAGCCAAACACCTATAGTTGTTGAAAATTGTAAAACTTTCGACCCTGTAGTTGGTACTGTTGGTAGGTTTTTAGATCTACATATGCATGTACAAACAATAATTAATAATCTAGAATATAAAAGTAACCTAGAGTACAACATAGACTTTGGAGATGGAGAAAGAATTTTAGGGAAAAAGTTTGATAGTGAAAGCTTAAAAAAGACAATAATAAAAGAAAAAGAAATTCATAGGTATAAGTCTGCAAAAACGTATAACGCTATACTTTCTGTTGATGATGTTAAAAATAAAGTTAGAGCATGTGCATCAGTTCCTGTATACATTAAAAGCGAAACTCCAGATTTATGTTCCGAAATACACATACAAAGTAGAGAAAATGATATTTTTAGAGGTATACCAATTAGGGATTTTAGCGAAAATAAATATGAAATTGAAGTAGTTGGGAAAGAAGTAACAGAAATAATAAATGAACAAGGAGAAATTGAAGTACTATTTTCAGATTTACCGCCATCTAGGTCTTATAATAGCTCTCCTTACAGAGATGAAACAAGTATTGAGTTTTTTAGTGAGTATGTGCAATACTTGGAGGCTTTAGATACTAAATACGATTTTAGATTCATACATAACAACACAGAAGAAGACTGGACTATAGAGTCATGGATTAATTTGAAAAGCATACAACCCATAAGCCCAATAGTTTTAAATTCAACAAAAACAGGAGAGATAGGTTTTCAATTATACATACAAAACGGAGAATCTATAATATTTAGTATTTTTAATAACAAAAAAGCGGTAAATGTTGATGGGGAATGTAGACCTTTTATGTCGGCGTTGCCATTACTGCTTTGCGAAAATGACGACAGGGGAGTTAATCCTGGAATAATAGCAAGAATAAATCAATCTTATCTTTTTGAAGTGGGGAATTGGTATCATATAGCTGTAATCAAGTCTGGAGAGTTTATAAATATATATATCAATGGAGAAAAAAATGGCAAAGCTAGATATTTCACTAGTGAATGTTTGGACGAGCCTGCAGAACATAATTTATTCATTGGGTATAAACCCATAAAAGACATTGAATGTTACCCGTTGGGGTATTCCGAATTGCCATTAGCTCTATGCAAGCAAGATGGATCTATAGGGGATCACTTAGATGGATATATACAAGACTTAAGAATTTTTAAAGGTAGAAATCAATATGAAAGAATTCAAACTGAAAAAAAATTAATTTCAAGAAAATGCTTTAATTCAGCTATAGATCCATGTCCGATCATTCATATACAAAGTAATAATTCTGCGGAAGACCCAATTAGGGATTACAGCCAAAATAAAATAGAAATCATTAATCAGGGAGGAGTGTTTCATGATATGAATACATTTCCTTACGGAATATCTAGTTTTAATTTTATTGGGGGAGAAAGCAGGTTCCTGGAAATTAAGTCTCACGAATCAATTAACTTAGGAAACTTAGATTTTAGTTTTGAATTTTGGTTTATGGTTAAAGAAGGAAATAGTGGGGGGGAAGTAATAGCTTCTAATGGAGAAAGTTCTGAAGATTTTAGCATTTCAATTAATGAAGATTATATTTCTTTTAAAAAAGACGACTATGAATTAAAATATGAAAACTTATTAAAATACAATCAGTGGAATCATTTTTTGTTGGTAAAGTTTAATAATTCTTTAATTTTATACTTCAACGAAATAAAAGTTAAATATGATTATTTATTTGATTTAAAATTTATTCAAACAGGACTAATAATAGGAAGAGGGTTTGAGGGATATATACAAGATTTAATAATAACAAAAAAAGTATTACCTTGGTCGCAATCAATAATTCCACCGGAAGTTCCAATACCAGAAGACTGTTCAGAGCCACCAATATTAGAGCCTGAGCCTCCGACTATAGCAACAATTGTAGCGAGGTGTCCATATTTTTTATTACAAAGTAATAAAACTTCTTTTAATAATATATCTTTATTTGAAGATACTGGAATTAATGAATTTGATGTAATTATACAGCAAGGTAATCCCGCCCACCAGTCGGATTTAAAATTGTTTGAAAATAGCTCAATAAAATTTGTACCGGGAGACATAATACAAGTTCTTGATACAATGAGTTTTATTACAAGCGTGAGCTCTGAGTGGACAATTCAATGTTGGGTATACATCAATGATATTGAAACACAAAAAATATTTTTCAATAATGAAGAAATTAACTCTTTAGATTATCCTTGTTACTTTTTAAGTAATGCTGAAAATGAAAAAAATGGATTCAAGATGTATTATCACCCCAAAGAATATTTTGGGTTTGAGGTTTATACAAATGGATCTTTAAAATACGACTTAAGGTCAAGTGTCGCTGGAGATAATGCTCGACTATATCAATGGCATCATGTAGCTATAACATTATCTAGAGATTTCATAACATTATATGTAAATGGTGTTGAATCTCACCAAGAGCCTATTTCTTTTTCTGATTCGTTTTTTAGTCCAGATGGAAATTTATTGATTGGAGACGTACATTATGGAAACTTGAATTACAGTAATCCCTTTGATGGATACATTCAAGAAATTTCATTATTTAAAGGATTAATGGATAGAAGTAATTTTCCAAATTTTTCAACATTTTCAGTGGATGAATGTTTAACTAAAAAAGCTATAAAACCAGAGTGTCCAGTTTTTCACATAAAGAGTGATAATCAAGAAGGTGAACTAGTTCTTAATAATTATGGGTCTCAAGAGTTGGTACCTTATATTGCGTCAACAAAATCAACTCATACTAAAAGCGATAGAATATTAAACTCGCAATCATCTATAGAGGTAGATGAGTTTAAACCTATAGAGTTCATGAGTTCGAGTTCTATAGGAAAAGATTCTTCCCTAGAAGCTGAAGTAATAAATTATTTTTTGCACCATGAGTTTTTTAAGAATATATTAGGAGACTCTGTTGAATTTGAGCCAGACAATAAGCCAGCTAATAGTTGCTGGTATGGATTTACCGATATATACCTAGATGAGATTAAAGGTAATGTAAATATTGAATCAATGGCTTCAGATCAGGATATAGATGGTTTTTTACTGTATAAAGGAGGAATGTCCACTCTTTATAAAGAAGTAGAAAGTTATCCAATAACAATAAAAAAGGAACAAATACCTAGAGTATATAAAGAAAATTGGAACCAGGGAGCGAAACCACTATTTAAAGATGAGGAAGATTTCACAATTCAAACATGGGTTAATTTTGAAGATTTAAATAAAAAACATTTAATAATAAAGGCCGGAATTTTTGAAAAGAGTTTAGACTTGGGGTGGCAACTTAAGAGGTTAGGAGTTCAAGAAATTGAAGAAATGACAAGCTACCTGCTTGAGAATATTCAATTAGTTTCAAATAATTATTATTCAGAAACCGGAGAAAATGAAGAATTTATTGTTAATTTGCAAAAAAATAATTATCCATTAACTGCAAGCTCTGATGGTGCATTTTATGCTAATTATGGAACATACAACAATCAAACACAAGAATACCCAAAAACAAAAATATATCAGATATCGCAAGAAGAAATAAATGAAATAAAAAACTTCTATAAAAATGCATTTTATTTTGATTTGGTTGGAGTAGATCATTGGTACGCACATCTTGATCGTTTTGGAATACCTCAGGTTAACAATATATTCTCTGGCAAAAGTGCTGCATATATGTGGGGATACATTCCTAGAATAAAGACAAAAATGAAATATAGATTTTTGTTTTTCTCGCAATTAGATCTTGAAGATGATAATTGGTACCATATAGCTTTGACCAGAAAAAATTCAACAAATTTTAAAATGTATATTAATGGCGCTCCAAGCTCTAGTTTTCAGTTCACTTCTTCAAGCAGAATAAAAGTGGGTGGAGTAAATGATATAGCCTCTGGGGATAAAATTGATGAGTTTACATACCTTGATGGTATATACGATCAAATAAAAAACCCAGTAGACAATAATCCTGAACATTACGGAGATTATGTAACTGCTAAGTACTGGAGAGGTTTAGATTGTCTAGGTTTATTGGAATCAAAAATAAGTGACAAATGGAAAACACACGCTAACTTACCTTATGTTCGAATTGGGGGTTCACCTAGAGACTCAATGACTGAGTTAGATATTAACAAAAACATAGAAGACGGTCTACAAGGTGATGATATTTATGCTAATAGAAATTATGGAAAATTTAAAATACAAGATTTTTCTATATTCAGAGATCAAGCTTTAGAGGCGGGTAACTTTTATCAAAATAAAATTTTTGAATCTAATTGCCCCTTAATTTGTCCAACACTTCAAATACAAAGTAATTCGGCTGCCCAAGGAAATCAAATAAATGATTTAAGTTTAGAGGGTAATGAAATAGAAAATATAGGAAATGTTTATCACGATGAAACTCAAGGTATAATAAGAAGTTCCAGTTTATATTTTGATGGAAATAGTTATTTAACTTCTTCTTTTTTTGAGGATAAAATTATAGAAGATAGTAGTTTTACTTTTAGCTTCTTTTTTAGACAAAAAAATCAAATGAAAGCCATATTAAATGGAGAAATTTTTGCTCAATCTTTGTTTGATTTTAGGGACAAAACCAGTGATGAAGAAAAATTTGTAGTATCTATATTGTCAGATTATCATGAAACCTGGGACCCTGGAAAAATATATGAACAGAACACTTTGGTTTTTAGGTCTGGTAAATATTTTATACTCGAAAGTTCAAATTCTTTCAATCAAGATCCTATAGATGAGGAGATAACATCATGGAAGGAAATTGATCCGGAGCCTGGTAAATTTTATATATCTATTCATAAAGGAGATATATTTACCCCTTTAATACAAACAGAAGTAAAATTTAATTCAAATGAAAATCATCATGTAGGAGTAGTCAAGAATGAGGATATATTAGAGTTATATATTAATGGTTCATTAATTAGCTATGTAAATGCTGTAGGGATATTCGCGGGAACAATAAACAATATAACAATTGGAAAAGATAAATCATTGGAGTCTGCATCTCAATTTAATGGACACATGCAAGACATTAGGTTAATATATGAAGCAGAAAAATTCTCGTTAATGCCAAATGCACTAACGACTTTATGTAACTCAGAAATAAGAATTCCCGAATGTCAAAATGTTAATCTTCATATACAGTCTCATGCAGACCATGAAGAAGTTAATGGTGTTTTTGATTTTAGTAAAAATAATCTAGAGATAAAAGTAATAAATGAAGAACAGAATATTGAAAGTTTGCATGATACTGGAAGTCCAATATATTCTGATAGCTCTTTGAATTTTAATGGTAGTAGGTATTATGAAATAAATAGAAACGATTTATTAAGATTAAACGAAAGCTTTACCATTGAGTTTTCTATTATTTTTAATACCCTACCACGACAATTATTCGATGATGAAGATTTAATTTTTAACGAAAGACATACGATCATAAGTCACGGAAGCAGAGATAATGTATCAAAAAATATAGGTTGGGAAATAGCGATAATCGGAGGAGAAATAAAATTTTACTATAACGAAGAAGGTGTTGAGGAAGAATTTTGGTTGAATGTAATCAACTTAACTCCAGAAGATGGAATTGAAAATAATAAAATTTATCACTTTGCCGTTGTAAGGAGTTTTGGGATTGGTTTTGGGTTGGTTGATGGCTCGTTAGTTTCAGTGCATAATTTTGGGCAAAAAGTAATACAGTATCCAAATGTTAAAATTAACATTGGACTGTCTTTGGAAAAGTTGGGTCCAGGAACGATAGATATACTACAAAAAAATGAAGTGCCTGGAATAACTGAGGCTGGAGTTTTAAAAAGTTATATAAATGCAAACATTCAGGATATAAGAATATGCAACACGGATCTCTATACGAACAATTTTAATATAGGTAATTTAGGGTTGCTTGAAACTTGCGCAAAAAATCCAAACGATATTGTGTGTGATAACCTAGTTTTAGAATTTATTCAAGACGAGAACATATCTCCAATACAAACTGATACTAGTATTAATGAAAATTTCTTGAGTAGAATAATTGGGAAATCTTACAAATATTTAAATATAAACAGCCATTTCGGCATGGGTGATATATCTATAGACGGAAACACAATGGCCATTGGAGCTCCTTACCATTACCATAATGAAGCAATTGTTGCATCTGCATACGGAGCAGTTTTCTTGTTCGAAAAACAAGAAAATGGATCTTGGTTACAAACTGATATTATACTACCAAGCAGAGCTCAATTTAACCAAGGTTTTGGTCATGGGGTAGAATTAAATGGAAACGAATTATATATTGGAGTTCCGTTTAGCTCTGTTAATGCTAGCACAGCAGGTAATGTTATACTGTATAAAAAACAAACAGATGGTTCTTGGTTGGAATTCGAATCAATCAAACAAGCATTTCCGACCTATGGCGATCATTTTGGGTCTAGTATATCCATCGCCGGAAACACAATGGCGGTTGGCGCTTATTCTGATGATGAAAGTTCTGACGATAGGAGTAATGAAGGAGCTGTTTACATATTCGAGAGACAAGCCGATAATTCTTGGCTACAAACTCATAAAATTCTTGAATCGAGTGATAATGGGACTTTATTTGGATTCCGTGTATGTCTTGATGGAGAAAATTTATTGGCAGTAAGTTCGTATTATGCAAACAATGAAAAGGGATCCGTGTGGTTACTAGAAAAACAAACCGATGGATCTTGGAGCATAACGGATGAAATCTTTCCATCTAATTACGCATTTCGAGCCTATTATGGAACCGGCTTATTTTTAAAAGGCAATCAATTATTTGTTGGCCAAAATAGGAATTCAGAAGCAGGGGTAGAAAATGGAGTTGTATATATATTCACAAAACAACCAGATGGTTCTTGGGTTGAAACAAGTAAAATATTCGATAATACAGCTGATGCAGATGGAGAACGATTTGGGTCTTCAATAGAATTAGATGGAGATCAATTATATGTCGGTTCTCCGATTAGCAATCAAGGTAGAGGAGCTGTTAAAATAATAGATTTAAGCAAAAACCCTAGTACTATAATTGATTTAAAAAAATATAGAAATTTAGAAATATCAATAGAAGAAGATCCATGGTTCAATATAGGAAAAAGGATAGGTTCTGGTTATTTAGATATAAATAAAGAAAGTAGTGGGGATTTTTTAAGAACTCCTTACAATGAATCTTTCAACATAGGAACAAATGATTTTTCTGTTGATTTTTGGATTAATATTCCAATTAATGAATATGAGTATTACGAAAATCAAATTTATCTCAAAGATAATAGGCCATACTCCTACGAATATGTTTACATGTCGGAAATCATGAGGCAAAATTTGCCTTATTTTAAAAGCAATTATATTAGGCAATATAGTAGTTATACATATGGTTTTTATTGGGGAGATTATTTTTCTATAGTTATAGAAAGAAATGCAGGATTTCCATGTTTAAGTTTGAGAAATAGAAATTCTAATCATAGTGTAAGACTAGATAGATTAGGGTCAGAAAATTGGAATCATATACTATTTCAAAGAATCAATGGGTTAATTTCGATTTATATAAATGGAGTTCCTTATTCTAGTAAGAGCGATAACACTTCTTTATATTTATATCCTAATAAAGATGTTGATTTTTTTGGATCAGATATGTCGAAGGATAAATACATAATTCCTGAGGATGGAAGAATTATTGATTACCACCCTTACAATGTTCAGAAAGAGACCGACCATATTCAATCATATCATAAAAATTTTGTGGGGAAAATTAAAAATTTTAGAATTACAAAAAATGAAATAAAATTCCCAGCTGCAACAATACCTCAATTATTTAAAGAATTAAAGGGAGAATGTGTCGGAGAGTCAAGAGTGTGCCCGATGCTACAAATAAAAAGTAACACAGAGAACTTAATTAAAGACAGCTCCACCTACAAGCAAGAAATTTTAAACAATGGAAATACAGAATTTTCTGAAGAGCAAAAAAAATATGCAGAAACAAGCTTAAAATTTAACGGAACAAATCAGTATTTATTAATCAATGGAGAACCTGGATGGAATTTAAGTAATGAAAGATTTGAATTTGCCTTCTGGATGTACAAGGAATCTCATAAAAACATAGATAATAAAGATGTAATATTTAGGTATTCCGAGGGAAATGATGACGACCAACCATCACTTTTATCGTTTGAGCTTTACACAGATCAAGATAACAATATAGTGTTTTCTTTTAGTACTGATAGTGGACAACAAATTCAAGAAATTTCAAACTCTATTTCTATACAAAAATGGCAGTATATAGTTTTACAAAGAGTTGGGTCTTTAGTGTTGTTAGCCGTATATGAAGAAAACGGAACTTACAATTCAGAATCGAAAGATATTGGGTATTTGAATTTTAATTTTAATTCAGCAATGTATTTTACAATAGGAGCTAAAAATGCAGAAAGTTATTCAAATATTTTTATTGACGATTTTATATTTACAAAGAAATTTACGAGAGGTCTTCCTGGATTATTTCCAACTCAATCTGATATTTTTTATTGTGAAGACTTATGCGAAGGAAACTTAAATATAATTAGCGATAATGAAGACGGTTCGGAAAACATATCAGATTATCTATTAAATAATATTGTAGAAAGTGTAGGAGTTCGTCATGAGAGTTTATTAAATCATGCAGACATAATTGAGTGTTATGGTGATAATTTATTTTTAGGTAGCTATGGAGAAATAGGAAGTTCGGAAACATATGGAGTAAAAGAATATACTAGTAAAAATTTCAATTTAAATTCATTAATTGATCGACCTATATATGGAAAAAGTGCTTTAAGGTTTAGTAGGTATGGAAGGATAAAAATACCTTACAGTGAAAATATAAATATAAAAAACGGATTTCAGTTCTCTTGCTGGTTTGCTCATGGAGCCAGTCTTCAAGAGGATGGGGATGTAAGTGCGGAAATTTTATTAACAAACGACCAGTCTTTATATCAAAAAATATCTAAATCACTATCTTATGTAATAGGACAAACAAACCCCTTGGAAATTGATAATGCTAGAGAGTTAAGGTTTAATACTACTGCATTTAGGGCTAGAGACCCAGAAGGTATTCCTCATAATGTAATAGAATCAATAGCTACAATGAGAGACTCTCAAGGAGCAACATGGATACTTGGTGTTGCGTATTTAGCTAGAGATCCATATTTGCAATATATAGATTTAGGCGAAAGAAGTTTATTGAATTATATATTTTTATATAACGAAAAAGAAGATAAAACATACATCTCGGAAGCTCCAGACGGTTTAAATATTATAAACGAAGATAAGAAGGTTAAAGAAATAAATTCTTTATCTTTTGATGAGCTTGGTAATTTAAACGAAGATGCGGTGACTGTACCTTTTCAAAACTGGGTACATATATTAATTCAGGTAAGCAGGGAATATTTAAGAATATATGCTGACGGAAAAGAAGTATTGAATACATTAAATATATCAAATAGCTCATGGCTTGTAAACGGAGAACCTTTTATTTATACAGATATAATGTCATCGCAAAGGCAAGATTCATTAAGGGTTGGCAGCGTTGGAGATATACCATCAGTAAGATATATTCAAGATATTAATTTCACTAGAAAACCTGGCAAGTCTGGAGACTTTATTGTTAATAGTGATTTTAGCAATCACTGTTATAATATTTTTCAGCAACCGCAATGTTCTAATGTAGAATTATTAATTCAACCAGAACCATCAGACCATAATATTTTTGATCTATCTGGAAAAAATTTATTATTTGATCCATCAGAATACATAAAAATAGAAGGTAGAGATAGAGCTTTATCTAAAGCTTCATGGAAATTTGATAGAAATGGATATAGTTTTACTAGTGGTGCCAGAATTGACTTTAGGGAAAACTATTTGAATTTAAGAAAAGATTTAGATTTCACAATAGAATGTGTTTTAAAACAAGAAAAATTTGATGACATTAAAAAATCTATAATTATAAGCAAGGTATCACAGGACATAAAAACTGGATATCCGATGGCAAGCGATGACTTTATATTGGGGATTAGTAGGGGAGCGGGAGACTGGATTTATTCTAATTATTTATTCTTCATAATAAGAAATGAAAGGTTAGGAAGAAATGAAATATATAGAGTTGAGGTAGAAGATTCTTTTTTAGATTCTTGGGGGGAGATTTCTGTTTCTTCATATAGAGGTCAATTGTTTATAGCAATAAACGGGATACTAAAAGAATGGTATGTAGACACTAACACGGGAGAATGGGAAGGAAAGCAATATGCTTTTATTGCGGGTGAAGATTATGGAAATAATTTAAAATATCCTTTCTTCGGAAATATAGATTCATTAAGAATAATTAAAAATATTGCTATAAATTATGGAAGAAATTTCAGTAAAAGATCTAAGATTTTTGAAGAATGTATTAAGGCTGGAAATCAAATAAATAATTGTGATAATGTTATTTTTCATATACAAGAAAATGGAGAACAAAATAAAAATAAATCTACATTACTATCAGAACATAACAATGGAGAAAAAATAGTTTTTATATTCGAAACTGAAAATCAAGATAAAATATTTTACCAAACAAAATCAGAAGACGAATATGGTAGGTTGTATTTATCTGTTGATTTCGGAGAAACGTTTGAATTAGTTTTTGAAGATGAAAATTTAGATATTAATGTAATTGAAGAATGTGTAGATGAACAAGGTAATAAATATTACATCGCAGGTTTAGGTGGGGAGCTAGGGGGAGCAGCTATAATAAAATCAAACCAAGAAGGAAAATCTTGGGAAAAAGTTTTAGGTGATTCGATTTCATTAATAAATCCACAATACATAAAATGCATAAAACAATTAAATAATGGTGATATAATTGCTGGAGCAGGATATATTGAGTATGCTTCGGAATTTTTAGAATTAATATATAAAAGTACAGACAACGGAACAACTTGGAATATAGTATTTCAATCTGATTCAATAGGTAGCTTAAAGTATATAAATGACATACTAATTATTGAAGACGGTCAAGTTTTTGCTTCTGGTGGAGGCGTATCTGGAAACTCAGCAAAAATATTAAGAAGTACAGATAATGGTAATTCTTGGGAAATCTATAAAGATTTTGAAGATAATTCTCTAAAATTTAAATTGTATAAATCTGATAACATAGGAAAACCCGTCTATGGTGGAAATACCGAATTTATTTTTCATTCTGATTTTTATAATGCAAGTTTTTCAGATTTTAATTTCACATCTATAGAAAATTTAAGGATAATAAAAAACAAAGTATACTTTTTGGCAAAAAGTTCAAGTGATGAATATACTTTAATTTTTTCTTATGAATTAGACTCAGGATTAATGAGGTACGAATGGAATGGAGAGAAAGAATTAAAAATAATAAACAAGCATAATGGTGAATCTGTTTATGTTAATGTAAAACCTTTTGGTGATAATAATTCAGAAATAATAAAGTTGAGTGTTAATAAAGAAGATGTACTTAAAGTGGGTGACATTAATACTTTTACGTGGTCGAGAAAACCAAATGTATACGAATCCATTGATAATTTGAAACCAAAGGCAATGATTGATTTTGGTGAAATTAATATTGAACACGCTCATTCTTCTATTGACAGTTATACAATATATTCAATACAAGAAGAAGCATATAGTCGATTATATAAAATTGAAATAGAAGAATATACACAAATTCAAGACAAAAGTAAATACTATGGTAAAATAGATGATAATACTAAATATAGTAATGGATCAACGTTAATCATGAAATCTTTTGGGAAAAATTTAATACCAAATAGAATGATGAATGTTGGGGGAAAAATAATTCCTCTAACAAAAGAAGAGGAAGAAAAAAGGAAGACTGCAGTAAAATCTAAAAAGCCTTATTATTTACGAATTGAGGATTCAATATTCTATACAGAAGAAACAGATTTAGAAAACAATAGTTTTGAAGAGAACTTATTTCTTTTTCCGTCTAGTTTAAATGATTTAGAGATAAACACCAGAATCTATAACACCTACAGAAGAACTATTTCTTATATAACCGATCCATCAATTGGTCCATTAGGTTCTCCATTAGTATGGGCTGGATTCTATATCCCACAAGAGGGAAACTACCCTTATTCTAGTTATATACCTTTTGGTGTAAATATAAAAAAGAATACTTTTAATGGACAATTAGTTGATTCAGAAAAAGAAGGTATAGCTAGCCTTGAGTTTTGGATGTATTGGAATGGTGAAGACGGAATGGTTATCAACTCAATGGATTCAGAATCATATTTAGATGGCTTTGCTCCTGGGGGTATTTCAATTTTAATTAAAAATAGCAATTTATATCTGTGCATACCAAGTGGAAGGCTGAATAACCCTATATACCAAACTAATTTATCTAAGGTTAATATGATTTTTATCAATTTGGCTGGAAGTAATAAAATATTCAGCGAATTCAAGAAAAACGAATGGTATCATGTATCAATTAATCAAAACATTTTTGAATTAAAATGCTTTTTAAATGGAGTACAGGTTTTTGCAGAATCAAATATAATGCGGTCCTACATTCAACCATATTACTGGTTAACTACTTTGGTTCCTATAACAAGAATGATGTTTCCCAAGAATAGTGATGTTAATATAGGTTTATTTAATGGATATATTCAAGATTTAAGATTCGTAAAGGGGGAGAATATAAATACTTATCCATTTTTACCACAAAGAGTTGGGTTAAGGAGTATAAGATGCGGAAATATACCTTGCCCGGAATTCCATTTACAAAGTAATTATAATGAAAATAATTTATCTATAGATAATACAGCAGATAAAATATACCCAATAAATGTAGTTGGAGATGTATACCACACAACAGAACAAAGTTTTAACGACTTGTCAAATTCTAGTATAATATTTGATCAAAGAGAAAATGATAGTTATTTAAGGGTGAGTCCATTTTTTAATAAAATAGGCAAGCAGGCATTTACATTTGAAACATGGATATATCCAAATTCTGATACGGAAGAACAGTTTATAATATCCTCTCATTTTACTGGAGATGGAGCTGAGTGCCAAGGTAGTAATAGTTTCTGGTACATGTCTAGACTATCTAACGGGAAAATTAGGTTTGCACATAGAGACGAAGGAAATACTCATGATACAGAGTTAATAGTACCCACGGGAAGCTGGACACATTTAGCTTTAACATACAATGGAAACTTAGGGACTGGGGTATCTGGAGATTTTGAGCAAAATGGTTACAGTCTTTTTATTAGTGGTATTGAGTCAGCATCTTGGGGGTCTTATGTACCTATAGAAGATGAGTGCAAAAATAACTTATCTGGTGCATTTGATTTTTCTAGTAACGGATTAGAGAATAGTGAATACGAAATTATTGGCGCTAGTATAGATGAAACATATGGATTTTTTGATGGATATATACAGGATTTAAGGTTTATATCAGGCGTAGCTTTATATGAAGGATTTTTTCCTCCTAATGAATTATTGCAAGCAAATTGTGGAAATAAATGTTCAGAGTTAATATTGCAAAGTGATTATGATAGCAGAAATTATACATTTGAAGACTTGAGCCAAAATAACCATTCTATTGAAGTTGGAGAGGGTGTGTATCATGATGTTTCGGGGGTTAGGCAAGATTTTGGAAGAAGTAATATTGTGTTTGATAAAAAACTATGGGATAGTCAGGAATTATATGGAATCACTACAGATTTAATACATTACCAAGGAGAAGATTTCACTATAGAGTTTTGGGTAAATATTCAAGATAGACCTGAAGAGAATGATGTAAATGTAATAGCTAACCATCAATTTAATAATATTAAATTCTTAATATCACAAGAAAGGGGCTTACATGCTACAATACAAGATCAATTTATTATTTACCAGAATTATAGCGAAGATTTAATAAATACATGGAAACATGTATCTCTAATAAAAGCTGGAAACTTTATTTATGGGTTATTGAATGGAGAAGAGAAATCTCAAATTTCATTAATTATTAATGAACCTGCTAGCGTGCCATTAATATTAGGGCAAAATAGTGATACAGTTATAGATTCAAGCGAGTTATTTGGCGGTTATATTCAAGATTTTAAATTAGTGCAGTATTTTGATTTTAATATAAATGATTTTGTATTACCAGAAAGATTAAATGATTATGATAGTTGTTATTATGTACCATTATCTCCAACACCAACAGTTACTCCAAGTATAACACCAACAAGCACAGTTACTCCTACGGTCACGTTAACTCCGACTGTAACACCAACGCCAACATACATTCCTCCATGTTTTAATTTTAATGAATGTGATTTAAGTTTTGATATTAAAAATGATTATGTGAGCCACATAAAGGGTGAGTATGTAGGGAACTATAATATTCTAGAGAATTATATAGGAACAGATTTTATATCATATGATGAATTAAGTAATTCATATACTTTTTATTTAAAAAATAGTCAAAATCCGCTGTCACAATATCGTACTAATTTTCAATATATTCTATTTAGAGATGAAGCTAAGTTTACTGAAAATACTGAATATATTTGCATGAATTTAAATCTAAGAGTTAATTCTAGTGATAATATTGCTTACGGGTTGGTAATAAAGCAGGATGATAAATTTTACTTTAAGATTGTTGTGCCAGACTCGGTACTGCAACCTTATACACAATATGACAAATTAAAGGTATTGCCACAAGAATTTACAACATTTGAAGAGGGTCGTGAAGGAATGGAATTTAAAATTAATGAAAGTTTTAAGATAGGTTTTTTTGTTGGTATTAGTAATCAATATGCTACAAATACTATTGTAAATCTTGAAGAATTTAGTTTATGTTTAGGAGAAAAATTTGAAAGAATAAATATTACTCCAACTCCATCAGTTACAATAACTCCAACAAATACAGTTACTCCTACAAGTACGATTACTCCAACAATATCAGTTACTCCAACTATAACACCAACAAGCACAGTTACTCCAACACTAACTCCAACAAGCACAGCTACTCCTACAAGTACTATTACTCCAACGAGCACGATCACTCCAACCGTAACGTCAACAAGTACAGTTACTCCTACAAGCACAGTTACTCCAACCGTAACGCCAACAAGTACAGTTACTCCTACAAGCACGATCACTCCAACCGTAACGCCAACAAATACGGTTACTCCAACAAGTACAGTTACTCCTACAAATACAGTTACTCCCACAAGTACAGTAACTCCTACAGTAACACCAACCATCACAGTTACTCCTACAAATACAGTTACTCCCACAAGTACAGTAACTCCTACAGTAACACCAACCATCACAGTTACTCCTACAAATACAGTTACTCCCACAAGTACAGTAACTCCTACAGTAACACCAACCATCACAGTTACCCCAACAAATACAGTTACCCCCACAAGCACGGTTACTCCAACCGTAACGCCAACAAGTACAGTTACTCCTACAAGCACGATCACTCCAACCGTAACGTCAACAAATACGGTTACTCCAACAAGTACAGTTACTCCAACGAGCACGATCACTCCAACAAGTACAGTTACTCCTACAAGTACTATCACTCCAACGAGCACGATCACTCCAACAAGTACAGTTACTCCTACAAGTACTATTACCCCAACGAGCACGATTACTCCAACCGTAACGCCAACAAATACGGTTACTCCCACAAGTACTATCACCCCCACGAGCACGATCACTCCAACAAGTACAGTTACTCCAACCGTAACACCG
>Ga0181604_10001362_pt1 | contig 21832 bp, 12 predicted proteins | sample 041ome_12_FD_148663 | JGI IMG/M metagenome (GOLD analysis project Ga0181604, IMG submission 148663) | Coastal salt marsh microbial communities from the Groves Creek Marsh, Skidaway Island, Georgia - 041410US metaG (spades assembly) | ecosystem: Environmental > Aquatic > Marine > Intertidal zone...
CTCTCTCTCTCTCTCTCTCTGTGTGTGTGTGTGTCTGTGTCTGTGTGCGTGTGTTCGCGCGCGCGCGTGTGTTTTCGCCGCGGCGGCAAGAGTGAGTGAAGGAGAAAGTTCTTTCGTTTCGCGCATCATCACATCTTCACCCGACCCGTTTTTTTCAAAAAAAGGACGTTGGGGGTGGTGAGAAAGTCCGCGCGTTTTGACCACTTTTCATCATCAACGACAGAAATAATAATGGCGAAGAAGAGTAAGAAAAACAGCGAGGAGAAGAACGCCTCTTCTTCGTCGTCACCAGCGACGACGCTGGACGTGGGAACGCCGGTTTGGGTGAAAGATGCGAAACACGCGTGGGTCGCCGCGGAGATTTCGAAAGTGGACTCGGTCACTGGAGAGGCGTTGGAGTGCGCGTTTGCGAAGGACGAAGACGACGGACGACGAGGAGGTGGTGAAGAGGACGCTCTTTCTTCTTCGTTGGCGAACGCGCAACCGATCGTAATTAAAGACGCGAAGGAAGATATCGCGTTGCGGGAACGGAACACGGAAGAGGACATGGTAAAACTCAACTATCTTCACGAGGCGGGCGTTTTGCACAACTTGCGAAGGCGGTACGCGCGAGATGAGATTTATACGTACACCGGGCAGATTTTGATCGCCGTGAACCCGTTCCAGAAAATTCCGCACTTGTATGATCAAGCGATGATGGAGATGTACGGCGGCGCGGAGCAAGGTGAGCTGAGTCCGCACGTGTACGCCGTCGCCGAGGCGGCGTATAAGCAGATGTTGAGCGAGGGGTGTTCGCAGTCGATTCTGGTATCCGGCGAGTCTGGGGCTGGTAAGACGGAAACCGCGAAACACATCATGCAGTATTTAGCGCACTCTGCGAAACATGAAGACGGAACCAGTGGCGTTGAAAAGCAAGTTTTAGAGACGAATCCGTTGTTGGAGGCGTTCGGGAACGCCAAGACGGTCAGGAACGACAACTCGTCCAGGTTTGGTAAGTTTACGGAAATTTTGTTCGACGACGAGGATAAGATCAGCGGGGCAGCTATACGGACGTACTTGTTGGAGCGCTCCAGAGTTGTTCGCGTTTCCGATCCGGAGAGGAACTTTCACGTGTTTTACCAAATCTTAGCCGGCGCGTCAAAAGAAGAAAAAAGCAAGTGGCGATTGGAAAGCAAGACATTTGAAGATTTTTATTACTTGAACCAATCGAAATGCGTGAAATTGGAACACATTTCCGACGCGGTTGGATACGAGGATACTAAAAACGCCATGGAGGTGGTTGGTATTTCGGAATCGGAAAGAGAGGACGTGTTTAGAGTCGTTTCGGGGGTGTTGCATTTAGGTAATATCGATTTCGCGCCTTCGCCAGAGGACGAGGACGCGTCCGTCGTCGCTTCGAATGCGAAACAAAGCTTGGAAGACGCCGCCGCAGTTTTGAAGGTTGATAAGGATCGTTTAGAGAAAGCATTGATTTCGAGACAGATCGTCACCGCGGACGGGGCGATTTTGAAACCGTTGAGCGTCTCGGACGCGAAGCACAATCGAGACTCGTTGGCAAAGATGTTATATTCTCGTTTGTTCGATTGGCTCGTCGAAAGAATCAACCAAGCGATCGGGAATAAGAGCGAAGAAGAGGGAGAAGATGGAGACACCAAAAGACGATTCATTGGCGTTTTGGATATTTACGGCTTTGAGAGCTTTAAAAAGAACTCTTTCGAACAGTTTTGCATCAACTTTGCAAACGAAAAGTTGCAGCAACATTTCAATCAGAAAGTGTTCAAAATGGAGCAAGAGGAGTACGAAAAAGAAGCCATCGATTGGTCGTACATCGAGTTTGTGGATAATCAGGACATTTTAGACGTCATCGAGCGCAAAGTTGGTGGTATTATCAGTCTTTTAGACGAGTCTTGCATCATGACGTCAACGACGTCCGAGCAGTTCGCGCAGAAGCTCTTCTCGTCGTTGGACAACGAGAAGCGATTTTCGAAACCGAAACGGTCGCAAGTAGATTTCACATTGAACCATTATGCCGGTGACGTGACGTACGAGAGCGAGAACTTCATCGAAAAGAACAAAGATTACGCGATTTTGGAACACACGGAAGTTTTATCCACCTCCGAAACAAACATTCTGCGTCTCATTTTCGAAGAGAAGGAGAACGAAATCTTGAACGAAGGAAACAAACCACCGCCGCCGCGCGCGAAGAAATCCGCCATGAAGTTTACCTCCATCGGGAACTCGTTCAAGCACCAACTCAACGATTTAATGAAAAAATTGCACGGGACCGAACCGCATTTTGTTCGTTGCGTGAAACCGAACCAAGCTTCCGTGCCGAGCACGTTTGAAAACGCCAACATTTTGCAGCAGTTGCGCTGCGGCGGCGTTTTGGAAGCGGTGCGTATTTCCTGCGCCGGATACCCGTCGAGGAAGCCAATCGAGTTGTTTTTAACTCGATTCGGTTTGTTAGCTCCCGATGAAGCCGCAAAATTTTTCACGCCCGGGAAGGAGCGCGAGGCGTTGGAGGGTATTTTGAACGTCGCCAATTTACAAGAGTGGCAAATCGGCAAGACGAAAGTCTTCTTACGCTCGGGGCAAATGGCCGTTTTGGATACCTTGCGGTCGAAAAAACTCGGTTGGGCTGCGGTAGAAATTCAGAAGCACGTCAAGCGACGCGTCGCGCAGAAGCAGTACAAACGAACGAAATCGGCGGCGGAAACTGTCAACAGATACGCCCGAGGTATGTTTGCGAGAAAAATCGTTCGAGAGATCCGACAAACAAAGGCGGTGACTGCCATCCAAGCGTTCGTGAGAATGGCCATCGCCAGGAAGCAATTCGCGGAGGCCAAAGAAGCGGCGGTCAAGATTCAAACGCTCGCGCGAGCCGCCAAAGCGAGGAAAGAGTTCTTGGAGCTTAAGAAAAGAAGCTTGGCTGCAATCAAAGTGCAAAGTGTGTATCGAGGCCAAATGGCGCGTAAACGCGTCAAGGAAATCAAAAAAGAACAAAGAGACGTGGCGAAAATGTTGGAAGCGAAATCAGAGTTAGAGAAGAAGTTAGAAGCTGAGCGCGCGCGAGCGAAAATGTTAGAGTTACAACGCGAAGAAGAGAAAGCGAAACGCGAAGCCGAGGAGGAAGAGAAGAGGAAAATTGCCGAAAAAGAACGCGAGGAACGAGAAGCCAAGGAGAAAATCGAACGAGAGAAACGACAAGAAGAAGCGGCATTGGCGGCAAAGAAAGCAGAGGAAGAGCTCAAAGAACTTCGAGAGAAAGCCAAGGCGGAAGAGCTTTTACGTCAAGAAACCGAGCGAACGGTCAAGAAAGAGCTCGAAGAAGCGAACAAAACGGCAGACCAGTACGAAAAGGCGTTGCGCGAAGCGTTGGAGGAAAACGAGAAACTTCGAGACCGTTTGGCGGTGGCCGAAGCTGAGTTGGATTCGTTCCGAAATGGTTTGAAAACGCCTGGAACAGCGATGATGACTGGTGGACCAGGAGGTGGGAAATCAAGGGCGCGAATGATGAACGGCACGCCGTTATCGGCGAGCTCGTTGAATACGCCAATGTCCGCCGGCGGCGAAATGGACCAGTCCATGGATAAAGATGTTCCCGATTCCACTTCGCCACAAACAATTTCATTGAAGGAAGACCACGAAGCGTTGAGAGCTCTGTTGGGACACGAAAAAGCGCATGAAATTTTTGCCACTCCAGATGGGTCGCCGGCTTTGGCAGTCATCGTGTTTAGATGTTTACTGAAATGGAAGGCATTTTCGTTGGAGAGAACGTCTTTGTTCGAGCGCATCCTCGGAGCGTTTGAAAATTCACTCAACAGGAACGCGAAAGACAACAACAAAGCCGTGGCTTTTTGGTTGACGAACGCGTTCGCGTTATTGCACCTGCTCCATCGAACGTTGAAGAACAGCGGGAGCAAGAATAGACGAGGAGGCGTTGGAATTTTAGACCGCATCAATTCCACCATATCTTCGCGATTGAAGAGCCCGCCGTCGATGTTTAACCAGCAACCTTCCGTCAGCGGTTCTTCGGATAAAGAAAATGCGGACGCGAATAAGACAACGCGAAGATCGAGCGTTGATGGTGGGAGGAGCCACGGAGGAGAGGAGGAATCCGTGACGGCTATATTGGGCGTGAAGCAAATCGAGGCGAAATACCCGGGCTTTCTCTTTCGCCAATCGCTCGGCATGTTTTGCGAGAAAGCATACGGTATCTTGCGCGATAACACAAAATCGATGATTTCTCCGCACTTGGGATCGTGCATCCAAGCACCAAGACAACGAACGGGTGCCATCGTCAGCAATAAATCCAACAACGAGAAAGATGGTAAGCACATGCAACTCTCTTCGCACTGGATGTCCATCCTTGAGGAGTTGGATACCATTCTCCTCGCGTTTACGGAAAACAATGTTCCGAAAGCGTTGACGTCCAAGTTTTTCACTCAAATTTTCTGTTTCATCAACGTCAACATGTTTAACGCGTTGTTGTTACGGCGAGAGTGCTGCTCATTCTCCAACGGTGAATATATCGCCGCTGGTTTGAGCGAGCTCGAAAACTGGCTGACGAAGAATGCCGCCTTTGTCGGTGAAGCGCCGAAGAAAGAGTTGCGGTTTATCAACCAAGCCGTGCAATTGCTCGTGATTAATCAAAAACCGAGGAAAACTCTGAACGAAATAACCTTGGAATTGTGTCCGGTGTTGTCCATTCAACAACTGTACCGCATTTGCACCATGTATTGGGACGATAAATACGGCACGGAAACGGTCAACCAAGACGTCTTGAAGCAAATGAAAAACTCTATGATGGACCAGCAATCGAACAACCAACACAATTCGTTCTTGTTAGACGATGATTCAAGCATCCATTTTAACGTGGAGGAGATTGCGGAAAGCGCGCTGGAAATTGCGCTCGATTTTCAGTCTAAAGACGATTTGCCGGAGGAGTTGGCTGAGAATGAAAAGTTTGCCTTCCTGTCGACGCATCTCACCGCGGGTGGAACTTGAATTTTCTATATATAAATATACGTATTTAGCCAATTTTTACTAAGAACTATATACACAAAAGATTATATACAACGATATATAACGGTTCAGTGCCGTGTACGTGTTTAGTCTCGAACGTCGTCGTCGTCTAATCGAGGGACGACGTTATTATTAACCGAGACAGGAATTTTATTAATGTTTCGTCTCTCTTTCTCAACCTGATTCTTGTATCGTGCTTGCGGGGTTTCCGAGTAAGCTCCCGAATCCTCTCCTCCCTCCGCCGCTCTCTCCGGCTTCCGGCCCACCGTTATCACTCAGCGCTAACCTAGAAAACCTCCCACTGCCACCTTCTTTCTTCCCGACTTCGGCATCCATGACCTCGCTCAAAGCTAACGCGAACTTGGCGGCATCGCCGGCTCTCACGCGCATCTCCATCGACGCTTTTTCGCCGCTTTTCGTCGTGTACTGAAAAATCGTCGTTTGCAATTCCGTGTACGCTCGTCCAAAGTGCGTAGACTGGTCTAGCCCTTGACTTTCAATCACAGGCGCCACTCGGAGTGGAACTTTAGCCACCTTTTCCAAAAAGAGAATCAAAGCGTAAATCATCGTCGAGGTGAAGGAAACAACCACGAGAAGAGCAACTAAAGCCGCGGCTAGAGCATTCCCGGCATTCTTTCCGCACCCTATCATTGCTCCGCAATAATCTCTTTTTGCATCGGGCCCGTTATACACTAAATTATAGAACTCTTTCTTCGTGAACAACGCAGTCGCAAGAAGTCCCCAAACGCCGCCGAAAAGATGGATGGGTACCGCGTCGACGACGTCGTCGATGCGTCTTCTGAGCAACAGACTAGAACCCAAGCTGTATACGACCCCAGCGACGATACCAATCAATACGGCAAACGCTGGGTGTATTAAAGCGCACGACCCGGAAATCGATACCAACCCAGTCAAAATCCCATTGTTCATCCTTTGCGGAGAAATTTGCTTCTTGTCTCTGGCCAAATCAAACATGACGACGCTCAACCCGCCAAACGCCGCAGCAATCGTCGTACACACCGCCGTTCTCGCAACGATGAACCTCGACACGCCTTCAAACTGTTCACTTCGGACTAGCATCCCAACACTTCCGGTATTGAACCCGTACCACCCGAACCACATCAAAATCGTCCCAATCATTTGAAACACCGGCGACTGCATCGGCAACTCGTTTATCTTACCTCCGATCCCAAACCGTTCCGATCTCGGTCCAATGTACCAACACGCCACCAACGCCGCCGTTCCACCAACCACGTGAACAACTAAACTCCCCGCGAAATCCAAAACTCCAACCCCGAATAATCTCTCCCCCGCATCTTCGTGATACGCAGACATCCACCCTCTCGTCGACCACACCCAGTGCACGACCGTCGGATAAATAAACGAAACCGTCATCACCGTCAGCGGAATGTACGCCTTAAAGTTCATCCGTTCGGCCACCGCGCCGGACATGATCGTCGCTGCGGTCGCCGCAAAGCTCAGCGCAAACGCAAAGTGCGCGTAAAAAAACGCCGCATCCGCTCGTATCCCACCATTGGTCGTCGACCCGGCGAAAAACGTTCCGCCCCCCCTTTTTTCAATATCCGACAGGGCAAAATCAGTGCTTCCAATGAAGCCCCCGGAACTGTCGTCGCCGTACGCGAACGCGTACCCCCACATGTAAAAACAGCACGCGGAGATGCATATGTCGAACGCGTTCTTGAACAGTATGTTTTTCGTGTTTCGGATGGAGACCGAGCCAACTTCTAGGAGCATGAAACCGCCTTGCATGATGAACACGAGCGTGGTCGCCCAGAGGAGGAAGAAGACATTCACGTCGATTTCAGTCGACTCGAGCGTTAACAGCCGTCTTCTTAAACCCATCTTTATCTTATATATATATTCGCTTTTAAAACAACAGGCAACGACACTATTATCTCGACGATCGCTCTTTTTGTCAATCTCTCTGTCTGTCTTTCTGTCTCTCTCTCTCTCTCTCTCTCGACTTGTCGCCGTGAAACGCGCGCACTTCTTCTTCTTCTTCTTCTTCTTCAACGAGAAAACTGCGGCGCGGAGGGTTGTTAAGTTAACTTTTCCCCAACCAAAAAGGTGACTGAGCATCAAAATCAAGAAAAAAAAAAATAGGAAAACCCTAAATAAACTCCATTTTTTATTCGACGGGAGAAGAAAAAAAAAACGAAAAGAGAACTCTCTCACTCTCTCGACTCGCATCCTCCTCTCTGCGACGAGAAGAAAGAGAGAGAGAAGGAGAGAGAGAGATGGGCGAAGAGGAGGAGAACGAGGAAAGTTTTCTCCGCTCGTCTATGTCGTCTATGTCGTCGTCTACTTCGCAAAGATTTACGTGTTTGCACGTGGCGGAGAAACCGTCTCTGGCGAAATCGATCGCGCAGCTTTTGTGCGAAAACAACAACGACGGTTCGTTAAAGACGAAGAAATCGTCGATCGGCGCGATCGACGTGCACGAGTTTTCGCGGCCGTTTTTGCAACGAAAAGACTGCTTGCACCGATTTACCTCGGTCGCGGGCCACGTGTGCTCGATCGACTTTCCGGACAGGTTTCAGGATTGGGAAATCGATCCGAAACTTTTGTTCGATTGCAAGACGGAAAAGAGGGTGACTTCGGGGAGAGTGCGAGGGAGTTTAGAGCGGGAAGCGAGAACGTGCGATGCGCTCGTGTTGTGGTTAGATTGCGACCGAGAAGGAGAGAACATATGTTTTGAGGTGATGGACGCGGTCGTACCTCGCATGCGTGGGAGTGGTGAGAATGTTTTCAGGGCAAAGTTTAGCGCGATATCGAAACCGAGCGTAGAGAACGCGATGAAAAACTTAGCGAAGCCGAATAAGGACGAGAGTGATGCGGTGGACGCGAGGCAAGAGCTTGATTTGAAAATGGGCGTCGCGTTTACGCGGTTTCAGACGAAGTATTTCCAGGATAAGTTTAGCGGGTTTGATTCGAGGTGCGTGAGTTACGGTCCGTGTCAAACGCCGACGCTTGGATTTTGCGTGAAGAGACATTTGGAGATTATACGCTTCGTGCCGGAGAGTTTTTGGCGCTTAAAGTTAAATTTACCACAATCAGCGACGGCAATAAAAGTAAAAACACCAATATCAACGGATGTGGGAATAGATGGCGACGACGAAAGTGCGACAAGTTACGAAATATCCGAGTGGAAGTGGCACCGCGAACGCGTTTTTGACGAACCGAGCGCGATGTCTTTAGAAGCGTTGTGTTCGGATTTTCTGAAAAAGAATAACAAAAAAGGCAAATTGGTCAGCACGACCCGGTCGAAACAATCGAAGCGGCCTCCTCCGGGCATGAATACGGTTGAAATGTTGAAAACGTGTTCGAAAATGGGTATTGGCGCGCATCGAGCGATGCAAATTGCCGAGAGATTATACTTGGACGGTTTCATTTCCTACCCGCGAACGGAATCGTCGGCGTACCCACCCGGGTTTGATTTCAAAAGCATCGTCGCCTCGCAAACAGGCAACGACGAGTGGGGCGATGTCGCGAAGAAGATTTTAAATTTTCCCTCGATTCGAAAACCGTCCGGCGGGCAAGACGCCGGCGATCACCCGCCGATTACGCCCGCCGGAAGATTCGGTAATCGAAATTCTATGAGCGGCGAAATGTTTCGCGTGTACGAGCTCGTTTCGCGACACTTTTTGGCGACGTTACTTCCAGATTTAGTCTTGGAGAATATAGAGAGCGAAATTGTGATTGCAGAGAGCGAGCGATGGAAGGCTAAAGGCGTGAAAGTTCTCGATTTTGGATGGACAGAGGCTTTGCCGAGACGCGCTCCGAAACTTAAAATAATTCCGGACGCGTATCAATTATCCGAAAACGAGAGTAAAAATAATACGAGCAGAGATGTGGACGTAAATTCAGTCACAATTGACCGGGGCGAAACGCAACCACCGAATTATCTCACGGAATCAGAACTCATAGGCACGATGGAGAAGAACGGTATCGGCACCGACGCTTCCATTCCAACGCACATCAACACCGTCGAGGCGCGTAAATATTGCGAAATCGTCCCAAGAGACGGGCGGAGAGTCATACCGACTGATTTAGGAATCACGTTGTGTCGAGCGTACGCGTCCATCGACGAAGAGCTCGCGCTACCGACCGTTCGCGCGCACATCGAAAAACAACTCGATTTAATCGCCGAAGGTAAAGCGGATAAAAACGCTGTAGTTTCGCAAGCTTTGATGCAAATCAAGGCTAAGTTTGTGCATTTCGAAAAGAACATCGCCATCGTGGATAACTTATTCGAGGCTTCGTTCGCGTCGCCTAAAGAGCTTCAATCGACTCCACACACCGTTTGCGGTCGATGTCGAAGGTATTTGAAACTTCAAGCGTCTGGGAGGCGACACGGACGGAAAACGTATCGGTTGTTTTGTGAAACCGAGGCGGAAACGTTTGAATGCCCGCGAAACGCGAGCTCGATTAAACCGTGGTCGGGAAGATTTTGCGATATTTGCGATTTTGAGTTATCGATATACGAAACGTCCGACGGCGAACGCGCGTATCCGTTCTGTCCGTTTTGCTATAACCATCCGCCAGATTTTGGGACTTCTTCGAATAAAAGTGGCGGGTGCCCGCACTCTGTTTTACATCCGATCGTGAGCGAACGCGCAATCGCCCCGTGTCCAGAGTGTGAAAAGGAAGCCGGTAAGGATCCGTATTACTTGGCGAACGCAACTTTAGGCGCCACATCGTCATCGACTGCGGCTACCTCCTCCGTGGTTTCATTGCCACAACTCTTGCTCGACCCGATTTTACGCAAAGGCGGACGATGGCGATTAAATTGTACCAAATGTGACTTGATCATTGGTTTACCCAAAGGTTTGAAGAAAGTCGAAGTGTCCGACGAGCACGAGTGTTCCGCGTGCGACGCGAAGTGTTTGATAATGACGAAAGTCTGCGGCGAACGAGACGAAACGGAGGAGTTTGAGAAAATCGCTTGTTGCTTCTGCGAAGACGACATACGAGACGCGTCGACTGTTCAGTTGGCCAGTTCTCTCGCCGCGAACAATGCAAGTGGTGGTAGCAGAGGAGGTGGAAGAAAATAATAGAACTTAGCAATTAGTGCGTAGCGTAGCGTTGTTGTACAAGCAGTAGTAGTGAAACATTAGCAGATGCTAAAGCGACAATTTTGATTTACGAGCTATGATAGTATAATTACGTTGAATATTAAAATCTAAGTGTATTTGCCTCCTTCAATTAAGCCATCGCCTTCTTGACAATTGCGGATCTCTTCGATCTCGCAATCGCAACCTTAAATCTATCAAAATCAGTCAACGCCTTTCTCGCGCTTTGCTTCGCGATCTTTTGCCCCCACTTAGACGCCGCGAACTGCGCCGTCGCGTCCTTGTGCGCCGCCTCCAAAGCCGCCGCATCCGGACATCTCCCCGTGTCCAATTTAATCGGCGTGATTGCTAAGCGTTTCAAGTTGATGATGCATCGCTTGATGCCCGGCGCGTCGACTAAAACTCTGTTCTGGTCCACCAAGTCGACGATGACGACGAGCTTGCCGTAAAGTTTGTCCGCTTTCAAGTTGACTAACGCAACGCGGCCTAATTCGACGTTTCTCTGTTTTTCGCGAAAGAAGAAGAAGAGAGTAGAAACTGTGGTGAGTATGCGAAAACATTAACTACGCAGAAGGATGAACGAAAGAAAGAATCGCACTACTGCGAGTGACTGTAAAGACGTTTAGCCAGCGCCAGCACCGAGGATGATCGAGGCCTTCACGCTCGTCGCGCCGCGCGAGGACGTTGCCAGCGGTCATGAGGAAAGAGTCCCACTTTTTGTTCGTAAACCCCATCCACCGCAACGCGAAATCCCAAATGCGCGAGGGACGAAAAACCACCTCTCCTCGCATCACGTCTCGCGCCAAACCCGCAGAAACGAACACTCCGCGCATTTCTGCGCGAAACGAGACCGCTTCCCGCGTCGTTCCATCCTCGCGCGCGCGTCATTTCCGGCAATCTCTCACTTCTCGCGCCTAAAAATTTCCCCCTGGGGGGGGCCTCTTTCTCTTTACATATATAAAGCGCGCGCGCTTCGAATCCGCCCCAGTCCGACCCACACGCGACCGCGCAATCCGTCTCCTCCGTGGGTCATCGCGCGAAAAAAAGAAAAAAGGAAACGACGATGTTGTTTTAAAAACAAACGAGCGGGCTACGCGCGCGTACCTGGAACGGCATGGTTTAATATTTCTGTGTGTGTTGTGTGGTTTGTGACGCGAAAGATGTTTCTTCTTCCGGGGCCCTTTTTTTCCGGTAGCGAGCGCTTGTAGGGTTTAACACCCTAAAATATTGCCGCTCTTTTCCTTCCCCATTTGCAAATAAAATGTCTTCAAGATTATAGTAGACACAGCGCGCGCGCAAAAATGACATCTCCGAGAAGCACGAAAGGACGAAGAAAGAAGTCCTCTCCTCGAATCGCCGTTACCGTGCTCGTCTCGGTAGCCGCGATGACGACTTCGCTTTTATTCCATCGCGCGGAAGCGTACATGGCGGCGATAAACCCGGCGAAAGCATTTTCCAATCAACTCCAATCCTCTTCGGCATCATCACCGTCTTCACTCGGCGGGGAAGAAGAAGAGAGCGACTTTATGAGCGATAGCGCGCCGTCGTTGAACCCGAACGATTACAAAGAGTTCACGCAAACCTACTCCGAAAAAGCCGAAACCGACGCGCTGATGAATAACGGCGACGAGACGGAGTATCATCCGGAAAACGACGTCGAAGGGCAGCTCGATTTGAGCAACAAAGCATCCACGCACGAGATTTTAGAGGCGTTGTCCGATCAGGCGATTGCGGACGACGCGGAGGAACAGATCGAATCGGTTTTGGACGGGGAAGCGGAAGCAGACAGCGACGGGTTTGTGGTCGAACACGACCACGGGGACCCGAACGGGCACCGGTGTAAACCGTTAGTCGGATTGAGAGGATTGGAGACGTTGCGTAAGAACGAAAAGAGGCTGAAGGAAGCGCACGAACGCGGGTTGAACCGGGAGGAGTTGAAGAAGAATCCGGAAGGGTTGTTAGAGAGAGAGGCGGCGTACATCGACGCCGAGGAGACGAGGATTGGGTACGAGAACTGTTTGACGACCGTGATGCCGACGTTGTTGAAGACGACGGATTTTACGGCGACTATTCGGTGCGAGACTAAAACGGCGCACGATAACTTCAACAAGTATCGCCGAGACGCGTTGAAGAATAAGCAGTGGTACGACGAGTTACCCGTCCGAGGCCGGTTTTCGCACACTCGAGGCACGGTGTCGAAAAAAGCCGGAAAAGTAATCGCGCTGTACAACGGTTACGCCGTCTGCGTGAAAGAAACCATCCCGACGCTCCACTTACACCTGATGGATTTACACAAAGTCGCGAAAAACGCCGATGACACGCACCATCTCATCGAGCGGCCGAAATACGATCCGAGAGGGATTTACAAGTCCAACGGAAAACCAGCCGGAGGGAACGCTGGGTTGGAAAAAAGCGTCAAAGAGGCGTTCCATTTGTTCTCCACGAAAGACGAGAACGGGAACAAAGTCAAGGGCAAGAAAGGAAGGCGGATGATGCTCGCTCTCGAGGAGCGAGTGGAGGAGGAGGAGGAAGAACCTTCTTCTTCCTCCGCGCGACGATAGACGGAGAGAGAAAGAGAGAGAAAACTTGTAACACGAAAATACTACATAGATTCTTAGAGTAATAAAACACCATCGCGAGAAGGGCGAGACTGTGATACACGTAAATGCGCGCGCTTCAAAGAGAGAGAGAGAGTTTAAAGAGAGAGGATACGACCCGCGCGCTTTTCGTCTCTTCTTCTCTTTGTTTCTTTTTGTCTTCTTTTTCTTCGAAATTTGCTTCAAAATTACTCTCACACGACTCTCATCTTCTCTAAAGAAAGAAGAAGAAGAAGAAGAAGAAGAGTTTGTGCGCCCGAGTCGGAGAGAAAAGAGGAAGAAGAAGAGAGAAAGCGCGCTGGATATAAACGCCACCACGTTTTTCTTTCTCTCTCTCTCTCTCTCGTCCTTCGCGGTTTTTAAAAGTAAATACGCGCGTGCTCGTGTGAAAATTTGGATCGATCAAATTTCCCCGCCGAGCGCGCGCGCGTATTTTAATTAATTCTCTTTCCTCTCTCTCTTTTGAGTCGCTACCCCATCATGGCAGAAGAAGAGGAGAAGAGAGAAGGAGAGGAGGAAGCGCGAAACGACGCGAGCGAGGAAGCGCCGACGAAAACGGCGGGAGAAGAAGAAGGAGAACAAAATGAAAAATTAGAAGAAGAAGAGAAAGACGTCGGCGCCGATGAAGAAGAGAAGGAGGACGCTTCGGACGACGGTTCAGACGGCGACGACGATTCGGACGACGACGATTCAGACGACGACGACGACGACGATGATTCGGACGAATCTGGCGACGAGGAACCGTCCGATGCGGAAGATCTCGACGATGACGAAGAAGAAGAAGAAGACGAAGAAGAAGATAGAAAAAAGAGAAAGAAAAAGAAGCGCAAAAACAAGTTCATCGACGACGTCGCGGACGAAGACGACGACGAGGACGACCGACGGAAAAAGAAGAAGAAAAGGGCAAAAGGTAAAGATGGCAAAGCGGTGAGCCGATTTATCGACGACATCGCCGATGCGGCCGGGTCGGACGACGAGGAGGACGAAGAAGGCGACGAGGATGAACCCATCGACGACGCCGAGAGAGAAGCTTTGGCGAGAGAGATGGACACGAGATTGCACGCGAGAGTCGAACAAGCGGCGAGGATTGATGCCGCGGATGATGAGGAGTTAGAGAGGATGGTGAAGGAGAGGTACGAGTCCAGACGCTACGCCGATGCCTACGACGAGGAAGGTCAGAGACGAGGTCCAATCGTGAACGAGTACGTCGATCAGCAGTCGTTGCATCCAACCGTTCGCGATCCGAAACTTTGGATGGTCCCGGTAAAACAAGGTAAAGAGAGAGAAGTAACGATTTGTTTGATGCAGAAGATGATCAACTTGCAGAAAACGAACAAGCCGCCGATGAAAATCATGTCCGTGGTGACGCAAGATCATTTGAAAGGGTACGTCTATGTCGAAGCCATGCGCGACGATCACGTCAAGAAGGCTTTGCAAGGATTGAGGCACGTGTATCACATGAAACCTCCGAGACTGGTTCCGTTGAAGGAAATGGTTGAATCAATTTCCGTTGTGCAGAAAGAAGTCGAGGTCGTCCGACCGGATTCGTGGGTTCGCATGCGATCGGGAGTTTACAAGGCGGATTTGGCTAAAGTTGTCGAAGTGAATTACGGGGATAACTCGTGCGTGGTGAAAATCTTACCTCGATTCGATTACCAACATTTGGCGGATAAAGAATCCGGCGAGGCAAAGAATAAGCCGAAACCGACGGTGCGACCAGCCGCGAGATTATTTTCCGAAACTGAAGCCAAGAACAAGAACTTATCGTTTGAACGCGGGAGATTCGATCGACAGTTGAACGACCGCGTGGATGTTTTGTGCGGGACACACAAAATCAAAGACGGATATTTGTTGAAACGATGCGCGTTAACGACGGTGAAACTAACCGAGGCGCCCTCGCTCGATGAGATCCAAAAGTTTGCCCCAGGCGGCGACGACGACGACGATTTTGATGACGACGAAGACGAAGACGGCGGTGCGCGACGAAAGAAGTCGAACAACCACATCAATCGCCTCGCGAAACTCACTATGAATGAAAAGAACCTCACCAAGAACGTGGCGGCCAGATTCCTTGTCGGCGATCAAGTCATCGTCGTTGAAGGCGATCTTCGAAACTTGGAAGGGGTGATAAAACGTGTCGATGCCGATGGACGCGTCATTGTCGATCCTTCGCACAAAGATCTCACCGATCCGTTACCATTCAATCCGGAGCAGTTGCGCAAACACTTTAAAGTCGGTTCTACCGTGCGCGTCGTTCACGGCGCGCACGAAGGCGCGAGCGGGATGGTGGTTAAAGTTTCCGACCAAATCGCGACTATTTTTTCCACCTCTACGAACGAGGAATTTTCAGTCTTCATGCGCGATCTCGCAGACGATGCTGAAGCGGCAACGCGCGTCGATCGCATAGGCGAGTACGCTTTGCACGATTTGGCCATGTTGGACGACGGAAACGTCGGTGTTTTGACGCGGGTGGAGAAAGACGTCGCGTTTGTGCTCACAAATGTCGGTACGTTAGAACGGCCGAACGTGAAAGCGTGCAAACTCTCGGATTTCAAACGAAAGATGAACTCGAGAAATCAAACGGCGCAAGACGGTGCGATGGAACTCATCGACGTTGGATCTATCGTCCGAATAAACGAAGGTCAATTGAAAGACGTCAACGCGACTGTGGAACACATCTACAAAGGTACGATTTGGGTCAAAGCCAGAGGTGTTCAAAGAGACGGCGGGATTGTCTGTTTGCGATCTCGTCAGTGCTTTGTCCACGGCGGCCAAGGAACTCGACAAGGTGGAGCCATTCCAGGTCTCACGCCCGCCATGCAATCGGCGTTTACAAACGCGCCGAAATCACCAGGTCATGCGCTCATCGCGCAATCCATGGGCCTCACCGCCCAAATGGCCAACGCGAGTGGCGGTATGTATCAACAGCCAGTGGTCCAGCAGCGACGACCGGTTATTCAGCAGCGCATGGGCAGAGAACGCGCCGATCCCATGGTTGGTAAGCTCGTCACCATTAGACGAGGCGTGTACGCCGGATACAAAGGGAAAGTGGTCGACTGCGGACCGAAAACAGCACGAGTTGAATTACAAGCGCAAGCAAGAACGGTCACAGTCAACAGAGATGAGCTCGGTGGTGGACCCGGGTCTACTTCGACGTACGGCACGGCTGCTCCGGCTGCGTACGGAGGTTACGGCTACGGTCAACAACCTGTGGATCGCTACGCGGCACAAACGCCGGCACACACGGCGGCGACGCCGGCGCACGGTTCGGGCTACGCAACGACGCCGGCCAGAGACAACGCGTGGAACCCAACGATGACTCCAGGAAGAGAAGACGCCTGGGGTGCGGACGAACCAGCGGGAGCTCAAGCCGGGTCCATCGCCGCCGAATACGGCAAGAACGAGAAGGGCGGAAAGAAGCAACTCGTTCCGGATGGTTACGATGGCGATTACTTGCCTGGTACGGTCGTGAAACTCATGAATGGCTCGCAAGGTGTCGTGAAAAGAGTTCACGGCGTCGGTGGTTCTGCATTAGACGTCCAACCGGGCATTTCCAACGTCAAATCTGGCGTAGAACACTTTGAGAAAATTTCTCGAGGCGCTCGCGCGGAAACCGTGGCGGAAGAAAACGTCGAATTGGTCGTTCCGCTCAAAGGCGACGACGTCATCGTCGTCAATGGCGATGAGCGAGGGGAAGTTGCAGAATTGGTCATGGTGGACGGTGCAGATGGCGTGTTGAAAATCAAATCGAGCAATCAAGAAAAGAACGGAGAAGTCATCATCGTCGACATGTCGCGATTGGCGAGGTACTTTGACGATAAATAAAACACAAAGAAGAAAACTGAAAGAAAAGTGAAAGAATACAAAACATTTTTGAGTTGAACACACACATATAATAATAATATAACTTACTACTACGTATCTAGATTGAAAATCCTATGCTAACTGTTACTAATGCGCTCATCTACACGTACTAACTTAACGCTCTATTTACCCGGTCCTCCCAACAAACCGACGCAGCCTTCTTTCGATGCCATGCACCGCGCGTACGTCTCGCGTTGGAACTTCACTAGACTACCCACAACTGGCTGCCGTTCAACGATGTTCCCGTCGGGCAAGTAGTCTCGATGATATTTCACTAAATCGCTCCCGTCTTCCATAAATTTCAACACGGTCACCCCGGGAAGATCTCGAAAGCTCCCTATTCCCAAATCCATGCTCAGATTCCATTCGGCGACGTACTTGTTGCCGTCGCATACCTCGTCCGTCACCGAGAGCCACTGCCGAGAAAAATCGAATTGATTTTTCAAGTACTGCCGCATGTTTTCCCGTCCGACGACATGCGTCAATCCCGGTCCGTCCGTGTATTCCACGTTCGCGGAATAATGCGACAAACACGCTTGCTTCCAGTTCTTCGTGCCCGGTTCTTGGTTGCACACCAATATCGCTCTCGCGATATCTAATCGCTCTTTCGTAAAGTTCCCACAAGACGCGGTCGCGGGGACGCTCGTTTCCGGAATGGGCAGAAACTTCGTCTCCGCGAACGCGGCGTCGCCTTTATTAACAACACCGATGGTGGCGTTCGAAACGACGACGAACGCGAACAACGCGACAGACGCGGACGCGACCGCGTTGTTGTCGTTGCACTTTCCACTTTCATCCTTCGCTTCGCATCGCGGATTCCCTCCTCCTCCTCCTCTTTCGACGTCGCACCGCCGAAGCGCATTTCCAATTCTTCTTCTTTTCTCGCTCGCAAATGCGACGAAACGACCACCGGCGCTTCTTCGCGAAGAAGAAGCGAAGACGACTCGCCCCGGCGGCGGTGCGCGAGGCGAGGAGGACGACATAAAAAAGGAAGGAGCGCTTCGCTTTTTTTTTGTTAACTTTTTTTTGTTTTACGAGAGAGAGAGAAACAAAAAATCTGAAACCCTAAACAGTAGATTTTCCATTTTATCCATCTTTGCTTTCGCCGGATCTTTCTTCACACGCACGCGCTTTGGTTCTACATAAACACACAACGCACACAACGCACACACGCTTATTAAATGAGAATGTTTTCGTCGTTATCCATGACGTCGTCCTCTTCGTCGTGCGCGCTCATGAAATCCTGCGCGACGCGATACTCGAAATACGTCTTGTTGAGGAATTCCAATCGAAAGCGCAGCAGCAGTTCTTCTTCTTCTTCTTCTTCGGTGAGAGCGTCCTCCGCTCCGGCGACGACGAATGCGACGACGGCGGCGTCGGAGCTTTACCCGGAGGACGTGGAGATTAAAATTCCTCCGAACGATGGGACCGTTCGCGTTCGCTTCGCGCCGTCTCCGACGGGAAGTTTACACGTCGGTGGCGCGAGAACCGCGCTGTTCAATTGGTTGTACGCGAAAAAGACGGGAGGGAAGTTCATCTTGCGAGTGGAAGACACGGACACGGCGCGGTCGACGAGGGAGAGCGAACAGAGCATGCTTGCGGATTTGAACTGGTTGGGTTTGGATTACGACGAAGGACCGGAAAAAGGAGGCGAGTTTGGCCCGTACAGGCAATCGGAGAGAGGCGCCATTTACCAGACGCTCGCGAGGCGATTGATGAAGTCGGGACACGTGTACAAGTGCTTTTGCACGGACGAGGAGTTGGAGCAGATGCGAGCGGAACAAGAGGCGAAGAAATTACCGCCGAAGTACGTGGGGAAGTGGAAGACGGCGTCGGAGGAGGAAGTGAAGGCGATGGAGGCGACGGGCGCTCCGTATACGTACAGATTTCGCGTGCCGGAAGGCGAACGCATTGAAATCGACGATTTGATTAGAGGTAAAGTTGGATGGGACACGGACACGCTCGGAGATTTCGTCATTTTACGATCGAACGGGATTCCGGTGTATAACTTTTGCGTGGCGGTGGACGATGCGACCATGGGTATCACGCACGTGTTGAGAGCAGAGGAGCATTTGCCAAACACTTTGAGACAAGCGTTGGTGTACGATGCGTTGGAATTCAAGAGACCGATTTTCGGTCACATGTCGTTGATCTTAGCGCCGGATCGTTCCAAGTTGAGCAAACGACACGGCGCGACGTCTGTTGGACAGTTCAAAGAGCAAGGATATTTACAAAAAACCATGATTAACTTTTTAGCGTTGTTAGGATGGAACGATGGCACCGAAAAAGAAATTTACGAGGTGGACGAGTTGGCGCCGTTGTTTGAGATTGAACGCATTAATAAGAGCCCGGCGGTGTTTGATACGGTTAAATTGAACTGGATGAACGGTCAACACATTAAGTTATTACCGGAAAGCGAACAAAACGAAATGTTAGGGGCAGCGATGGAAAAATCTGGGGTGATGAGCGCGTCGGCGAGCGACGACGCGAAGAAAATGGCGATAAGTTTGGTGAAGGATTCCATCGAGTTGACCGAGGACGTCAGCGCGAAAGTGAAGGAGATTTTGGAATATCCGTTGCAAGAGGAAATGAAAACGAACGAACAAATGCAAAAAGTCATCGAGGATGATTTCCAACCGATCGTAGATGCCATCGTGACTGCGTACGAATCCGGAGAGTTGCAAGAGTACGTGAAGAATAACGAGGTGAAAAAATTCATCAACGCGACGGGTAAAGCGTTGGACAGAAAAGGGAAGCGGTTGTTCATGCCTTTTAGAATCGCGTTGACTGGACGAACGGCTGGACCGGAAGTCGGGGACGCTTTAGTGTTGTTGGGTATGTTGAAAGATGGGGATTCATCGAGCGCGGTTTTGTTAGACGAAAGAATCAAAACGTTGAAGGAAACGTTCTCGAAGTAATTGGTATATTATGCTGTGATAAAATACTCGTAATAATAATAATAATAATATAACAAATAAAACAACGCGCCGCGATGTGACGCGTCGTCTTTATTCCGCTTCGCTGCCTTCTTCGTTTACGTTTTCTTCTTCTTTCGGTTTTTCGGATGATTGCACCGCAGCGACGACCGGCTTTGGCGATTCCGATTTCTTCGGGTAACTCGTCTTTTTCGTGTTGCTAGACACCGTGCTCACGGTATCTTTGACCAACCCAACCGTGGAATTCGTCAACTCTCGAACGTCCAAACCGGTTTGCGACTCGACCTCATCCAACGTTTTGGACAAACCCAAATCGTCGTCTTTGACGAGGAGAGAGAACAAGAAATACGCCGATACGCCAAAGCCAATCAACTCGAAAACGTCGCCCAACGCCACCGGCAAGACGACTAAAGACGAGAAAGAAGCCAAGGAAAAGGCGGCGATCAAACCGTACGTGCCGATTTCATCTTTCGACATGGACGAAGCAGAATAAGACTTTGCCGCTTTCTTCTTCTCTGGCTGCTCTTCTTTCTTCTTCATTTGCACCGGCAACGCGATTTTCGCGGCTGGCGGCGCCTCCGCCGGCGCGCTCTTCTTCTCCCCTCTCAAACTGGCAAACATGTTCGAAAACACCACCGTCTGTGCTCTCTTCGTCGCCGGCGCCTTCGCCGCAACCTTCCCTCTCGAATTCACGATCTGCTTGATCGGTTTAATCGGCTGCTTCTTAATCGTATACTGTGACTTCACCGGCGGCCCCGACCGCTTCCGCTTCAGCGCCGGAAACGGAGTGTACGCCTCCTTACTCTTCTTCGCGACGACGGTTTTCACCTTTGGCGTCGCGAAGAACGCCTTCTGCTTCTTCGGTTTCACCGTCGCCGAAAACGAAATCGGTTTGTTCTTCTTTTTCGCGGGAGAGGCGGCAATTTTGATTGGATTCATCAACGAAATCATCGGTTTCGATTTGTTCGTCGCCGTTTTCTTTTTCTGCTGCGCTTGAAATTTTTTCTTGTCGTTGTTTCCTCGTCGAAGAAATTGCGTTCCAGTTTTTGAAGGTTTCAACACCGGCGGGAAACGGTCGTAGAAGGAGTTTCGCAAACCGACGGACGTTTTCGTCTTTTTCCCGGCGTCGAGGTACGATTTGACTTTCGGCTTATCGTCGTCGTCGTCGTTGGAAGAAGAAGAAGAGGCTTTGACGACGAAAAGTGAAACGTTCTCACTTCTCGAAGAAGAAGAAGAAGATGAAATTTTCGATTTCAAAGCTTTATTGCCGCTGACGAAAGAAGAAAACTGCGTTCTCGTCGTCGTCGTCGCGCGTCCAAAACACGACGATGATGATGCCAACATCATTCTTTTCGTTTATTTTTTCTCTCTCCTCACAACACGATTAGCGTACGTGTACTAGTAAGTAACGCGTTTTTGAAAAGTGATGCGAATAAAAATTTTTTCTCTCACACAGAAAAAAAATCTGAAATCGCAGACGAAGAGAGAGATATTTTTTGTCCGCTGTTTGTCTCTTCTCTGTCTGCGATCTGTTTTTTCTCTCTTCGCGTTTTTAATTAAAGTCAAAGCTTTTGGTGCGCGAAAGAGAGAGAAGAAGAAGAAGAAGAAGAAGAAAAATCAAAGGGCAAAAAAAATAATTTGCTCTCTCTCTCTCTCTCTCTCTCTCTCTCTTCTCAATGTTTTTTCAAACTGCGCCAGAACACCACCAACACCAACACCGACACAACGACAACACGCACACACGCGCACATATAAAATGGCCAAAAGAACGAAATCGGCGAGAAAAGCCGCGAAGAAATCCGCATCGGTACGCGTTTACGGACGATTATTCCGTTTTGTTGGCTTTTGGAAAAGTGTTTTGTTGGCTTTTATTGGGGAGAAAGATTTGAAAAATGACCTCTCTCTCTCTCTCTCTCATTCCCCCAATTGTCTCTACTGCAATCGTCCAATTCTCTCCCTCTCTCTTCCCGAAGAGGGAGGGGATTTTTATACGACGCCTAATAAAACTCAACATCCACATTCTCTCTTCGATCTTATTTAAAAACAACAACAGAAACCGTCCGCTCCGAGACAGCGCACTCCCGCGCGTAAAGGCTACAAAGTCTGGACGGAACCGGAAAAGGCTGCGTTGACAGCCGGGGTAGCGAAATACGGTCCAGGTAATTTTCTTTTTTTTTTGTTAACTTTTATAGAGGGGGAGTCTCTCGTATTTTTTTTTGCCTATTTTTTTAGGCTAATTTAGGCAATTTTTTTTTTCTGCCCCCCCTGGGTTTCTTTGAGAGGAGAGCGTTTTCTGTTTGCGCCCGAGCCGCCTGCG
>Ga0181604_10001379_pt1 | contig 21689 bp, 9 predicted proteins | sample 041ome_12_FD_148663 | JGI IMG/M metagenome (GOLD analysis project Ga0181604, IMG submission 148663) | Coastal salt marsh microbial communities from the Groves Creek Marsh, Skidaway Island, Georgia - 041410US metaG (spades assembly) | ecosystem: Environmental > Aquatic > Marine > Intertidal zone...
CCAATCGTCCACCCATAAGTGCACGGTGACAAAATCAAACCCTTCGGAGTGCTTCATGAAATCAACGCCCCAATTTCCGGCATCCGAAAACGGATTGACGTTCGCCGAGTTTGCGAAAGAAGAAGACGAAGAGTAAAACCCCTCCGAGCCGAGCGATATCATGTGTTTCGAGTTCACCTCCCGAAACGCTTGAATCATCTCTCGACACCACTCGCTCATGATTGCATCTCTTACCATCCCATCTCCTCCTCCTCCCGATTCTATCCTCGGTTCGTTGATCAGCTGAAACGCGAACACGCTCGCGTTGTTTTTGTACCTTTCGGCGACGTATCGTAAGTACCTCTTATAGGCCTCCTTAATCCTCCAATCGCGAAAGAACTCGCTCTTGTCTTTCACCCCGAACCAATCGCAGTATTGCTTCACTCCTCCGTAATCTTCCCAAAAGTTTGTCAGCGTCAACAACAACCGAATCCCTCTCTTCTCGCACTTCGCGAGAAGCCGATCCAACCCTCGAAAGTTCTCCTCCGAAAACTCGCCCGCGTCTCTCTGCAACGCTCTGCCGTCGAAATCGTCCCGATCGCCGTCCAAAAACGCCCAAACTCTCAAAACGTTCGCGCCGGACGTTTTCGCGCCGTCCAACACGCGATCGACCATCTTCGGCCCTCCTTCGCGTCCATTCTCCTCGTAAAGCAACGCGAACGCGTTCGCCCCGAGCGCTAAAAACCGTTCGCCGGTTCCTTCGTTTCGGAACGACGCGCCGTCGCGACGGATGAAGAACTTAACGCCATCGTCGTCGTCGCTTCTTCTCGACGTTTCTGCCGCGCACCACGATCGCCTGCAATGCGCGATGAGGAGCAACGCGAGACGGAAAGAGAGCGCGATCAGACGTCGCGAGGACGTCTTCGTCGTCATAATACGAATATTTTTTTTTTCTTCTTCTTTCTTTCTCTGTGCGCTCAAACACTAACGTTTTGCCGCAAATTTAACAAACAGTTGACGCGCGCGCACGTTATTAAAACAGCGCGCAAACAAAGAAACAAACACAGAGAATGGCGAAAGACCAACACGTCCCTCGCCGCTCGTACGCGTTAAAGAACACCTTGGAAACGTTCTACCGAGGTGGGCCAATCGCCATCGACCCGACGCACTCGCTGTTGGCGTGCGCGAACGGGGACGAGGTGACGCTGGTGGATGCGAAAACTGGCGGCGTGAAATCGCGAACGGATGGCGACACGGAACCGATCACGGCGCTGTGCTTCAGCGCGAACGGCAAGAAAGTGTTCGTGGCGTCGAGGTCGCTGGCGATGCGGGAGTTGGACGTGGCGAGCGGGAGATTTATTGGTAGGAAATGGAAACCGCACAAGATGCCGGTGCTGGCGGTGTCGGTGGACCCGAGCGGGCAGTTTTTGGCGACAGCGAGCGCCGATCGGACGATTCGGGTTTGGGACATCGAGAGAGGGTACGCGACGCATGCTTTTAAAGGACACGGAGCTATGGTGACTTCGGTGCAATTTCACGAGACGAGAGGGGTATTGAAGCTGTATTCGGGCTCGGATTGTGGAGAGGTTGGGTTTTGGGATTTGCGAGGGAACAAACAGGACGCGCCGATGGCGAAGGACGCACACGTAAGCGCGGTGACTGCGGTTGGGATTTCGACGTGCGGGAAGAAGATATTGAGCGCGGGAAGAGACGGTGTCGTTCGAGTTTTTGGTATGAACGGGAAGGTGATATCGACGACGAACGTTGGGGAGGCGGTTGAAGCGGCGAGGGTGTTGCCGAGGAAGAGCGCGCTGTACGGCAAATCCGGAGAAGATCGCGAGGAAGATGGCAAGGTCAGGTTCGCGACGGTGGGGAGCGGAGGTAAGGTAAAGTTGTGGAAGGAAGGCGCCGGGAAGGCGTTTTTGGAATCGAAAACGTTAACTGGAGGGGTGGAGAATAACGCGAAATCGAACACGGAGTTCCAAGCGGCGAGCGGAACGTTCGTTGAGTGCCGGTTAGCCGAGGATGGGGAGATGTTGATGGCGGTAACTGGAGATGCGAGAGCGCTGTTTTTTGAAACAACGAATGGTAGTGGTAGTAAAGAAAAGGATACGAAGAGTGGTAAAAAGAGTAGTAGAAGTAGATTGACGATCGCGCGAGAATTGATTGGCGATTGCGACGAAATCGTAGGTTTAGCGTTTGCGAGAAGTTCTTTGGAGAAAACCGTGTACGAAGACGAAATCGCACTGATTAGAGATTATAACGATCCCGAGGACGAGATGAACAACGGCGACAACGATGAAGACGATGAAGACGGAGATGCGAAAAAACGGAAATCGTTGAATGATGCAAACGCAGGAAGGGAAACGTTACCGCCCCCGGAATTGTTGTGCGCAGCGACGTCGTCGTCGCCTTTACTTCGTATTTTTCAAGCGCACAAAGATAGGAACGCTGGTTTTACGTGCATCGCTGCTTTAGCTGGACATTCGGAGGCTATTTTATCCGTAGATTGCGCTCCGAGTAAAATAGTAAATGATAAAGAAGAAGAAGTAGCGGTGAGTTTAGCGGCGACTGGATCCAAAGATCACACGGTTCGCTTATGGAACGTCGAGAGGAGGGAATGCATAGCTTTCGGTAAAGGTCACGTGAGCGCGGTAACTTCTGTTGCTTTTGCGCCTAGAAAGAACGCACCTTTCATAGTTTCTGGGGGACAAGACCGCGCCTTGAGAATATGGGATGTGAATGCGGCTCTAGAATCGCACGCCAAGGCTAACAACACGGAGGAGAATGAAAACGATGGAGAAAATGTAGTCATACGTATGCCAGCAATTGCAGCGACTGTCGCGCACGATAAACCCATAAACGGCGTGGCAGTGTCGCCAAACCATTTGCTAGTCGCCTCAGCTTCCGCAGATCGCACGGCAAAGCTCTGGAAGATGCCGGATTTGCTCTGCGCGGGCGTCTGCCGAGGGCATAAAAGAGGCGTGTGGGCGATTGCTTTTTCAGATGCCGATAAATCCGTCGCAACTGCCGGTGGCGATAAAATTATTCGCTTGTGGGATTGTTCCAATACGACCGGTGGCGATTTGCCTTGTTTGAAATCGTTTGAGTCGCATTCAGGCGCCGTGTTAGCGGTGAAATTTTTATCGTCTGGACAACAGCTCGCCTCCGTTGGCGGCGATGGGAAACTCCTCGTTTGGAACAATAAAAACGGGTTAGCCGTGAAAGAATTCGAAGCGCACGAAGACAAAGCTTGGGCGATGGCGCGAGGTGGCGATGGCGCGTACATCGCCACCGGTGGTGCCGATGGATCTTTGAAACTTTGGGAAGACGACACGTTGCTTGCTTCAAAACATCGCGAAGATAAAATGCAACTTGGCATCGAGAAAGACCAACAGTTGCAAGACGCGGAAGCTATTGGAAACGGGAGCGAAGCTTTGAAATTGGCTTTGAAACTCGAGCGCCCAACTGCATTTTTACGCGTCGCTTCTCGAATGACCATGGAACGAGGCGAAAAAGGGATGCAAATCGCCAAAGGGGTTTTCAAAGAACTCGATACCGAGGAAACCGTGCGATTGCTTAAGTACATTCGCGATTGGAATACAAACTCGAAGACAAGCGGCGTGGCGAATAAGATTTTAAAGTGCGTGTTAACGGCAAAGTCTTTGGATACGATCTCAAGTCTACCGGGAATCATTGATTTATGCGCTGGATTAAAAGCGTACGCTATTCGACACCAAAACCGTGCGCAGAGGATGTATCAGAGCACGTTCCTGATCGATACGGCGCTCACGAGAATGGGTAGCTTGAGAGAAGAACATGACTTGATGCTCGGTATGGACGAAGAAGAGGAAGAAGAAGAAAGTGAAGAAGAGGAAGAGGAAGAGGAAGAAGAAATAGAAGAAGAAGAAGAAGAAGAAGAAGAAGAAGAAGAAGAGGAAGAAGAAGAAAGTGAAGAAGAGGAAGAGGAAGAGGAAGAAGAAATAGAAGAAGAAGAAGAAGAAGAAGAAGAAGAAGAAGAAGAAGAAGAAGAGGAAGAAAAGCGCATCGCTACGCCTCCCAAACCAAAACCTTCGACTGAGCCAACAAACACGAGAAAGAAATCGCGAGTTTGGGAGGCGGAAACAGCACCTCCAAAGAAAGCAGAGAAGGAAGACGAACTGGTCAAGGAGAAAGAGAAGCCAACGACGAAACCAACTCCTCGAAAGAAGAGCAAAAGCCCGTCACCTGCGCCACCGGCGGAAAAGCCGGCCACGCGTCGAAGCACGCGTTCTCAAACGCCAGAAGTAGAAGCAAAAGAAACCGCGGCGAAAGAGAAAGAGAAAGAGAAAGCCGAACCAGCAAAGAAAAAACGCGGCCGTCCTCCAGCCAAATCAAAATCTCCTCCTCCGGAAGAGGAAGCCGCTGAACCTCCGAAAAAGAAGCGGGGTCGGCCGCCGAAAGCGCCGCCGCCGACGACGACGACGACGGAAACCAAGAAAGCAACGCCAGCGGCGAAAAAGAAAGCTCCCGCGTCCGCGACGAAAAAGAAAGACGCTAAGCAACCGGCGGTGCCCGTTCGTCGTTCGTTGCGTTCTCGCTCGCCAACGCCGGACGTTTCCTAATTAGCTTTTGTTGTACTTTTACTGCCAGTATGATTTTTAGGGTGTACGACTCGTTAGCCGAAAAGATATCAACACAACCGAGTTTTTCATAATCCACATTTAAAAAAAACCGCGCTGCTCGGCACGCGACAGACGAATCGAAACTTCGCGCGGAGCGCAGCGAAAATTCATAAAGAGTAGCATCAGGTCATCGCCGTTAATTCTGCCGAGTAGTTTTTCGCGTTTTATCGCCTCTCGTCGTCCTTTCTTCGAACAAAATAAGACTTCAAATTCGCTCGAGAGAGAGAGAGACATCAACGTTTGAATTTAGACGAAAATGCAACTGACGATGCGACATCAAACAACGTCGTCGAGCGCCATATTTGGCCGCGCTTCTTCCGCTTTGTCGTCATCGTCGTCGAGTGGTGTCGGCATAAAACGCGCGTCTTTGGCGTCGAGCCGACGCGGTGCTTTGATCAACGGCGCTGGGGAAAGAACGCGTTTGGTCGCGTCGTCGTCGGGAGAAGAAAGATCGAGAAAATGCATCGTCTCCGCTTTGAAGAATACTTTCAACGCGGCGATGACGACGACGACGACGACGACAGCGTTCGCATCCGAAAGACGGAAGCGATGTTGTTTAGTCTCCAGATCATCGACGAGAGGTGCGATTGTTACGAAAGCCTCCTCCTCTTCCTCTGGGAAAATCAGCAACGCAAATCAGAAGATTCCAGAACCGTTTAAGTCTATGTTCGCCATCGCGATGGCAACCTTGTTCGCGTCGTTAATTGCAAACAGCGACTTGTCGATCGCGTTTCCGCACTTGGCGCCGGTGCAGAGAGGATGCGAAATTGTGAGCACGAACGCGATTAAAACGTTAATGTTGATTGTGGACGGCGCGTTGGATACGGCGCAGTGCGTGTGGATTTTATTGAATAAGATACGCGCACCACAAGGCGTAGTGTCTGGAATGGTTGGGATGATGTCTGGAGTTGCGGCGTTTATTGCCGGCGCTGTTGGCACCGGTGTGTCTGCCGTTGGAGCGGCGTTTGCGTTTGTGACATCTCGAATGGCGATGTTTCTCGCGACACTTGCGGTGTGGGCAGGCGCGGGAACTTCGGCGTTTGTTTCTTCGGGCGGTGCAACTATGCAAGGGTTACCGACGCCTGTGGTGGTTGCAGTCACAGCTGGTGCGACTATCTTGGTACAAAATGCATGGAAGATGTGGAGAGGTGATGGTATCGAAAGTAGCAGTAGTAATGCAGTCGAGGAAGCGGCGGCACCATCACCAACGCTCAAGGCGGAACGGGTCATTCGATCCGCGGCTGCGATAGAAACGCCGCCTCCGCGACCTTCACCTCCTCCTCCACCACCACCACCACCTCCTCCTCCTCCTCCTTCACCTCCGCCCCCTACTGTGCGTGCACCAGTGGTAGCCCAACCAGTTGTGTCTGAAGTCGTCTCTACGCCAGCGGTTGCATCGACCCCACCACCGTCAACACCGCGAGTAGTTGACGGCGAAGCCGAGGAAGTCAGAAGAGTCTTCGAACGTCTCAAAGCAGAGGCGGAAGCGAACGCGAACATTGCCAACTTGAGCACCAAAGAGAACGCAGATGGAACGAAGAGAATTGGCTCCAAGGAGCGATTCCAAGCGTTTGCGTATCTGGTGAAGGAAACTGTGGACTCGATCAAAGGGGTTACGAGCAAAGATGCAGATGAAGTTCTCTTCGACGCAAAGTTCCAAGCGAAAGAAGTTGCCAGCATCACCTCTAAGAAGTTAGACGAAACGTTTTCAGATAAAGAGCAGTTTGAAGAAACGTTGAAGAGAACGTTTAGGAAAACCACCAGCTTTGCCAACGAAGCCGTCATCGCGGCGGCTCCAGTGTTCAAAGAACTCTCTCCAGTTCTCTCGAAATCAGCGAAGCGAGCCGCTCGACAGTTACGAAAGATCGACGTGAGTCAAAGTTCGACCGCTTCGAACGCATCCACAAAATTTGAGCTTCCTAAAGTGGAGATGCCGGAGATGCCAGAGATGCCCAAGATGGAAATGCCAAAAGTTGACATACCAGCGAAAGAAAAAGATGAACAAAAAGAAACAAAGAAAGTAGAAGACAAGAAAAAGGAAGCACCAAAACCGTCAGCATCGCCCGTGATTGAAGAAAAAGACACCAAAGCTATCGAAGCCGCGAAGAAAGAAGCGGCTGAGAAAGTGTTGAAGGAGATGGCCGCGTTGGAAAAGCAAATGTCTCGAGACGTTGAATCGGCACGGGACAAGGTTGCGGAAGCGGAAAAAGAAGCCGATCGAGCCTCTACATCTGCATCTTCCAGCGACGGCGACGTAGAAATCGTAAACACTACCGATGGGTTGCGATTTTCCGTTGACGAAGACGACGTCGTCGCGCCCGCGGCAAAATCTGGAGCTGCGAAGAAAGCCGTTTCGAAAAAGCTCAGCGTCCCCGACGTCGAGCTTCCAGCCGGCACCAAGGTCATCCGGGACTCCGAAGACGACGACGATACGAAGTAAGTAGTATCTTTCTCTCTTCGGTCTTCGCGCGTGTAAAGTAGTCTTTTCTAGCAGCAGCGTGCCATTTACTTTGCGCGACGCGGTGTAAATATTTTTTATTTTTAGTTCTCTGAAACTCTGATCTAATTTTCACACGCACCCGAGTCTTAAAACGAAAACCTCCCCACTCTTCAAACGTGCGATAAAACACACTCACAACACACTTGAAACTAAAACCATGACGACGAGACGCGCGGCAGGTGTCGCGATGCAAAGAGTGATGACGATGATGCGCTTTCAAGGAGGACGAAGCGCATCGTTCTCTCCATCTTCTTCGTCCTCCTCGTCGTCGTCTTGTTATCGTTACTCGACGACGACGATTCGCGACGATGTCCCGAACAGGTCTACGAATTTCCAATCGCCGTCCTCCTCTGGCGAGGAGAGAAGCGCGGCGAGATTTATGACCGAACCAGAGCGAAACGAGAGCACAAAAAGAGACCATTACGAATGCGTGGCAATAGTAGACGCGATGAGCGCGAGAGATATGGTGTTCTTTCACCCTCGCTGCTCGGAGGGTCGCGCGACAACGAGTTATGCCAGCAACAACTTCAACGGAGAGCAAAAGGGAAGGATACCGATGCCCTTCGCCTTGGCTGGGGATATTATGCCGTCTGTTCACAACAATAGCCACGAGATAGTAAATAACGTGAACGTTGATGTAATCGAGGACGCGTTGAGAAGGTTGGAAATAGCGTTTCCCCCGGCTTCGACGACGAGGAGTAGCGAGGAGAACGAGGACGAAGAGAACAACAACGGGATGTGGTGCAAAACGCACCTGACGTATCAGCCGTCGAATTTAGTGAGGAAACGAAGGCACGGATTTTTAGCGAGAAAGAGGACAGTTGGCGGTAGACGAGTGCTCGCGCGTAGAAAAGCAAAGAGAAGACGAAAGATGTCGGCGTAAATGAAGAATAACAGTTTGTAATAAATATATTCGTAGTCACAACATTTCCTTCACACCAAAAAAAAGAACATTCGTATTCATGATGCGTGTAATAAATAATAGCGTCGCGCGCAAATGTATGATTAAACCGAATAGATGACGTCGTTATCTAGAAAGACGCGTTTGCTCGCTCTGCTCCCATCGTGTGCGTGCGTGGTCCACGCCAAGGGATCGATCAATTCTTCTCCAACCGCTGCGGCGCCGTAAAATCCCAAGACCAATACCGCGCTCGGAACCGGTGAGAGCCATCCAAAAGAGCTGGCAAATGAGAATGGAGCCGAAAATGCGTAGAAAAAGAGCGCAGTAAGCGCTACGTGTCGGTACAACGTAGGTACCGGGGTGTCTACGACTCGGAGTATAGTCGTCTGAGACTGGAGAAAGTTCTCACAGTGATTGTAACAATCGAAAGCTGCTTCGTCACTTACAAAAGCATTTTTACGAGCAAATTCCACCGTACGTTGCAGCTCGGCGATGCACGCCGCAGCTCGACTTTGGTGAGACGTGGCCAAAATTGCAGTTTTGAGTTTCGTGTCATTTTGCATGTGAGTGAAAACATCTGCTATAGATGGTGCTCCGACACCAGCATTGGCAATGTCGTACGGATCCAGAGGTTTCACGGTGAATGCAGAATCCAGCTTGTCTGCTGGAATAGCCAATTTCCTCGTATTTTCGATATCACTTCCACTATTTTGAGAATATATTGGAACACCAAGACGGTGGTCACACACAGTTCTTCGAGCAAAAACGAGCGCGAGATCGAGTAGACGTCGAACGCGTTCTCGCAATACATTAGGATTGACCTCCCCTTTATTCACGCTGTCCACGCTGAAGAAGAAAGTCAACGCTTCCTGCTTTGAAAGCTCTTCTTCAGTTGCCGAGCTTCGAGCGAGAAAGAGCCCACGCTGTTTTGTCAATTTCTTTTTCGCGGATGTATTGCCGTTGTTGTGTCCAAAGCAGGTTGCTGCCATGACGTTTATTGACCGCGCAGAATCATACATGTTATCCAGAGCGATGAGCACTTCGTACCATTTACGATAGGCGACGTGTGCGATGTGCGATAGCGCAAAACCTACCACTACTCCAGTGAGTCGATGTGCAGTTGCATCAAAGGATACAAAACAATCACCAGTATTCATGGCATCCGAAAGCTTTCCGCAAGATACTTCTTTCAAAATCGTGGCAAAGTAAGCGACAAACACTGCGGAAAGAAGTTGCGGCACGCAGCTTGCGTAAATCGTGCCTCGCATTACAAAGAGCTGTGAGATGAAGTGAAAGCTACCTCTTTCTGCATTTATTGCAACGAGTTCTGCTGATGAAGTCGTGATAGACTCATGAGGTTCCGCGAGGGCAAGAATCTTCTTTACCGTGGCTTTTTCGCACAAGTCAGCCTTTTCCGTCTTCGAACGCGTCAACTGTGGAGATACGGAATGTTTCACTCGCATGATAGCCTGGTAATCCGGACTTTGCTCCCCAGAATCATCGGTGACGTGGTGTAACGCTTCGCATTCGTGCCACAAATTGTGACCAAAAACGGATAGATCGTGGTTTGGTTTTATCCAACCGAACGGTTTTTCCAACCTCTCACCGACTTCCAGAACACTGTAGAAGCAGAGCGAGACCAAAATAGCGGGCCAGAACGCGGCGTACTTAAAGCTCGCAGTAAAAAGAAGAGGACTCGAGAAAACGAAGAAGAACACAATCACGTTTATCGCATGAACCAAAACTCGCGGCGTTTGCGTGTGTGCTGCGCGATGACAGCTGACGACTGCAGATAACGCTTGGCGTATCTCTCTCTGAAGGTCCGTGGCGCCGCGGTCACACACAAATCTCTTAATTCTGAGATTTTCCACAAACGCGTGCAACTTCGTCGCTACGAAATTTAATCGTCCGACTGGGTCGTTAATTTTAATCAGAGCGTCATGTAGTTGATCATCGTCTTTCTCGGACTCAAATACATTTTTATCCAATAATCGACCAAGGTTGGGACCCGACCCAGAATAACGGTCTGTAAGGAGGACGTGTGCATCGTCAAAAGGAATGATCTCTCCATTCGGTCCAGCACCTAATGCAGATTCACGAAGATATATGCGCGCCACGGCAAAAAATAGCGTTGTCAACCTGAGAATATGTGCCCGTGGAGATACGCAAATAGTTGCACTTTGCGCCGATGTGTCTGACTGCGCTGTCATCTTTGCACCATCAGTGATGAACAAACGTTGCGGATTCACGAACGCACTCGTGCCCATATTCAAATTTCTCAAAGAGCGTCTAAGTTTTTCGAGCGATACTTTAGCTTCGTAATATCTTTCATAAGCGTATCGAAATCTGTATACGATGACGAATGCCAATATGGACGCCACAGCTGTATGCGCATCTTTCGAAAACGTTACTTGACACTCGCTCGGGTCGCGGACGTCTGCACCGCATTTCCAAATCTTTGCTGCTTGGGCGAGACATGCAAGTGCTCCAGCGATGATACACTGCGGAATGAGTTTCGACAACACGGTGTTACGAAACTTAAAGACGTCTCGGAAAACCCGAGCGTGAGAACGACTTTCGGCTTCGGTTTTCCCGCCTGTGCTGAACGCATTGGAGACAGCAGATTTGGTCTTGTGCACTTTTTGGGAGCTGTGGCCTGATTCAATATCGCCGCTATTTTCATTCATCGTAGCGGGAAGAGTAGCAGATGGAGTAGAAGGTTTGCCAACGTCAACGTCAACCAGCGCATCGGTTGCCGAATGGGGGGGTATTTTGCGCGAATGTTTACTTGCACTCATAATGTCTGATACCGCAGAAGGCAATGCCACATCGAACATAAGTTCACGAAATATTCTTGATTCCTTGTAATGTGCAGATCCTGCGGCTTCAATATCGTGACCGTCGGTATCGTAATCGAAGGGATTCTCCATATTGCGCGCTACTTCCGCAGTGCCATAAAAAGCAATCGCAATCAGCATAGCGGGTGCAGGCGATAACCATCCAAAACCAGCAGTGAAAATAAATGGTGCAGAATATACGAACGCAAATAAAGCAAAGTTCAAAAGGTGTAAGTATATCCACGGCATTTTAGTCTCGTTGATGCGTTCGAGATTGTTGCACGCGACTAGGCAATCATTGAGATCGTCGTACAAATCAAAAGCGCCGCGTTCGGAGATCTCGTTTCTTTTGCGCGCCTCTTCGACGAGTTTCTGGCACTTGGCCACAATAATAGCTGGTCGAGATGATATGAGCTTTCCACACATCAACTCTTTTTCATTTGCCGTGAGAAGTACGGCAAGCGAAGGTTTTCCCCGTGGATCTTCTCTGATTAATTGACTGGAATCAATATTCGTACTCTGAACTTCACCAACTTTTCGAACACCATATCGCGATTCGCGCGTAATATGTCGAATAGATCCAAACAAACAGTTCGATAATCTTCTGAGTTCATCGCGGAGTTCAACGGAGCTAATGAATGCTGTCGAAGCCATGGAGGCGTCTCCGTCAAATTGAAGTTCACCGGGTAAATCTGGTCTGAGGAAGGCTAGGGAGCCACAGGCAAAGTTTCGCACACCTTCACACAAAGCACCCATAAATTTCTTCGCCTCGTAGTATCGATAGTACGATATACTAGCGCGAAAACACAGAGTGAAACCGATAACACCACCACAGACGGAGTGTGCGGTGTCGCTGAAGGCGAATATACAGTCCTGGTGCGACGCGACGTCTACACCACACTGCTTCACTTTCGTATAGTTCGCGAGACCAGCGAGGAGACCTGCAAATACTGTTGGCCACAAAATAGCCGGTAAGACGGTATTCTTCCATGCAAAGAGAGCTGTGAAAAATGTCATGGACGTGAAACGACATCGCTGTACCGAGGTTGAGATTTCGTGAATCTTGGTAGACGATATATCGACGAAAGATTCTTGCTGCGCAATGTCGTTGAAGAGCTTCTCGGAAACGCGGCGCAAGCCTTTCTTACGTTCGTCAGCTTGCTTTGAATCGATTCCACCACCGCTGCTGATGGCTTGCGCGACTTTTGACTTATCAATCACTGGCATTTCTTCCAGTGCAGTGTGATTGGAAGCCATATCACCTTCACTGGTAGTTCCGACAGGTCTTTCGGGAATATTTCCAAGAAATATGCGTTTGAATTCGTGAATTTGCGCAGATTCTCGCGCTAATCGCCTGCCGAGGTCGCTCAAGTCATGGGAAGGACTCGTCCAGTTAAATGGATCAGCCATTGCCGTGCCCATCTCGTTTATGCCATAGCACGAGATGACGACGATTCCCGATGGGATAAACGCGATCCACTTGAACGTGACAACAAATACAAACGGCGCCGTAAAGACGAACGAAAAGAGAATTAGTTGCAACAAATGCGTAAATGCACGGGGCACAGGAGTTGTTGCCACTCTGTTTGCGGCTCGTGTAGCAGCAAGCGTCTCTTCAAGGGTTTGATAAACTTCAAATGCGGCGCGTTCACACACATTGCCGAGTCTGCGCTGATGCTCCACAATCGTTTGGATTCGAAGACACGCGTATGCACACCTTGAAGATACGGGAATATCTTCAAATGTTTCGTTAAACACTTTTGCATCTGCGATGGAAGAGTCATTGTTGACACTCGCATCCATATTATTGACGAGCAACTCTGGTATTTTCGGACATCCGTAGGGGTCTTCCGTTAACATTGATTCAGCAGTCATCTTCCTTCCAAATTCGTCGCCAACTCGAGATTCACGAATCTGAATACGTACGGACGCATACGCGATGTTCGTTAAACGAAGAATTTCCATCTTTGCTTCTTCACAAACTTTCAAGTCTTTCTCGAATTTGTCCTTACTTTGCATCTTAGATTTGCTTTGAATGGAGTACTCGTAATCCCCTTCCGACGGCTTTTCCCCGCCTTCGTAATCAATCGGGCGAATAAAAGACGAAGTCAATACATTCACGTTGCGCAAAGCAACGTGTAATCGACCAAGACACTCTTTCGCTTCATAGTATCGATCGTACGCCCAATCTGCTCGAAATACGAGTAAGAAACCAAGCGCGATGGCGGCAATACCATGCGCTGTGGGATCCATGGCAATCAAACACTCGGAAGCGTCTGTGACTTCAGAACCACAGGAGAGAAACTTCGCACCTTGCGCAAACAGAGCGAGACCTATGGTAAGCACAAGTTGAGGAATGACATCAGGTAAGATTGTATCTCGCCACTGGAAAATATCGAGGATAAAGTCAATCTTGAAAGATGACGATGATTTCAACCCAACGAGGCCGTCGCCTCGACGAACGCGATCGACTGGAGGTAAATCTCGATCACGAACTTCTCGATTTACCACCAACTTTGCGGCTTTCATAGAAACACACGCATCTCCTGGCGGGAACAATAATTGCGTTCGATTCGTATCTTCGGAAGATTCGCTCATACTTGAGCTGCTCCTTACGTATGCATAGTGCTTGCCTAGCGCGGAAAAGTATCTCAGTAAACCCGCTCTTTGAGAGGAGTGCATATCTTCAGCTTTACTTTCGCTCTCTCCTCTGTCATCACTTCTTTGTGCGAGAATCTTCTGACTCTGGTGAATTCGAGCGACGTCTTCGAACAGTTCGGCGCCCAACTGCGACAAATCATGACTCGGGGCCTCCCACCCGAAGGGGTTTTCCATCTTCTTTGCAACTTCAGCCACACCGTAAAATGCCATCGCGAGCAAAGCCGAGGGCATTGGAGTAAGCCAATCGAACGACGCCGTGAAGCAAAACGGTGCTGAGTATACGAAAAAGAACAGCAAAGTCGTCAGCATGTGTGCATACTTGTTCGGCGTCGGCGTCGTCGTTATGCGCTCGCACGTCTTCACGCCAGCTAGAATACTCGAACAATCGCGATAGATGTCCAAAGTACCTCGCTCGCACATTTTACCAAGCCGTCTGCGTTTCTCAACGATGTCCAGAATCTTTTGCACGACAGCATTGGCGCGGTTAAATGGCTCTAGATGTACGAACGCTTCAATCTCCACAGGATCTTGAAGCAGATCGAGCAGCGACGGTTTCCCTGCGCGATCGTACCGCACAACTTCATCCGCTGATATCGTTCCGCTCCCGATCGAAACTTCCGCGTTTTGAACGTCTTCCGAGTATCCAATGCGCGACTCGCGTATCGCTATTCGGAAAAACGCAAAGAGAAGTTGACTCAATCGCGCGAGTTCTTTGCGATCGTCCTCGTTTTCGTCTCTTTGCGAAGCTTGTTGTTGTTCTTGTTGCGCACCCGAAACGAAAAAGCTTTCCTCATCTTCTTTTGTAGTAACAGTATTCACTCCGACAGTATCGTCATCATTCGCACCGCCAGAAGGAGGTGAAGAAGCAGAAGAAGTAGAGGAAGCGCAAACAAACGAGCAAAACGCGACGTTCAAATTCCTTACCCCGTCTCTGACTCGTTCAATCGCCTCTCTCGCCTCGTCCCATTTTTCGTACGCCAAGTTCACTCGAAAAACCAACAAAAAAGACAACACCACCGCCACCGACGTGTGACCCTCCACGCTAAACGCCACGTCGCATTCTTTATCCTCCATCACGTTCTCGCCGCACCTCTGTATCTTCAGCGCGTTCGCGAATATCCCAACAAGAAACGCCAGAATCATCTGCGGCAGAACCGACGGAACCACCGTTCCGCGAAAGCGAAAACACTCCTTCACCCATCGAAACGCCGACGGCTGTTGGTTCATATCGACGTTCCGTTTCTTTTTCGTAAACGTCACCACCCGATCTTTTTTGATGGGCGCCTCTTTACCTCTCATATTATCTTCTTCAATCGATGCGTCGTGAGCCACCGAACTTTTAGGCCAAAAGCGTGCGCGTCGCGCGTTCGCGTTCGCGTCGTTAAACGACGTTTCTGTTTTTGTGTCGCGCATTTGATTTGATTTTTGATTTTTTTTGATTTTCAAAAAGCGTTACTACTCGTACAAAAAAATGGACGAAGGAGACGCTAACACCACCACCACCAGACGGGGAGGAGGAGGAGGAGGAGGAGGAGGTTTGAAATCGTTCAAATCCCGCGGCATCTCGGCGCGCGTCTCGAGAGAAAAGCAACGCAAAGACGCGTTATCGAGGCAACAATCGGCGAGGCGAGATTTCGCGGACCACGCGAGACGCGTCGCGCTGCTTTCGTCGAGGAGTAAGGCTGGAATTCCAATTCAGACTTCTGCGACGAGGAAGCGCGAGGAAGAGGAAGAAGAAGAAGGAGGAGGAGCCGCGAACGAGGAGATTGGAGAGGAAGCTAACAAGCGAATAAAAACGACGACGGAGGATGTCGTTGATGTCGCGGATGCTGATACGCAAACGAAAGAAGAGGACAGAGGTGAGTTGCAACTTCCGGAATACATGACGGATGTGCCCACGGATTTAGGGGAAAATTGGCTCTGTCAACCGAAACCGAGAGGTACGCGGTGTGCGGTGATCGCCGCGAGAGGGAGGACGAGCGCGTTCGATAAGTACGGGAAGAGAATTATGGTGGAAAATAATAAGAAGCACTTTCAGAGCGCTTTACCTGGGGGCAGTTACCAGACGAGAGGTAATTCGGAGACGTTTTGCATATTGGATTGCGTATACGGCTTCGGCGGCGAAGGAGGGGGAGGAGGAGTAGGGGTTGTCGCTCCTTCGGGTGTTGGAGAGGATAAGGACGACGCCATGGAGGAAGACGGAGGCAATGAGGGTGTCACGAATAAAAATTATTTTGTAGTGCTAGATGTGATGGCGTGGAATGGAGCGGAGACGTACGGATGCGACGTGGAGTTTCGGAACTTTTGGTTACAAAGTAAGTTTGCGAGCGAAATCGACTCTTCAGCGGTTAGTCGCGACGGGCACGAATATCCCATGTTTCCAGCGCCATTTTTTTCGTGTGCGACGATTAATGATTTACGTCAATGTTACGAAGGTGCGAGACTAAAGAGTTTTGGAGGTTACGCGTGTGATGGACTCATATTTCGCGATAAGAGAGCGTCGTATACTCCCGGTGAAAGTACACCTTTGGCGTTGCTCTATAAAGACGAAGCGCTGTGCGAGAGCTGCGGAGAGGGAACGTTTCGCCGAGAAGTTTTAGAGCGGGGATGCTTTTTGAAAGTGAAAGGAGATGGGATTGGTGGTGCAAATTTGTGTGCGGTAGACGATGACACGGTTTTAGTACCAGCGGGAGGACTGCAATTGAATCCTAACGTTGCCGTGCGGTGCGAGTGGGAAGGGGATAAATTAGTTCCGCGAGGATATAGCGAAAAAAAAGGAACGCGTCCAGATGCGTTCTCGAGGGTTCAATTTTATATCGCCTGCAAAACCAACCCACTGACAATGGAGGAAATAGCGGCGGCGGCCGCGTAGTTAATAGCGCATAGAAGTAGGAGCATATATACCTTTAGCTAGAAATTTTATACTATCGCATTTTATCGCTTGATTCGTTATTTATCCTTCTTCGTCTCTTTCTCATCCTTATTTTCTTCTTCTCTATTACTTTCGTCGTCCTTATTTTCGTCTTCTTCATAAGCGCGACCGAACTCGTTCACGCGGCTTTTATCGACGCCATAAATCCATCTCTGCCACAAATAGCCAAAGAAAATGACGTCGTCTCGGAGACACGCGATGCGATGCTGCCAGGGCATTGCAACCGCGAACGAAAACACGTCGTCGATGAATGTATTGAAGGTTTTATACATGAACGCGCGCCACGGTAAATGAGCGACTGACTTCAACTTATAGTTTATGTACAGCTGAGGCGTCATTGCAACAAATCCAAACATGTACACCCCGTTCGCGGCGTTTCGAAGGAACCAAGCTTTCCACGAGCGATGTTCGTGATATAAGAGAGACCTAATTGACAACCCGCCGACAACCGGGAACAACGCGAACACGAGCCATTTCATAGCTTTCGCATCCGCTTCGTCGGTGTCTTTTTGCATTTCCGACGCTTCTTCGTTGTTTTTCTTTCGTGCTCTCTTTGCAGCGACAAACTTCCAACACTTCCATAACTCGAGCAATGCCGCGATGCCGGTTTCGACGACGATGATACTCGACGCCGTTCCTCGCGATTCCCAAATGTTCAAGAAGATGATCGTCGAGCAAACAAAGTTAGACCACTGCGATCGAACCGACAAACCCTCCAAGTTCGTTCGCCCTTTCCAAAACCCGACGTCGTTTTTAAACGCCAAGAACGAAAACCAAGAATGCATTATGCTCACGACAAAAGTGGCAACTAACCATCGCCAATCTTGCCCGACGACCATTTCTCGCACTTCATCTAAATCGTCGTCGGTGAAACCCATGGTCGACTGAAGCTGACCTAGCGTTGTTTCTACGTTACGTAAAATGCGATAAACACCGAGTGGGAGCGGCTGTATGTTCAACGAGATGACTGGATCGTCAGGATACGCCTCTTCGTCTTCCTCCGAGGAATCCGTTCCCGCTTCGTCAATCATCTTCAACTGCCGCCACTCTCTTTTGGAGATGGAAATGTCATCCATCATCGCTAGCGGCCTGTACGCTCTCGTCTGATAATTCAGCATTCGTAAGCCAATATCTAAAGGCGCTCCGTGTGCGAAAAAAGGAAACGGTGCTTTCACTTTCAACACTCGCAAGTGCGGTCGCAAGTGCGGCAAAATCTTACCGCTGGACGCATCCATCGTCGTCGTCGTCGTCGTCAAAGTGCTATTCTCATCACCACCACTGCTATTATTAACGCTGCTACCCTGAATACTATTCCCTCCTCCTATCAATTTCTGCGTTTTCCGTCTCTCGCCAACCCGAGCGTATTTAAGCACGTTAACACTCTCCCACCAAATCACGTCCTTTTCGTTCCTCAACGGCGCCTCGTCGTCGTCGTCGTTGTACTCGTTCGCGTCGTCTTCATCCCCAATCTTCGTCATAAAAACGTGCGCGTACAACATCGTCCCGTTTTTTTCTCGCACATTAAACTCACGCAAAGGTATCGTGACGTTCTCCACTTTTTTCGCCCCCCATCTCGCGTTCGCGCTCGCCACTCTCCTCGCCTCTCTCGTCGCTTTTCTCCTCTTCGGTTGCACGAGTCCATCGAATTCCTCGTGAAACGCCCTTCTGTCTTCCTCCGCTTCGTCCTCCTCCCTCTCTCTCCGAGCATACGCTCTCGAAATCACCTCCTCCATCACTTTCCGTTCGCTCTTCGTCTCCGAAACGTACACGTGCACGCGAAAATCCTCCTCGTGTTGCAAACTCGGAAACACGCACATCGAAGCTTTCCCGTCGCATCGCTTCGGGAAGAAAAGGTGCAACAGATTCAAAGACACGATGGTCACGTAAAAGAAGAAGATGAATTGCGGGATTTTTGATGCAAAACTGCTCATGTTTTCTGTTCTATCTATCTCTCTTTCTATCCGACGCGAGCCTCCGCCTTTTCTTTTAATCGCCCGCCCGCAACGCAGCGAGTGAGAGAGTCAGTGAGGCAAATTTATGCGGGGAAAAGTCCAAGTAATCCTCATTAAAAAGAGGAAGAGAAGGATGATTTCTCCATCGAAAAGGAGCGACTACCACGCTTCTTCTTCTTCCCGCGCCGCTCCTACGAACAGCGATGTTGGCGCTGGTGGTGTCGGCTTCTCCACCGGCAACAATTCGTCGTCGTCGTCCGTGGAAAAAAGAAAGAATCTGAGCAAACGCATGCGCAAGTGCTTTTACGTTTCCATCGCGCTGCTGTTTCTGTTCCACTTCTCCGGGAAAGTGAACGAGAACGCGAAGACGTACGTGGACACGTTCGAGAGGGAAGTGCAGGAGCACGTGTTTGAACCGATTGCGTATGGGTTAGGGTTTGGGTACGAGGATGAGGACGGTGATGCGGATGATGGTGATGGTGATGATGTTGCCGAAGAGCGTGGCAAAGAAGAGCAACTGGGCGAGGAGGAGGAAACGGTCGCCGCGGACGCGAACAACGATTTAAAGTATCGAGAGGAAAACGAAAAAGCAGAAATGCACGACGAGGAAGAAAACCAAGAGGCGGACGGGTACGAAGTGGCGACCATGGAGAAGAACGCGCAAATTGAAAGAGAGGTGAGGCAAGAGGAAGCGGCGAGGAAGGCGGGCAACATGCCGAAGGCGTTTGCGATACATCGAGGGAACGCGAAGTGCGCGAACGCGCCGAAAGAGATGTTGCCAAAGTTTACGAAACAGAGCGGGTTGAGGAAAAAAGAGAGCAAGGTTTTGCCGGCGAAAGCGGGGTACGTTGGGGTGTCTAGGATCGACGGGGCGACGAAAGGGACGGTGAGAGTGCGAACGGAAAACGGGCCGAGGACGAAAAAGATTGAATCGAGCGTGAATCCAACCGTGAAGAATAAAGACGAAGAGGCGTTGATTGCGTGCTTAGAAGATTTGTCCAAGTGTCAGTTAGACTCGGAAAATGACTTGGTTAGAAAAGCGGCGTGGAAATTAGCCGGAACCATGGATGCAAAATTGGGGAAAAGTTTAGCGGGCATCGAGAGAAAGAAAACGTGCGCCATCGTTGGTAACGGCGGCGCTTTAATGGCCAAAGAATACGGCCAATACATCGACAAACACGACGTCGTCGTTCGCATCAACGTTTTAGATAACAACAACGCCAAGTTCAACGCCAGTTTAGGACAGAAAGCTACCCATCGGGTGTTGAGTTACAAAATGAGCAAAGACGTGTGTTGTTTACAACCCGCCTCGAAACACCCGCCCGATAACGACGAGCTCATTTACTTAGCCTGGTTCCCGGCCATGCGCAAACAACTCATCTCGCGCTTAGCCAAACGACAAAAACGGAAAGTCATCGAAATGCACGACGCGCATTTAAAGTCCATCATCCACTCGTTCAAAAAAATGCGCGAAGAGCTCGTCCGGCTCGGATTCGGCCCGTTCGAAGATTGGGAATACATGACTTCCGGCATGCACGCCGTGTTAACCTTCGCGCGTTCTTGCGAAACCGTCGACGTGTACGGTTTCACCACCGACTCTGGTGGGAAAGAACCGTATTGGTTCACCGGTCGTAAAGTCGCCCCGAGATCCGGTCGGACGCAACACGCCTGGGACCACGAGCGGATGATTTTGAGACTCCTCGCGGCCAGCGGGATTGTCAACGTGTGCACTTAGAGAGAAAGAGAGAGAGTAACGCTTAGAAAACGAAAGAGAGAATGATTGAGAATTAAAAAGGAAGCACTAGATAACGCGCTATTCGCCGCATCATTCGCGCAGACTCGCGCGCCGCGTCTCTCGCATTCTCGATAGACATTTTTTAAAAACTTTCTCTCTCACTTGTGGTTTCTTTCTTTCCGCCCCTCATTAAAAAAGCGCAAAAATCAGAAGCACGCAACGAAATGGGAGAGAAGAAGAAGAAACGGTCGACGGACGCGTCCGAGGACGAGCGTTCGGAACGCAAGAAGGCGAAGAAAGAAAAGAAAGAGAAGAAAGAGAAGAAGGATAAGGACGACGAGGACGAGAAGAAACGCGGCGGCAGCCTCGCGGGTGGGCAAGAGGAGGTGGGTCCGAAAGCGCAGCCGCCGGGAAGTGCAAAAACACCTAAACGTTTCCGACTGCGCTTAAAAGGCATCGCTCCGAACACGGATAAAGCGCAAGTCGCGAATTTCTTAACGATCGATGAGTCGTGCGTTCGAAACGTGTTTCACGGGGAAGCGATCGTCGTGGTTGAATCCGACGCGGAGTTTCAGCGATGCGTGGAGAAGGACGATGAGAAATTAAATGGACGATTTGTAAAAGTGACGGACGAAACGAACGGGGTTGCTCGTTCGAACAACGCAGCTGTGACGAGAGGTACAGATTTTGGCACCACCACGCCGACGAGTAATGCATCCGATGGACTTACGAGGAGAAAAACGACCACAAACGAACGAGAAGGACGAGATTGGACGTGCGAGAAGTGCGGCGGGGAAAACTTTGCGAGGCGCGAGACGTGCTACAAGTGCGGGTTGGGAAAATATGGGGAGCAGGTGCCAGCGATGAAAATGAACGCGAGTATCAACACTAGCATAAAAAAGCAAAACAATGCCGGAGATAGAATGGTCGCGCAAGGGTCCGAACAAGAAGGGTACGAGGTTTTCGTGAAGTATTTACCGAAAAACGTGGACGAGAGCGACATCGCGGATTTCTTCAAGCTCTGCGGCGAGTTGAAGGAAGAGGTGAATTTGTTGAGAGACCAAACGACTGGAAACAGTAAAGGAGCTGGATTTTTGACGTTTAAAGCCGTGGAATCACGAGAAAAAGCGTTGGCGATGGATGGAGAGCGGTTTTTAGATCGTACAGTTTCGGTGACGGTTGCGAAAAAGTCACCGTTTGGGACGAGAGGAACGACGCAAGCGTTTGGGACGCACACGCCGGCGATGTTGAGAGAAACTATCGATAGTTTAGGCATAGCAAATGATCCAAACGGTATATATATAGATGGTACGTTTGGAAGAGGAGGACATACGCGCGGGATACTAAACGCTCTCGGGAAGGATGGGCAACTCCACGCGTTTGATTTAGATCCCGAAGCGATTACGGTTGGCAGAGCGTTGGAAAAGGAAGATTCAAGGTTTCACATGCACCACTCGCCGTTCGGGAAAATGTTCAAAGTAATGCGAGAGAAAGATTCGAACGTAAAAGTTTCGGGCGTTTTTCTTGA
>Ga0181604_10001383_pt1 | contig 21671 bp, 27 predicted proteins | sample 041ome_12_FD_148663 | JGI IMG/M metagenome (GOLD analysis project Ga0181604, IMG submission 148663) | Coastal salt marsh microbial communities from the Groves Creek Marsh, Skidaway Island, Georgia - 041410US metaG (spades assembly) | ecosystem: Environmental > Aquatic > Marine > Intertidal zone...
TCGGAAGTAAGCATCAAATTGTAATGAATCGCCTCTCGCACCGAAGTGTAAGTCGGTAACTAAAGCTATCTTCATTCACGCTCGTATATAGCAGAGTTAGCACCGTGTTCCCTTACTTCACACGATACACAATAACATCTACCATTTGTCAAATTCTTAACAACAGAATCGGCATACCAAAATGCTTCTTCTGCAAACTTTTCACAGCCAACGCCTGGTAGTATAACAACCTTAGCAAGTCCTTTGTCTTGTAGTGACATAAGTTCTTTTATTTCTGGGTCATCTCTATCTACAACCAAAGTATGATCGAAGTTATCTTCTAACCAATCCTTTAGTTCTTTCAAGCCACCAAAGTCTACTACCCAGTTTTTATCATCAAGAGCTTCACAGCCAAACTTAAAGCTGAATCCTAATGAGTAACCGTGTAGCAGTGAACAATGGCTGTGCGTGGCATTAGGTTGTCGGAATACACACGACAACCCACGTTCATGCCCATACGTTTTCGTTGAATAATGTTTCATCTGTTCTCCCACTTATATGCGTGTTCTACAATATCATCTAAATTATATCTAGGTACCCATTGTAGTTCATTCATAGCTAATGTAATGTCAGCAAAACTTTTTGGCTGGTCACCTTCTCTACTTGGACCAGTAATAACTTTAATATCCTTTCCTGTGTATTTCCTGAAAGCGTCAATCACTTCCAGTACACTTTCTCCATTACCTTTACCTATATTCATAACTTGTTTAGTGCCGCCAAGATTCATATAATGAATTGCATCAATATGTGCTTGTGCAATATCAACTACGTGCGTGTAATCTCTAATACAAGTACCATCAGGAGTATTATAATCTGTACCAAACACTGTGAAGGTTTCATTTTTACCAAAACATCTAGCTAGAATAGGTACAAGATGTGTATATGGGACTTGTTCATACCCGTGCCTATTTTTAATATCAGCTCCGGCCGCGTTGAAATATCGTAGTGCTAAAGTTCTTAACCCATAAGCATGCTCATAGTCCTTTAAAATATCTTCGAACATAGACTTTGTTCTGCCATAAGGTGACAGAGGATTTTTTCTAGTGCTTTCAACTGTGGGGAAATCAGTAACGTCACCATATACACTGCTTGAGCTACTGAAGATAAAGTTTTCAACACCCGATTGGATACATTTGTCTAGAAACTTAATACCACTAGCAACATTATTATGATAATACACTGAAGGTTCTTCCATACTACGACCCACTTCATGGTCTGCAGCAAAGTGAATTACAGTTTTAATTTGATTTTCTTTAAGAATAGTTCTAACAGTATCCGAAGCATAGTCTACACAAACACCTGGGCGCGTAAGATCACTTGCCCAGTCTACACCTAATACTTCAAAGCCCTGTTCTTGTAGCTGAAGAACCGTTTGATAACCAATAAAGCCTTTACTGCCTGTTACTAACACTTTTTTAATCATATTTTTTCTCTGCAACAAATCTTCGGAAAGTAAAATCGTCTCTGAATCCTGTTTCTTTTCCTGTTCTACGTCTACCATGGGATTCTATGGCATTAAGTGTTCTATCAATAGTACCATCCTGATAATCACTTATCTTACCCAAATTATACTTGCTTAGATCATTATTGTCAATAGAATTAAACATTCTCTGTAATTTTTCAACAGCATCTTCTATTGACCAAGGAACATACAAATGATTATGATTATTAGCAAACACTTCTGGAAAACTTCTATATGCTGGGAACAGTGTCAAGGTACCTAACGTATCAGCTTCACTAACTGTATTACTAACCCAATCCTGTAAAGCACAATTAAATAATACCCTCGAATCTGCTAAATATTCATAGTATTTATTTTTAGTCAACCCGGTTATTACCCCGAAGTTTACATCCGTGCTGTTCTGTAGTTCATATGCTCTATGAAAGTATGACTCATTATTTGTTTTCAATAGTTCGTGTCCACACAATACATTGAATTCAACTTCAGGATCTATTTTGTAGTATGCTTGAGCTAAATCCATATAGAAGTCTGGTTGTTTTTCATCATCCCACCTAGAAGCAAATGCAACTCTTTTAGCCCTTTTATTTAAAGGTTCAAGTTTAGGTCCTCTTTCTAAGACTTCACTTTTACCAAAAGGTAATCCTGTTACGTAAATTGGTTTCTTAAATCCTGCAATACGAAGGTGTGCTACAAACTCCTCTGATGCTACCATGATACCATCAACAAACTGGTCAACCATTTCTTCATACTTACGCATCCAATCAAACATACCTTCACGTATTAGGAAGTCATCTGGGTCTGTAGTCTGTGCTAAGAAACGAAGGAACACTTTAGGTCTATATCCATCTGGACTTTGATCCATAATGTATGGCAAACATTCAAGTCCTGGAGTAAACATATCCTCATAAAAGATAACATCATCACTTGTCACTTCACCGTTCTTCATCTTCTGAATCAGATTCATATGCTGACTCAGACTATAATAAGTGCGTCCATGCGCATCTAACACGCTACCTGTTACAATGGCTTTAGAGCTATCAAGTTCTTGTCCCTGAACAATCTCATAATCAATACCACGTAGCTTAAATACTCGTTCATTCCACTCTTGTAATTGTAGAGTGTATCTTGCTTCGTAGGACTCTAAGCCCATGTAAAATAGTTTACGCATTATATACTATTGCTCCGTTTTCATCATCTTCAAATACTTCAACCACACATTGCCTGTTAGGATAGTTTGCCTCAACATAGTCCATGAGATCCTGACCAAGCATTTCGCATGACTTATAATCAAGGTCCATGATGCCTTCATCAAACAGTCCTTCAAGTTCACGCTTGAATAAAATAAACTCTACGTCCCGGTCATCGTGGAATACTTCTAATGTAACATAGAAATGAAACATATGGCGGTGAGGGTGTTTAAGAAATTCAACACCCTCTGGCGCATCAGGATAACAGTGAATACCTTCCTTCTGAAAGCTCACCTTGATAAATACATTACGTTTTCTTACTGGCATTGAACCACTCCGGTACTTGTCTGTTTGTCCATTTAGCGAAGTCTCGCTTGTATGTTCTGTAGTAATTACGATACCCGTGTAATGGGTCAGTCATCTTAACATCATCAGGCATTGCCTGTGGTAAGGTAGTAACACCTGCGCTAGACATATTCTTAGGTGTCTTAACTAGTATATGTTCTAACTTCTCTTGTGTCAAGTGTTTTCTACCATACCTATGAGTATATTCTTTACAAAGTTCTATCCACAAACTATACAAGTAACCGTAGTTTTCCTTTGTCATTCTACACCACTTGCCAGACGGATGATTAATATGTGATGCTTTGTACAATGTGTTCTCAAGATTACTATCCATCATTCGCCAACGCTTGATGTTGCGATTGTTTTTAGTTTTGTCCTGATACATATCACCATCAAGTACACGGTGTGCTGTAGACATTAATTGTGCATACTCTATAATCATCTTGACCACGTGTTTGTCGCAATGGTGTTGCGCACACGTCTTAGTGTCATTGTGTAGATAAAATATATTCATAATTAGCTCATTACATTAGTGAATGTAGTTTCAAACTCCTCATTGAGAGCAGTCTCGTCTTGAAAGTTGCCTCTGTAATATACAGATGCCATTTTACGGAATACTCGCTTATCAAGTCCTTCCTCATCGTGGATCTTTTTTACAATCTCACGGATAAGTTCTCGTTCTGCCTGCGCGCGTGTCATAGCATTTGATATTTCTACAATTGCGTTTCTAACTTTTTGTTTATCCATTATAACTCCTTATCATTATGTTTGTCAAGTGTTAATTTTAAATCGGCCTCAAGCCAAGATATTCTAAATTCGTCTGTCATATGGGCAATGTTGCTTTTTCTAAAGGTGCTATGTGTGAAATGCTTGCCGACTTTTTATTGTCCTTGAAAATCGGTGCCCATGTTTTCATCCATTTGTTAAACGTGGCCACGTCTTTTACATCAAACAATGCTTTGGCCGCGCCTGTTGGATATTTTTTATTAGCTAGCTTAATAAGTGCTTTCTTGTCGTGCATATATTTTTCAACCTGATACATGAAGTTCTTTATGCTAGCACAACACATAACAGTTCTACCCTCATACCAATCAAGCAAATTACCGTACTGTTCTAGGTATGGGATAGAGGGTGTGTTCAATACTTCATGGAACTTTTCAATTGACAGCGACAAAGGCCAATATTTTTTTATGTCATTGTACATAACCTCATACTCTCTGTTAGTTACAAATGCTCGTGCTTCACCCACAAGAGGAGCGTCAGATGCTCTTGCTCTATCATACTTCAAAGTCTTACCTTCACCTGCAACAAAGTGTCCATTGACAATCTCACCTAACATATAATACAGACCTGTTTCTACTGCCCGTGTGTGAGTTGTAGAGTCGTATGATACATGAACATCACCGTACATACCATTCTGTAGAAAGATAAGATAAGGTATCATGCGTGACACAGCACCTACTCCTAAGATATGTAAGTGTAGTTTACCTGTTTCGTCTCGCACAGGTACTTGAGTAGCAAAAAATGCTTTCTGTATGTCTTCAAGTGGTCCTGTACCCAATGCCGCACCACCCATTGCCACACCGCCTATACGATTGTGATCTTCTTTAGGCACTGTTTCAAGTATAGTGTCAGTCCATTCAAGATAAGTTTCTAAGTCACCGCCTTGACAGATCATAAAAGGTTTACAGGGGCTATTGTTTTGTTTGAATACTTCAATCTGTCGCTTAACATTCTCTGCTGTTTGTTTAGCATACTTGTGACGATTTGCTCTGTCAAAGTATCTATTTGTTGTATCGTTTCTATCAGAAGCACCCGTTGTAATAACAGGAATCTCATCAAAACACATACCAACATCTGCCCACTTGCTTTGATCCTGATAGACTTCTTCTCGCAGCGTGTTCATGTCCGTACCCTTAGGTATTTTATGAGCAAGAGTGACCATCTGTAATCCACCAGAGTCAGCGTGTAACTGCTGAATAGATGATTTGAAGTTACTTAGACGAGGACCGAAATTACTTTCTGCCCATGCGTTGTATAGTAAAGAGAATGTGTGACCGGGTTGGTCATCAAAGAAGTGATGAAATATTTTGTTCACTAAATCAATGTTGTCTTGACTATCCTGTAAAGATGGATTGGACAGCCTCATATAAGAGGTGCCCGATGCTACATATTCTAATTTCACGATTTCAATATCTCTATAATTAATTTGGCTTCAGCAATAGCGTCATGTAACGCATTGTGATTGACGCCTGTTTTCTGTAGTTTTTTGCCTAGTATGTTTGATATTGTACGTAGGCAATATATGTCCCAAAACTTCCACGGCAAGTGTTCACCGTAGACTTTATCTTTGTCGTACCCAATAGCATAGTATGCTGATTCTAAAATACTTATATCAAAGTTAGCACCGAAGCCCCATATGGGATTACCCACTTCATAAAAGTCAGCAAACTTATGTAGTGCTTCAGTGAGAGGTACAGGGTCTTTCATCCAAGCATCCCGTGCCTCTTTACTTTGTTTTGTCCACCACTCAATTGTATTCTTGTCAAAGTGTAGTCCTACATCCTTACAAGTTTGAGGATCAATGTTTATAAAAAACTCCTCAAGTATTCCTTCTTCTAATGAGAATTTGACAGCACCAATAGACACGATACACCCATTGGCATGAGTGCTTAGTGTTTCAAGGTCTACTACAAACTGTGGTTGATTAGGTTTTATCATCTACAAGAATATTCCTGTTGCAATTTAATGTTGTCAAAGAATTCTTTTTTAGTGTCAGGGTTATTAAAGAAACTACCTTTGAGTACAGTTGTCTGTGTCAAGCTACTGCCCGCCATGATGCCTCGGTTCTCACAACAACCATGAGTCGCTTGAATATAAACACCTACGTTATCACTGCCTGTTGCTTCTATAATTTCTTTAGCAATATCATTACACAATTCTTCTTGTAATGTACCTCGTCTAGCACACCACTGAGCGATACGTGTATATTTAGACAGTCCAATAAGTTTATCAGCAGCTATGATACCTATGTATGCTACACCACTGACAGGCTGGTGATGGTGTGAACACATTGACTTTAGTTCGCTACGTACAACAAGCATACCATCATACCCATCATCAATATGATTAGGAAATGCTGTAGCATTAGGCATAGGATCATAACGACCAGACATGAGTTCGTTCACATACATCTTAGCAAGTCGCCTTGCTGTACCTTGTGAGTTAGGATCTGTTTCTCTATCAATAACTAGACTGTCAAGCACACCCTCAAACTTTGTAGTTAGTTCATTTATTAGGGCTTCTTTGTCACCATTTTGCATGACTTCTGAGATATTATCTGAGGCATGATACCTTATACCTGTTGCCTGTAACCTATGTTTAATTACATCACTTATCATTTTTAATTATCCCATTGTTCCAATTTTCGCTAACCTCATTAGCATAATGAATACTTTTGTTAGGCAATTTACGTGTTTCTATTAGAACACCATTATCATACAGATCTACTACATACATTACATCTGTTTCATGTATGTTGGGGTTCATTTCCCTACGTATCTCACTAGTTCTCATTGTTTCTCCCATGGAAAATCTAACCATCTGCTATCATTATATAAATTACCTGCAACAAAGTCAACCTTTATATCAGCTCTTTTGTTATACATGACCGCCCACTTAGCTTTCGGGGCGTGTACTTTAATTTGTTCATATGTTAGACCGGAGTCAATGAGATCATCTACAATCAAAACATCTTCTGAGTTATGTGTTTGGATCGTGTTAGTCCATTGTACAATATCATCTCTAGTTTGCCATATGACAGGAACAAACTTAGCATTGAGTTGGTGCGAAATCATTACACCGGGGACAAGCCCGCCTCTGGAAAGGCCAACTACAGTTTTAATTTTAGTTCCTTCAAAGTTAATCTTGCCGACAATTGTTCGCACACAATCTTCAATTTCATACCAAGTAATTGCTAGCGTTTCTATTTCAGGTTCGACAGTAAAATGTTTTTTGCCTATGTTCATATTAAGTTCCGATTTGATTTCCAAATACATAACAATGATTTCTTGTAGCAACTTTAAAGCCGTACTTCATAGCATCCAGTGCTATTTTACTTACATCTTCTTGTTCTTCTTTAGTTGCTCCTGCTGGCATAATCCAAATATCAGGAGCTTTAATTTGTGCTGTTATACACCACCATCTTATTTCATTTGCATAATATATAATTTCTGCCCAACTTTCATCTGAACCATTACATACAAATTTAATAATACCTGTACTTTTAGTACCATCAATATATGACATGAAGGTATGTACATCAATAGCGTCTCGCTCACCTGCTGTATGCCATAGTTTAGGACTGATTGCCCAATGCCAACGTACACCCATTTCTGCTAAATATATGTTAATAAAGTCTTGTAAGTCTTTGTTTAATTTTTTTGTGCCGTTTGTTTCTACTGTAATAATCTTAGGCACATTGCCACGAGCAAGAAACTGATTGACAATTGCTTTCATCTGTCGCTGTTGTAGCATAGGTTCGCCACCAGTAAACGCAAGCATATTTTCTTGTTTACTAATGGGGTGTGTGAATTTACCTTCAGGCAAAAGAGATTCAAGTTTATCACAAGCACCTTCAATATCGGTGTCAGTTGCTAAGTGCTTGTACTTTGTTGACCACGTGTAAGACGAATCACAACCATACTCCCATACAGGAAGATCCTCTACTCGCTTGACATCAATCAAGTCATACTCCTTATAAGGGAGTTCCCAAGTAGAGGGTTCAGTTGGTTTTTTTTGGCCGAAGCCGTTACATTCTAAGTTACAGCCGAAAAATCTAAGCCAGACTGTCGGTGTGCCTGCTAGTTCTGCCTCGCCTTGAAACGACCAGAACATTTCGGAATATCGAACCTTCATATACAATCCTCATAACATATAAGACAAGTATATTATATTTAGACACCGTTGTCAAGTTCTTTTTTATCTTTTTCTGAGCTTTCGGCAAAATCCAATTCAGCTGAAGGACGTTCATCAAAATACTTTGGCCGCCTTTTAGGCATTTTGGAAAGTTTTTCATTCATGTTATTTTCTTCTCTCGCCCGTGTGTCTATATGGTCACTTATCCATTTCAAATAATCTCTATCACTCATATCTTCACCGTCAATTTCATCCAGTAAAGCCTGTAAATCTATACTTTGAAGATACTTTAATTTTGTTTCGTTATGTTTGTTTTCTTTTTGAATCCTACGAATAAAGGCATAATATGTTATTTGTGTAAAATATGCAAAAGGATTTTTAGATTTATCTGGATCAAAGTTATGAATATATGTCAGGCAATTTTCAATGCCGTCTAGTATCATTTCATCACGGAAGGTATAATTAACAAAATTAGATTTGTATGCTAGGTGATTTGCTATCTTAACAAAACATTCACCGAGATAGTCTGTAACTCTAGGTTTTTCATCACCGTTAGAAATTGCGGTGTTATATTCTGCTTTCCAATCAGAAATTTTCTGATAGAATTCTTTATTATCTATATAATGTGCTGTGTTGTTAGCCATTTTTCACTCCAATTAATTAAACATAATAAAACATTTTTATCTATTTGTCAAGTAAATAAAATGCTTGACAAGTACCTGAACAATCTGTATAATGAGCTATGTAGCGTTTAAGGATTATATTAATGTAAGGTTTTGTTATCACCTAGTATCTCACTAAGTAGTCTTTCATAATACTCCAATTGTTCCTTATCCATTTCTTCTACTTCTCTTTCTATAGCTGCTAATTCTTCGTCACTGACATCATCCATAATATCCATTTCTTCTTCTTTAAAGACTTGTCTTACAACAACTTCATAATTCTTAATGAAGCCCTCTCCTAAACTAACAGATGTAATAATGTGCTGTCTTTCAATAGTTATCTTTTTTTCATCACTCATTGTAATGTATGGTTTGAAATTTATAGATTCACCCACAATCTTACCATTAGAATCTCTAGCTTCCCTTGAAACCAACTGTAATGGGTTTCTTATAATAAATTCATTTGGAGCATATGAAACATCTCCAACTAAACATAACCCATTAGCCAAATGTATTACTAAGTAATTAGTTTCCATTTATAGGTATCCTTACTAATTTATAGTTAAAATTTTCCTCATTATACATTTTTATTCTTTCTACCATATGTAATAATGTATAATTCTTTTTTGACTTCCATTGTAGGTCATCACCTATATCAAACAAATTACAAGAAAGTTTGTCATCTCCCTTGCGTAAACCTCTGCCAATGCTTTGTAAATTTCTTACTCGACTTTTACTCGGTGAAGCAAAAACAATGTTGTGTAGGTTTCTTATATTTATGCCTGTAGAAAACGTACCATATGACGCAATAATTATAGCGTCTTTTTCTTTTTCTGTTATAGAGCGTATCTGTTCTCGGGTTTCTGTATCAGTACCACCGAATACAAAAAATACTTTTCTGTCCGGACACTTTGTTGAAATCATATCGTGTAGGATTCTACCATGCTTTTCTACAAATTGGAACAGTACAAGCGTGTTGCCTTTTTGTGTGATAGATAAATTCCGTATTACTATATTGCGTTTGTGATTTGTAACAAGCCAATCCATTTCTTCCGGATAAGTCATTCCTTTCATGTTTTTTCTATCAGCGTCAGGATAATCTAATACCATAGCAATGATGTTTAAATCAGCAACTTGATTTGCATCCATCAATTTTTTTGTTGTTGTGACTTTTTTAACTGTTCCGAATATTCCTTCTAATACTAATTTGTGTGTTTTAGATCCATCTAATGTACCTGTTGTACCTATTCTATATTTAGCATTAACACATTTGTCTAATATAGTAGTGAGAGACTTTGCTTTGAATAAGTGAGCTTCATCACCATAGATAACATCAAACTTGTCAAACCAAGACTTGGGAAACTTGTATATAGACTGCCATGTAGAAATTGTTATTGGGAATTCGTTTGACTTTTCTTTGCCGCCATATATTCTGTGACAGTTCTCGGACACTCTCCAATTGTCTGCTGTTGCGTAATCTTGGAAGTCACCATACATTTGTTCAACAAGAGATGTTGTTGGTACGATAACGAGCTGCTTTCTGTTAAGATGCTGATGATAGCGAATAAGATTATAAATGATAAGAGACTTACCTGAAGCAGTCGGGGAAAGAAGCAAACAACGACCATTGTTGATAGTATGTTTAACAGCCTCGACCTGATAGTCTCGGATTTCAATGTCTTTGCCTCCGCTTTGTAGCTTTAGTTTTTTAGCAAAGTTTTCTATGTATTGTATTGAAAGAGGATCGCCTATGTCCTCTATATTTATTTCTAGCGGATATTCTAAGGTGTCAGCAAACTCTTTTAAATAAGGTAGAAGTCCTACGTACAGTTCTTGTCTGTACATATTATATAAACGTGCCTTACCATCCCACATACGATTACGATACAGTGGCATAAATTTAGCACCGGGCACATCAAAGGTAAAGAAATCGTTGAGCTCTTGTGATATACCAGGCTCTGTTTCTATCTTAAGATGTACTTCATTTCTCTTGCTGACTTTTATCACATCAATCCGTTTGTAAACTTGGTCCACTCAATAGCATTTTTTATATCCCATGTTCTACTATTTAGTGACTTCATAATACTCTCACATTGATACAAACAGGCTTGTGTATACTCTATTCTATCATCCAATTTAATAATATCCGGGTCACTATCTAAAAAATCATCCATTTGATTATTCAGTGGTGCAATACCCAAATATTGTTCCCAACCTAATTTAGTAAGTTCTTCTTTAGATAACTCACCTCTAAAGTATTTTCTTTTTATGTGTTTCAAAGAATACTTCTGAGATAAATTTTTTCTGAGTTGTAATTTAAATGTGGTAAGATGATTTAAATATTTTGAGTGTAATTCAGGTGTCTTAGTAGATTCGGCCCCCAAATTTAATTGATCGATTTTGCAATCGTTCTTCCACTCGGTTTGTAGTTCGTCCAAAGTAATCATAATAACCTCAAAAATATAATAAAATCGTTACAGTATAACATACTATAACGGCAAATGTCAAATGTTTTCTATTTTATACTGCCTATATCTAAATGACGCAATGCCCTGGAAGTATTCGGTTGACCCGGAACTTATATCAAAGTCTAAACCGCCTAATGCAATGGGAAAGGAATCCTCGAAAACAATTCTTAATTGAGGATTGTTATTTGAATCTAAAACAAAAAGTGAAGCGTCACTATAAGGAGCCAACTGTTCTACTGCACGTTCATTGGCTAACGGAAATCTATAATTTTGACTTTGTATAAAATTTGTATACTGTTCTGTTTTCTCAGGATTACCTAAACCTATTAACCAATTATATAACTCTTTATAATTAGTCATGTCTTCCTGAATAAGAAAGCGTATATTTAATACACCAAAGTTTACTTTTTCACCGGGAGTAAAATAATCTACCAATGGTGTGGGGGTTTGTACTTCACCTAACGTGATGTCGGGAATATTTGCAGACTGGCAGAAGTATGAGACGTTAGGAATATTGTGAACTTGAAATCTAAAACCATTCGGTTTCAAATAATCTAATTCACTAGGGTTCCCAGCGTCCCATCCGCCTTCAGATACATTTATCAGTGGTGTGTATGCCATAGTAGTTACCTTGATTGTATCTACTATTTATAATACCTGTAAGTCTAGGAACAAAGTCGTGATTTACAAATAAGTGTACACAAAACACAATAAAAAATAAAGTTACTTTAGAATCCAGCATTAGCATATAGAATGACTGCTGGTAGTGCAATTGCTACACATATCGATAATACAGTTTTTGCTAATGCTATGATAAGATCAAAATCAATAACGCTATTTTTGTTCATTTTTTACAAGTCCTTGCCTTTTGGGCATTTTTAATCGTGGGTTTATATACTGGTGTGTATAGAAAAGTAACGTATTTGTTACCTTTCGACACTATATATAATACTTGATCTTTTAAGATTTGTAAAGCAAAAAAAAGGGGCTACGAATAGCCCCCTCAAAAATGTCCCTATTGGGATTCTTTTTATTCCAAATTACATCAAGTTAGTAACTTTAACGCCTCTGTAATACTGGTTACGATCAGCAGTAAATGTATCTGCATCAGTAGTACCATCAGTCCTAAGAACGTATGGGTTAGCAATCATGCCGTAACGAGTCTTGAAGCCGATTTTTGGCTGGAATGTACCAGGATCAATAGCTCTAACCATCTGTAAAGGAACATACGGACAGTAGAAAATACCTGCATCATAAGCAGAAGTACCCTTGTAACCAACAACATAGAACTGATTGGCGTTGCCAGTGTTAGCTGAATAAGGATCAACATACACTTTGTAACGACCGTTCAGAGTACCAGCAAATGTGTTGCCAGTGTCATCTACGTTTAAGTTAGTAGAAAGAGCAGGAGTATAGTCAAGTACGCCGGACATAGCAAGTGCAGAAGCTACGTCAGAAGAACAAATGATAAAGTTACCTTTGCCTCTACGAGTGTCTTGTGCAATTACGTTAGCATCACGTTCAATGTTGAACATGAGGCCTTTGAAGCGTTCTACAGACCAACGTCCGTTTGAATCAACGTCAAGGTCGAAAGTACCAGGAGTTGCTGTAGAAGCAGCACCAGTCTTAGCGACTTTGTAAATAGTACGGATAACTTCACGGTTGATTTCAGCGAGAATTTCCTGAGAAAGAATGTTGCTCAGTTCGCTTTCTGCGTCAAGACCATGAATTGCTTTCAAGTCCTGGGCAAGTTCAACTGTGTATTCAGCTTTAAGAGCACGTGACTTAGCAGTTACAGTGGTCTTCTCAATGCTGAATGCCATTTCTGCAATATCGTTACTAGCTGAATCACCTTTAGCTTCAGCAGCTGATGTTGACATACCGTTACCAGTGGTGTAGGTACTGCCATCAAAAGGGTTGCTACCAGCGTGTGCAGGTGAAGCGGCGCCAGTGAAGTCAGTATCAGCTTCGTTAAACAGAGCTTCAGTACCTGTCTGGCTAGAGTAGTGTGATTTCATTGCGAAGATCAAACCAGTAGGACCAGTCATAGGCTGTACACCAGCTACGTCATAGGCCATCAGGTTTGGCAACGCACGGCGAACCAAACTAATTAATACGGGGTCATAGTTATCAACACTAGCGCCAGTAGCGTTAGTGTGAGCAGTTTCAAACAAAGCAGCACGCTCTTCACGCAATGCTTTCTCTTGGTTTTCGAGAACTACAGCAGTTACCGCTCTACGATAAGTGTCTTTAATCGGTGAAAGACTCTCATGGTTAAGGACGGGTTCCCACTTTTTCTCAACTTGTTCTGAAAGATACATTAATGTCTCCTTATTGTGGTTTTATTATAACAATCTTTACTATTTATAAAAAATTAAAACTTTGAACCTTTTGCAATTGCATTAGCATACTTGTACATAATAGTGTTATCTGTTGCGCTAAGCTCATCTACTGTATCCTCTAATTTATCTTCGGAAATATGTTCAGTAGTCTTTGCAAAATAATTATTTTTAACAACTGTGAGTTTGTTTTCATAAGACTCAGCACCTGAATAAGTAATGTCCTCTACTAATGTAGCAAACTTTTCTTTTTCTGTGGAAGCTAGATCTTCAGAAACAGTGCTAAAGATTTTCTGTTTCTTTAGAGCAACTGATTCTTCGTTAAGGTCAATGTTCTTTTGAACCTGCTCATCGAGTCTGTTCTGAAGTTCATCAAGCTTACTCTGCATTTCGGTCATTACGTCATACTTTTCTTCAGGCACTTCAATGTAGTGCTCAGTGAATACCTGTTGCATTCCTTTGATAAATGATTCAGTAATTTCGTTACGGAGACCGTTTTCGATTGCCAATTCATTTTCATTCATCCAGTTCTCAACACAGTATGCCATATACTTGTCTACGTTTTCAACAAGCTCTTCAACCTTAGAATCAAACTCAATGTTAGCCTGTTCTTCAAGTTCAGCTTCAATAGCTTCAACTTCGCTGGCTACACGAGATGTTACAACAGCTTCAAAAATTTCAGCTGCTTTGTTTTTAAATTCTTCTGTGAGATTTTCGTCATCAGCAAAAAGTGCCATCAGATCTTCTTCATAAAGAACATCCTCTTCCGCAACTTCTTCTTCAACAACATCTTCTTCCTCGAGAACATCTTCAGCATCGAATTCCTCTTCGGTAATCTCTGCTACATCTTCCTCAACGGCTTCGTCTTCTGCAAGAACTTCATCATCTTCAAGTTCTGCTTCTTCCTGGTGTACGTTTCCGGCAGAAGCCTTCTTCATTACATCAGTTTCGCTTGGCTTGTCATTGACATAGTTTGCAGGAGCTTCTTTAGCGCCATTGCCATTAGGAAGTGTGTTGTCTTTGCTTGCTTTGGCAGCTGCAGCCTTTCCTACTTCTGAAGTTAATCCGCCTTCTGCATTGCTAGAACCACTAAGGTCTTGCATTTCAGGATTCGGATTAGAGCTACCTTGGGTAGGATTAGTTGCATCGCCCTGAGACTTATCTTTGGGTCGATTTGCCTGACCCTCCATAAGCTCTCTAATTTTGGACTCTACACCCATCGTTTCTCTCCTTTACGGTTTGATTAAATCAGTATCAATATATTTATAAAAATTTTATATTTTAGATATAATTTCTAAAAAGTTTTGGAAAGCTTTTACTTTAGCCTCGGCCAAATCTCTACTACTTGCTTTCTTAATATACTTTTGGGTTTCTTCAATTTCCTTTTCTTGGAAAACTCCATTAACAAATACCCACTCCCTACTCTCCATTATGCCCTGAACATAAGCATCAGGAGCAGAAGGATCAGCAACAATATCTGCTGCTGTAGCAAGCATGAAGTCATCCTGTACTTCATTAATACCTTCACTGTTCTCTTTTAGTGAACCGAGGCCTCGAGAACTAACACCTAAGCCAGCTCCCTCTTGTATTAATTCTTTTGCAATCTTACCCATCGGGGTTTCTAAAATTTTAGCACGGCCAATCCAGTTATCGCCATCTTCTTTAAGAGAAGTAACCATATGTGAAACACGATCTAGATTAATACTAGGACCGTCAGGGTGGCCCAATTCTCCGTATGCTCTTTTAGTTGCAACTTGTTCTTTCATGTAACGGTCAACTTCTTTACCCATTATCTCTTTAGGATATACACGACCGTTTCTATTTTGTAGATTTGACTGTAGAAAAACACCTTCAATATAAAGGCTCTTCTTACCTGACTCTGATTCTTCTACAATATATTTCAAATCTTCGTTAAGTTCTTTAATGAGTTTCATTAGTTAGCTCCTAAATTACCGTCAGCACCTTGGTGTTCTGATGGACCGTAACCACCAACCTTAGCCAACTCAATGATAACAACAGCATCCCCGCTTGAGATACTGATATCTATGTCTTGATCGTTCTCTGTATTCTCAGAGAAGCCATACCAATCAGTGAAACCGTCTCCGTGTACATACATAATATCTACACCGTTACGGCTAATAGTTACGGTTGCGGTTTTATCACAATACCAATGTACTTTTGAAATATTTACTAAAGGGCTGCTCACAGTCTCAGAGGCTTTTAGTAAGTCAACATCAAGATCAATAGAGCCACTATCTCCACCAGTTCCGCTGACTCGTACTACGGCCTGAACTTGTGTCAACTTTAAATTAGAACTAGCGAATGCCATCTATTTTCTCCGTTTACTTTTTCTTCTTATGGTTCATGTGAGATTCTTGTGTAAGGACTTGTACACCTTCTTCTGAAATCTCAACCTGTTCGATACCATGCTCAAACATAACCTTGTACCAAGCAACATTTCCTTCATCGTCTGGAGTGGCGTGTTCGCCTGTGATTGGTGTACCTTCACCGAAACCTTCTTTAAAGATTTTGGTTGCACACATATGTTTGTCGCCTTCTAATGAGCCTTTTTCGACTCCATCCATTGGCGCCTCTTGGATATCTACCTCAACGCCTTCTCTGAATTGTTTAAACGTCTTCATTATCGTCTCCCGTTTCAACTGTTTCAGGCTCGGCGGCAGGGTCTACCTCAATTACGTGATCTTCACCATCTGCCAAACCCATAGCTTCTAAATCTGGATTTTTAAAAACACTTTTCGCAAGCTCTTGCCTATAATCACTGAGAGCTTCGCCTGCTCTTGCTTGCATGATAGCATTAAACTTATCTTGGACTTCACTAGCTTTACCACCAGCCATACTTTGCATCATGTCTCTAATTGCTGCTTCTCTGTCCATCATTGTTCTCCTGTATCTTCACCGGCAGCTTGTTGCTGCATTGCCATGTCATGTTCTTGGTCTTGCGTCATAAAAGGTTCTTCTAACTGCAATTGCATATTTATTTCTTCTATTTCTTCATCTTTAAGCATGAGTATTTCTTTCTGTACATACTGTTTGCTAAACAATGAACCAATATAAGATGACGCACCTTGTAAAACTTCTATTCTACTTCTAAGAATCTCTTGATTCTTTGATTCTGTATAGTAAGCATCTTGTGCATACCTGTATACAATGTTTTCTCTAATATCCTTCCAATCATCTTCAGTGATAATATTTTTCAATACTAACTGTGTTTTAAGAAGATCATCAAATATAGCAGAGAACTTTCTTCTTAATTTAGAAACAAATTTAGTAAACTTTAATTCGTCTCTGTTAATCTCAGCTGCTCGGCCAAAGTTTAGACCCGCTTGCTGTTCTAATCTCGATACAGGAACATTCAAAGCCTGATATAGTTTCTTTTGAAAGTATACTATATCTTCTATTTGTCCTAAGTTCTGTCCTGCTGGCAGTGTGTCAATTTGTGTACCCTGACTACCTTCTCTGCGCGGAAGCCAAAAGTCCTCCAACATGGACATAAACTTTTTATCGTCCCTGATTTCTCCTGTGTTAGCATCATACACCAACTTGTTACGATATCTATCCATGACATCTTTTAAGTATTGTTCGGCTCTACCACTAGGTAAGTTGCCAACATCAAGATAAAAAATTCTACGTTCCGGAGCGCGTGTTATGCGGTAAATGACCGCTGCGTTCTCCATCATTCTAAGTTGGTTAGCTGGGCGTATGGCTTTATGTAAGTAAGACACGGGAATATTCTTATCCATGTCTATTAATCCACTTGGACAATAAACTATAGCATCTTTAGTAACTTTCAAACCGTTGTCTGAATCAGATGCTTTATACTGTCCGGGCCTGGTGGCTAACCCCTTTTCATTAAATATAAAAAATTCGTCTACACTTTTAACGAAAGAAACACCATGTGTGTTCTTTTCTTTCTTTATTTCTTTGACCTTTGTAATTTTACGTGGGTCAATATATCTTACATCTTTTATACCTTCTTTAGGTTTTTCAGTATCAATTACTTTATGAAAATACATTCTTCCGTCTATGTACCAACGCCTAAAGTAATCCTGAGATCTATTATTAAAGTCTAAAAGACGTAAAATATACTCAAACTCTCCTGTTATCTGCTTCTTAACTGAGCTGGATAACCCTGTGTTATCCAAATCTAATGTTAGTGCAGCTTCATCATCTAAATTTGCTATTGAATCATTTACAATATCTTCAATAGCGGCATCAACATCAGCCATCATGGCAATGTCTCTGTAACGCTTAATTAACTCGGCTTCGGTGTTGGCAACGCCTTCAATATCTAGATAGGTACCGTAATACCCACCCGCTCTAATACTTTCAACGCCACCTTCATCCGAAGGCGCCACAAAGGACTTCTCACTTTGTGGCGTTTTTCCTCGAGTTATTTCAAACCCAAAAATATTCATATTATATTATCCCGAATTATGACTTAAATTACGTCATAATGTTGATACTGGAAGGTCACAGTGAACTCTTCCAAAATATCGTTTTGCGAATATGCTAATGCAATCTCACTCATTTGTATTGGAAATGCGTCACGTAAAGTATAAGTACCACCTGGCAATACTTTATCATTTCTGTCTAAATGTTCAACAACAACGTCTGCTTGGTATTCATTCGGGTTCAGCCTACCTTGATTGTTGGCTTTACCGTTCATACCTTCCATCCACTGCTCAAAGGCTCTTCTTAATGACTGTTTGGAATCATTTACTATTGTAATTGTCCAAGGATCGAAAATTCTTTCCCCTGCCATTTTAACCTCACGACCTCTATACTGAATGACCGTAGGGTTTACTGTGGATGCTGGTAAAGCAGCACCCGTTACCAGTAAGCTAAAAGAAGGATCGGTACCTTGAGCAGTAACATAATTAGGAAATCCAAGCAGAACTCTAAACTGATTAGGGCGAGCCCCACCAGTACCTAGTCTTGCTTTAAATTCGTTAATATTCATTTAAATATTCTCCTGTTTACTTTTATTTATACTTAAATACCAATCTCTTCAAAACTGATGCCTGTTCTAGTAGCTACAAAGTTAAGTGTAATGTAGTTAATAGCTTTGGCAGGTTTGATGAAGATATCCGCAACAAAAGAATTAGAGTCTATTACTTGTCCGGTGTTGTTTGTTTCATCACATACAACTCGGAAGTCGTATATTCCTCTGCGACCTTGAACATCACGCAAGAAAGGTTCTACTAAGTTTCTAAACTGCGCTCTTGTGAAGGCATCGTTGAATTCAAACAATTGGAACTTGGCAGCTGTACTAATAGCTTTTTCAAGTGTAATGAAAAGTCTGCGAACATTGATACGGTCAAAAGCACTTGCTTTTCCTATCATTGTTTTGTCGCCGAACAATACAATACCGTTACCAGGGAAGCCAACTACTGGGTTAACGCCCTTCTTGTAAAGAGTATCTCTATCTGCTTTGTTGGGTGAGTAAGCCAATTTAACAACATTTTTAATTTGACCTCTGTTATACCCTGCAGGTGAAAACCAAGGATCTGCAATATCATCTGTTCTAGCACAAAGACCTGCAACGTCACCGTTTAAAGGTACCCAACGATATTTGTCGCTGTATCTGTTATACATATACTTCCAACCGGAATCCATAACAGCGTATGAAGAAGAGCTGTAAGTATCGTACTCGGCAGCAATGTCAGTTGCTTCAGAGCCCACATTATCAATAACTGACTCCTGGATCGGTGAAACAAATGCAATACAATCTTTACGAATATCTGCAACATTGTCAACAACATATTTAGCAACAGTTGCCGATACGTCACCTGTTACGAGTAAGTTTACATCTACAAGTTCGTCATTCGCAAAAAGATCCCAACCTGTTTGAAGGAAGCTAGGTGCCTGAGTACCCAAATTGCCACCTGCTAAACTAGAGGTGACCTCAGTTGGATCGGTCAGAGCAGAAACCAAAATGTAAGCAGTTCCGTTACTACCTGGGTTACCCCAGTTTAAATGACCTGCTGGATGACCTGTATGCCAAACATACTCTGATCTCTGATTTAAAACATCCTTATAATAGTTAGAAGAATTGAAAGTGTCCTTAGCATTGCCTGCTTTAGAAACACCTGCAAATTTTTCTAGGATAGTTCCTGCAGTACCTGTAATGTCTCCATCTTCATCTACTACAATCATGTGCATTTCATCTTGTGTTGCGCCCTGATTTGTAGCCCAAGGTGTAGCTGTTGGGGCATAATCAAATTCGGTTGCGTATGACCAAGATGAGAATGTTGAAGAATCTGCCATTGAAACTTTTAGGCTGTTACCTAAAACGCCGCCATATTTAGCTGCAAACATACCTACTACAGTGCCACTAGCATGGTTTTCTTCATAGTCATCTTCGTTTTCAATTAAAAGGCCTTCTGAAACACTGTTCAAAGTAGCTGAAGCAGTAGCACTAGTGCCGTCTCCTGAAATTGTTACAGTCGGTGCACTAGAATATCCTGAACCGGCCGTTGATACTGTAATAGCAGTAACTTCGCCTGCTACAAGTGTTGCTGTTGCTGTTGCTTGTGTTCCATCAGCATCGTCTGGAGCAGAAATTGCTACTGTAGCTGAGGTATAACCTGAACCAGCAACATCTACTGCAATTGAAGCAACACCCTTTGTTTGCAAAGAGGTTGCATTTTTCATTCCTGTACTTCCTGCTCTTACTACTTTAAGAGCAGAGCCATATGCCAAGAATGAAGTTGCAGCCAGGAAGCCTGGTGCTGTTACCTCGTTAGGCTTGCCAAAGCGGGAAACCAATTCTTGTTCATTACTTACGGTTATAATCTCGTTACAAGGACCCCACAAAAAATACCCAACAGTACCACCAATAGAAGTGGCAACAGCGGGGACGATTGCGGTGACGTCTGTTTCTTGTACGAGAACACCGGGTGATAGCTGAAACGCCATGTTTATTCTCCTCGTTAATTATTGTCTAATAACATTGAATATCATCTAGACTATTTATAAAATTTAATATTTAAACCCCAAATCCTTTATTTTACTACTATAGCCTTCATCTGTTAACCAATAATCTCCGGAAATTACCTCTCCTTCGGGTTCATCAGTAGCTTTATGTATAATAAAAGGCGTTAATGTTTGTTGTATTTCTGTTATGTTTTCTTTATATAACCCTTCTCTTGTGTTTACATCAACCAAATCTTTGAAAAAGGGCATTGTAGACAACCAACCAAGCATAACTAAACACATCACTAAGTCATCGTGATATCCTTCATCTGCCTGATACCCCTGTCCCTTTTCAATAAAAGTAGAAATTTCATGTATGATTTCAGCATCAAACACTAGTAATTTCTTTTCTTCCATCAATGATTTAAAGCTAAAACAACCTTGTCTTTTTACTTGTTTAGAAGTATTCACTCCCAATCTAGAACTTCTGCCAAATCCAGGAGAAACATACTGTCTACTTTTCTCAGTTACCGTGCTAAATATATTACTATATTCTATTTCCTCATGTAGGATTTCAACAATTTGTCCACCTATGTCATTATTTTCACATAATATATAGGCATCGTTGAAGTCTCTACCTAACTTTGCTATAACCTCAGGATACAACAGAGGTGCTATTCTATTATTTCTGTATGTTGCCACTACTCTATATGGCATATCTGTTATATCTGTTACAACAAAAGCAGAGTAGTCTCCGCCAATACCTCTAGCAGTGTCTACTGTAATACAATAGTAGTGATCTTCTTTTGGTTCTTCGTATATTCTTAGCCCGTCATCATTATAGAATATAGGCTCTTTGGAACTAAGTGTAGCAATAGTTCTAGCATTAATAAGTGTATTACTAGAACCGAGAAACTCACACAGAACCTCTTGGTTAAACTTTAGTTCGCCAAGAAGTTTAAGTTGTTCTTCTGCCCACTTCTCATCTCTACCGGGTATTTCTTTGTACGGAATAAAATGATGAATAAACCCGTTTGCTTTCTTCTCCGCTTCATTCCAAAACTTCCAAAAGTGATTGTATCCCAATGGAGTTGAAGTGAGTAGAATCTTTGTAGTTTCACCAGCAGAAATAGTAGGATATACAGAAGCAAAGAACTCATCCGCAACATTGTTCGGAATGATTGCCGCCTCGTCAATGTACAACCAGTTTACAGACTTACCACGAATACCTGAAGTAGTCGTTGCTGCTGTGAATATTCTACAATTATTTTCTAATTCAACGTCACCCTTGTTCCATGTCTTTACACCCTGCTGCA
>Ga0181604_10001401_pt1 | contig 21551 bp, 32 predicted proteins | sample 041ome_12_FD_148663 | JGI IMG/M metagenome (GOLD analysis project Ga0181604, IMG submission 148663) | Coastal salt marsh microbial communities from the Groves Creek Marsh, Skidaway Island, Georgia - 041410US metaG (spades assembly) | ecosystem: Environmental > Aquatic > Marine > Intertidal zone...
AGTTCCAATTCCTACATTTCCTGCATTTGTTACATTAAAAGCACTTGAATTACCACCAGTAGCAACTTTAATTGCATAATAGTCATTTCCACTTCCAGTTGTAGTTATATGTAATCCATCTGAACTTGTGTTTTGTCCTAATAACTTTAACATTGGATAATTAGCGCTAACACCTGTACTCTGTCCTTTAATACTTAAATTTGCTGTATTTGGATTTGTATCATTAATTCCTACGTTTCCTGAACTATCGATAACCAATTTATCAGATGCATTTATACCAAATTTCATTTTGTTATCACTATGTTGATAAGCAATATATCCAGCATATTCAGCAGCACCACTCGTTCCATCTGCAAAATGTAAAGCACCTGTACTTGCTGTTCCAGTTGCTATTGTAATACCGTGATTACTACTTCCTCCAACTACTAAATCATTTGCAGTAGCATAATAATCAGATGGGTTTGTTACTCCAATTCCTACGTTTCCATCAACAGTTAAATTATCATCAATAGTTGTAGATTTATCTACATAAAAAGCTGTATCTGTAAAGTATGCAACTTCAGCTTCTAATATAGATATAGAAACTTTACTTTGTGCAAAATTAGTTAGCGTATCGGTATTATGGTCATAACCAATAAAACCGCCATTTGTTGCAATAGCTCCTGTTGAATCTTTAAATTCTATATAAGCTGCATCTGTAGTTCCACTAACTAAAGTCATTCCACTTCCGTCAGGTACGCTTATAACTAACTCATCAGCAGTATAATCAGAAGGATTAGTTAATCCTATACCAACAGAATCTTCTGAGGCATCTACAAATAAAGTATCTGTGTCTACTATTAAATCTGAAGTGATATTTGCTTCTCCATAGACATCTAATGGGTATGCAGGAGTATTATTTCTTATTCCTAATTTTCCAGTTGAAGCGTCCACAGTAAGAGTATCAAATAAATTTGTGTATGTAGCATCAACTGCAAAATCTTTTCTTGTATATATTCGAGAACCTATACTTAAACTACCTGCTCCTAATCCTGCTCCTGCTACACCAATCTCAAAAGCATCTCCAACGTGAGTATAAGAAATAAAACCTCCATTTGCACTACTACTTGATTCAGCATCTTGAAAGAATAAGTGACCATAAGCTAAACTACTTGAATATATTGTCAGTCCTCTATTACTAGTACCGTCTCCAATTATTAAATCTTTAGCATCACTTGTAAATCCTGAAGGACTTGCATTGTTTATACCTACTTGACTATTAGTTGAATCTACAAATAAAGTATCTGTATTAACAATTAAGTCTGCTGAAAATGTAGCATTTTGAGAGGTATCTATAGTTAATGCAGTAGAACCATTAGTACTAACAATTAAATCAGTAGCTGTTGAATCGTATTTTATACTTGGTCTTGCAGCACCATCACCAAATACTAACGGTATATCGTCGTTCAATTGAGCTGTAACGCTTATAACATTTCTATTGATATTACCATCTATTCTAAAATATTCAGTAATATCTCCAATACCATTATCACTTTTGAATATTATCTTTTTATCGTCACTATTGTTTTGTAGGATTAACTCTCCATTTATATTGTCAATATAACCATCTGTACCATCGTGATACATTTCTAAGTCAGAATCAGTACCAAAGTTTACTTTCTGACCGTCTTCCATTATAATATCATTAGCTCCTGAAGTATTCCCATTAGCTAATACTTCACTAAGCGTATCGTATAACCCTACTTGATTGTCTACATAAGCAGTAGTTGCTACCTTAGTTGAATTATCGTTTGCACTTTGAGTAGTAGCTGTAGTAGTAGATGCAATTACACCAGTTAAAGTACCTTCTAAATCACCAATTAAAGTAGCTACAGCATATCCTGTTCCTCCTGTGTTTACTGTTGTAGTAGGTTCGTCTTCTAATCCTTTAAATAACCTGTATTTACCTGTTAGAGCTTCTCTAAACAGTCCTGAGTATAGTGTAGTACCTGAAGGAGTATATTTCCCATAAAAACCTATGTCAACTGCATCTGTAGAGGTGTTATTGTTTGCCAGTACAATTAAAGGGTCTTTTACTGTTAATGTATCTGTTCCTACTGTTGTAGTGCTTCCTTCAACTACTAAGTTTCCAATTACTGTTAGATTGCTACCTATTTTAGCATCTCCAAAGACGTGAAGATTTAATCCTGATTCTGGTGTTACTCCTATTCCTACTTGTGTTGTAGATACAAACATAGGTGAGTTATTACCAAAACCATCAGTTAATTGTTTAGCTGAAGTTGTTATGTTTCCATTATCAGAGAACTTTACAAGCGACTGATAAGTATCTTTTATTTTATTTCCTGAAAGTGTAGCCATTATTCAAAACAAGTTGGTTGTGAATCAATATGTAAAGTACTCTCGTTTGCTGTATCACCCCATTCAGTGCTACAGTATATCTTTGCCCAGTCTATTGTGTTTGCCATCTTTGTTTAATTTTTGTAAGAAAGTATCTAATTTAACTACATTACTTTCTTTTGGTTTATATGTTTTTATCTTTTTATCTCTCATTAAAGTACCCAAGAATTAAAATTAACATCTTTATCAGGGTACATTTCTCCATTTGTAGAAGAAACGTATTCTGGGTATAAAGTGCTATTATAATCCATGTAGTCAACAAATCTTCTAGTATAGAACTCTGCTGTTTCAGTAACTTTTGCTAACATCATTCTCATTTCTTCTAAAGAAATAGTTTCTGAGTTTTCACTTCTATGTTTAAATACACCTCCATTGCTAATTTGATACATAGCAAAAGGTAAATAAGAACTTTGTGTAAACCAAGTAAGCATAGGTTTTACATAATCGTCTAATAATAACTTGTAATCAGCATTACCAGAATCACCTATAGTTCCATTTAATACTAAGGTTTGTAATTTATTATAAAGTAATCCTCCTAAATAGTTTTGAATGTGTGTATCTTGAGCTACTTCAATAAACTGTATAAGTTTATCAGCATCTACATTACCATCTATTATAGATTTTCTTTTTAAGTCGTTTATTGTTATAAAGAGTGCTTTCTGTGCCATAATTATTTAGTTTTTGGGTAAGCACCTCTGTTTGGCATATCTACTGGTCTAACTTCGACTTCTTTAGGGTTTTTAGGCTCCTTAAATCCATCTTTTACAGCATCTGAAGCTTCAACTTCGGCATTTGGTGTTACTTTCTTTTTATATACTCTTCTTTCCCAGAAATGGTGACAGTTTTTTCCTCCTTTATACTTAAATAAGTTGTATCTTTTCTTATTATGTCCTAATTCACTGTTTAAACCTCTAAAAGACATAAGAGTAATGTCTTCTTTTCTAAATACTAGATTTTTTGTCGTAAGTGCTTCTAGTTTTTTACAAAATACTCTGCTATTTTCTGAATTTCTTACTGGACCATAAGAATATCTTATTTTATATCCAGAATTGTCTTGACTTGACCTTTTATCAGGATTAGCATCGTCTTCTGTAACACTTAATTTAGTTAAATCAAACTCTTCATTGTCATCTTTTACTGCTTCAGTATGTACAAGCTCCCATTCATCAGAAACAACCTCTCCTAATACTTTTAATTGAGTGTATAAGTCTTCTGCACCTTCATCTGATAAATCTAATTCTTCTTGTGAGCTTAATTTCTCTCCTGTTTCTTCCTCTCTCTTAACTTTAGTAGAAATGTTATCTAATTCTGTAAATTCTATTGGTTGTAGAGTTACAAAGTATAAGCTTAAGTATATTTTGTTAAATGCAAGTATTTCATCTAAACCATCTATAATATTTTGTTGAAATGGTCTAATTACTATGTTATCCATAAGGATAGAAGCAGTTCTAAGCTCTTCTGCATTGTTTCCAAACCCTGTATTGTCTTTTATACCTAATAATATAGGAGAAACAATACCATGACCAAGCATTATCTTTTCTCTACTTTCGTCAGCCAAGAATTGATACTGTGCATGAGCATCTGGTAAGTGAATAGGTTGTAAATCTGCTTGAGTTTCTGTAGACTCATTAAAAGTAAGTATGAATTTACCTGCATTTGAAGAGCCACTAAACTTATCATATATTTTGTGTTCAATAAGCTCTTGAGTTTCTTCGTTAGGTACTCCATTGTTAAAGTTTATTAATAAAGAAGGCTGTAATCCATTTTTTATGTTATTTATATGGTAATTACTCACTTCTTCTTCTAATTCTGCATATTGTAAGCAAGATTGATAATCCACTGGAGAATAATAGTAAAATCCTGACCTATATGGCTTAAATACATATATTTCTATAACTTCTCTTTTAGAACCATTACCAAAAGAAGGTATTCTTTTAGGTTTGTCACTAGGTTTTATATCAGACCATTTAGGATGGTAGTAATAACCTTCTATTTGACCATTTTTAGCTTTTTCTGCTCTAAGAGTTTCCATAGGAAAGTGTAATACCTTCACAATGGCTGTTTTCTGCTTGTTATAGACCACTTGAACAGCAGCTTGACCTAACATCTTATAATCGTTGACAACACGCCTTAAATCCTTTTGTTTTAAGAGCATTTTCATCTTAGCATACATCTCAGGCTTTATTTCACTGTCTGTAGCTTCTAGTCCTCTACCATAAATCATATCTACAATACCATTTATACATCTAGCATTTGTAGGACTTCCTAAGTATTTGTCTATAAGTTCATCAAAGTAGTCATTATTCTCTCCGTACTGAACCCATTGTTTTCCGTAGACTTCTTTTATTTCTGGTATCTCATAACCAGATAAATTGACTACTCTAATATTTTTGTTTTCCATATTATATTACTATATATTCGTCTTCAGTACCTGCTCCATATTGAGTGTACTTGTTTTCATTTAATGTGTGTATTACTTCATCGTTTGTTTGAGAAGTAACATAAGCTTTATCTCTATACCATAATTCTCCACTTTTACTAAACTGTAAATAATAAGCAGATTCAGCTTTCAATATTGTAGAAGCTAATGATACAGAAACAAAGTTTCCATTATCAGAAGCCGTAAGGTCTGTTAATGTTTCGCTTTTGTTAGTTCCATCTTCTGTTATAGTAAGATTGATACTTGACAAAGACGCTTTGTCTCTAGGGATTATGTTAATCGTTTGAGAATCTGTATTTGGAAGTAATCTTATCATAATAAGATAACTGAAAAGTATTGATTTTGTTTTATATAGAAAAAGGGGCAAAAGCCCCTTTATATCTATTATGTTTAAGAGTATACTATGTTTAAGAGTTTACAACAGTAAATCCAACAGTAGCAGGGTCAGACTCCAAGAAATTAGCTGGAGCTTTTTCCATTCCTGTTAAAGTTAAAGTATAACCACTTAAGTCTCCCATAGCACCACCTGTTACGATAGTACCACCAGAAACATCCATACCATGCTCTATACCTGCTAAGAAGTAATTTCCATTATTGTCTTTTATTATGACATGAGGTCTATTAAAAGATAATAATTTTAATTCTTTATGGTCAGCAATTGTTAGCTTATGTAAAGTAAGCTCAAGAACTTGTTCAAAAGCAGTAGTTCCATTTTCTCTACTTGCTTGAATGTTTTGAGTAAAAGAAGAAGTTCCTTTTATGTCATATTCGTATGCAGATGGAGTTCCAGTGATTGACTCTATGGCATCTGTGTTAGTTGTGTCAAACGTAATGTTTGAGTATAACGAACTGTCATAATTGACGAAGTAAACTTTATCTAACCCACCAACACTGTCTTTACAAGGTTCTGTTCTATATAGTGATAAATTACAAGACATATTATTAGTTTTTAAAAGTTAGTATTAAAAGGGTGAGTGGTTAAACCCACCCTTTATTTATTATTATTAAGCGTTTACTCTGTATACGATATCTCCTCCGATTCCGTATTGAACTCCACTTGTAAACCTCATGATTACTCTTACATTTTGAGAACCATCTAGGTCAGACATATCAATAACTTTTACTTCGTTGTGGTCAGATAAAAGACCTGTACCAAAGTATAAGTTAGATTTTTCAGCAGCAACAGCAGTGTCATCAGCAAGTCCGTTAGCAACAAATAGTTTTACACCATCGAAGCTTAATGAACCATTGTTCCACCATTGAGTTCCTTGAGCATTTACACCGTTTGCACCTAATCCAGAAGCACCAAATCCTCCTAAAGCTCTTACATAAGCTCTAGCGATGTTTTGAGATACATAGATGTACATATCTTCTTGTCCGTATAGAGTAGAAGGAATTGCATCTACGATAGAACCTAATTCAGAAACTACGTTAGAAGCAGTAATTGCAGAACCAGTTACATCAATAACATCAGAATCAGCAGCTAATAAAGTAGAGAATCCATCAAATTCACCAGCGTTAGCGTTAACACCTTGCCAGATATTTTGCTCAGTTTTCTCAGCAACTTTAGCAGCAACGTGGCTTATTAAGAAATCACTGAATTTTGGAGGTAATTTGTCAAATGTAGAATATCCCATTTGTACAGCTTCCCAGTCAGAACGGAAGTCTTTTTTACATAGTTCAACATTAACTTGGAACTCTTCTGGTTGAAGGATTCTTTCAGTTAATGTAACTGTGCCTGTGTCAGCAAAGTCACAAGAAGCGTTAGCAATAAGTCCACTTGTAGAGACTTTCTTGATTACTTCTTTAAACTTTACATTAGGTTTTACTGAAATTCCACCATTTTCTATAGTAGAACCAGATAATAATGCAGCAGAAATATACTTTCCAGCAAATTCTCCAGCATAAGTACTTGTAATTGAAGTTGTAGTAGCCATTTTTTATTATTTTAGTTTTTGGTTTATTATGATATTTTGTTTAACACTCTATCCATTATTGTCTGAGGTCTACTTTGACCGTACAAATGAACATTGTTTTTTTCTACGTTAGACTCAGGAGAGTGAGCAATAGGCTCTACTTCTGATTCTTGTGAAGATAATTCCACTTCACCTTCTTCTGATACTTCTTCAGAACTCAATTCTTCAGGAACTTCAGGTGATTTCTCATCACTCATTGATTCCATTAATTGGTCGTACATTGCTTTTACTTCAGCAATAGCTTTAGAAAGTTCTTCTTTAGTAGCGTATAAATCTTCTTTTTCAATTTCCTCTACAGGAATTTCATCAGAAACTTCATCCTTTACTTCTTCGATAACTTCTTCAGCTAATTGTACATCTTCTTTTACTTCTATCTCTTCGACTTTTTCTTCAGTCTCAGATAGTAAGATTTTCTTAAATTTTTCTACGATGTCGGTAGCTTTCATATATTATTGATTTAAATTAATAGTATAACTTGATAACCTCAAGTGTTTCTTTCTGTTGTATTTTTATGCTTTCTTTTGTATTATAAACCATTCAACACCATCTGACCATACTTGTATGCCTTCATAAGTTATGTTTATGACATAAGCATCTGTAGAGCCATCTAAAGTATCGGAACCTGTAGGAGTTAAGTTTACTCTTGTTGAAACTGCGAATCCTCCATTAGAAATAAACCTCATTAATCTATTTGTATTGTCTGCTGCTGGAGGTAAATTTAATGTTGCATTACCTGCACCACCAGACCAAGTTAATCTAATAAGCATAGATTTATAATAAGTTGAATCTGATAAGTTAACAGTAGAACCATCACTCATAGTAATATTAGTAGGAATTAAATAATTCTCTAATTGATATACTTCAGCTTTTTTAGTTTCGCTTCCTTCTACTACAGCAAGTAAATCATCTTCTTGTATAGTTGTTATTGCATTTAATTGTGATATTTTTTTTGCCATTTTTTATACTTTTATATTATTACCGTTTTCTTGTTGTAAATAAGCTCCTGATTCAGTAAGCAATAAATCTTCTCCATACAAAGAACCTACCCCTTGAGCCTGTAAAGAACCATCACAACATTTTCTTGAGTAAGTTCCGTCTTTACACAAACAACCTCTTCTTGAAGAACGAGGACTTGTTCTGCTTGGTGTCTTTTTATATTTTCTTCTCATTATTTCTTTTTAACACAATTAGGTCTTCTTTTACCGTCTATCATTTGCCATCCTTTTTGTTCATAGCCATCCCAACAAGGACTCTTGCTAGTTTTACCTGCTTCTACTGAATGTGATTCACAAGGCATATACCACATCTTTCCTTCATATTCGTGTTCGTGGTAAGAGTTACACCCCAAATCTTTAGCCATTTCTATAGCCTTCTCTTTTGTAGAATATGCTAATCTATCGTCTATTATAGCATAGTCTTCATTAATTTTCATTGAGGCTAAACTTAAAGAAGTTATTGGTTCTATTTCTCTATCTATTTCTTTTATCTTTTTAGAAGCCCAATTAATACCTGCGTCTCCTCCCCAAGCATCCCAAAGTAACTTTCCACAACCTTTTTCATAAGAAACGTTTTTATCTCTTCTAAATCTAACATAAGAAGCCATTTGAGATATTAAACATCTTGATATAGGTTCTTTTTTAGCCAACATTCTAGCAAATTGCCAACCTGCTTTTGTTCCGCATTGTATTTTATTATCTATCTTATATTTTAAAGCTCTTAAAGCATTTTTATGTGCTTTATCAGGATAGTCACTAAATTTATCTTCAGATAAAGTCAGGTTATTACATTCTAAAGCATCTTGTAACTCTAATTCTAATTCATCTATTTCAGACATTTTCTTTTTATCTATTTGCTTTAGTTTAGATATAGCCCAATTGATACCAGCAGAACCTCCCCAAGCATCCCACATTATTCCTCCACACCCTTCTGTGTAAGGTACATCTTTATTCTGTTGATGTCTTTTAAATGAAGCCATTCTAGCAATCGTGGACCTTGTGATTTTTTGTTTATTAGCTAACTGTGAAGCTCTTCTCCAACCTACAGAAGTTCCACAAGAACTGCCATTTTCTTCTTTGTATTTTAAAGCTCTCTTTGCATTGTTTACCGCACCTTGTGGATAGTCGTTATAAGATTCTAATTCTACTTGTTGTGAATCTAAGAATGCTTCTTCTATTTCATATAATTTAGATAAAGCTTCGATTTCATCAAAGTCTTCCTCTACATTTTCTCTTGGTCTTTCATCTAGTTTGTCAGCAAAGAAACCTTCTATAGAGAATCCTTTTACTTTACCTTCTTTTACAAAGTCATTCCATATTTCATCATTGTTAACTTTTACAGAAACCATCCAAGTACCTACAGGTAAATTAAATCCATACTTTCTTGATTTATCTTTCTTTTTATCTTCAATAATCCAAGATTCTACAACAGATAATCCATTGAGTTTAACGTCATGTTCTAAAGTTGAATTGTTTTGTTTACCTCTTGACAAAAATAGTTCAGATGCTTTTCTTACTGTTTCCTCACTAAAAAATATATTATATTCTTGCTCTCCATTATTTCTGTATATCTTTTTGTTAGGTATAAGAGCAGCTCCCATAAGGATTCTTTTCTCTTTGTCTACTTCAGCAAGTTGCACTTGTTGTTTCTTTAATGCAATAAAATCTTCTTCTATTGCTGGATTCTCGACAACGCTTATAGCTTCTATTCCACTAAATTCGTTCTCTTCATCAATATATAGTTCTATTGTTTTCATAATATGGTAACTTTTATATTTGTATTTTGTTTTATTTATCCTATTGCAGATTCTGTTAATGTTTTTCTATCTAATTCTTGAGCAGATGTAACGTCTCCACTAACAACATAAGCCCTGAAAGGTCTATCTTGAGCAGATGTAACTGCTTGTGCAACTTGACTACCTGCACCTTGACCTACTACGTTGAAATCTGGAGCAGAGACAGACATACTAGCTCCTGCACCACCTTCAGCAGCAGCAACAGGAAGTTTAGTAGACATTATTTCTCTTACTTGTTGCATACCAAATACTCCAGTAGCAACCGCTTGTGCAATATTCCAAGGACCATAAGGTTTAGCTCCTAATGCAGCAGTAATAGCTTCTTTAGTATTCATTATAGCCATAGCAACCGCAACTGCTTTACCTACAGCAGAACCTTCTCCAGCAATTCCAATAATAGCTTGACTTACTTGATTAGCTATCGCAAGTTTTGTTTTCTCTTCTTTCTCTTTAAACTTAGTCTTTTGTCTTTCAGAAGCATTTACGGCTTGTTCTTCTTCTATTAAAAGGTCTCCATAAAACTCATCATTTTCTATTCTTTTTTGTTTTTCTATATCAAGAGCATCAAGTTTGTTTTTTAACTTCTCATCTTCTAACTTTCTTTCAATATCTATTTTATCTAATTCATTAGTAGCCATAGAAGCTTCAAAGCTTAATACAGCTTCTCTTTCTTTTGCATTTAATTGCATAGCTAAATCAAATTGTTTAACTATAGCATCTGCTATTATTTGAGTCTTTTTATCTTGTGTTTCTTTTGTTAATTGTATTTCGTATTGAGATAAAGAAGTTTGTGACCTTGCTATAGCTTCATTTGCTTTTTCTACTGCTTTAGCTCTGTCTTTTGGGTCTTTTATCGCATTAGCTCTTGCTAACTCTCTTTCTTTATATTCATCAAACTTTATTTGAGCTAATTTCTTTTGTAATTCTTCTTCTTGCTCTAATCTAACAAATTGACTTTTGGTTATTTTTTTATTTACTTTATCTTGAGATTTTAATATATCATCAGCAAAAGACAATTCTTTAGCAACAAAATCTTTTTTTGCTTTTCTAATCTTTTTTTCCTTCTCTTCATTAATTTCTGGTATTACTCCTATTTGTTCTAATTTCTTAATATACTCGTCATTTTGCTTGTCAATGTTATCTAAAGCCTTTCCTTGATTTTCTATTCCTTTTGTAACTATATCTACAGATGTAGAGCCTATTCTTCCATAATTTTTAATGGCAGAGATTATAACATCAAAGGTTCCAATTTGTTCGTCTAATTCTTGATTCTCTATTTTTAACTGTTCTTGATAGTTATTTTGTATTGAAACTATTAAAGCCTGAGCCTTTGCTTTTTGTTTAATTGCTTCAATGTATAAAAGTGTTTTATTTCTAGAGTCTTCAGTTAACCTTCCTTCTTCATCTATTTGAATATTTAAGTCTTTATGTTCTTCGTTAATTTCTTCAACCAGTTCCCTTTTTTCATTTAAAGAAATATTACTATCATCTAATATTTTTACATAAGCTTGAAGAGAAGAAGATTGTTTGGAAAATGTGTTGTCAAGGTTTTTGACGTTGTCATCTGCTTTTTTGGTTTCTCTACTAAAGTACTCTAATGCCGCAACAGCCGCCTGAAAAACAAACAAAACACCAAGAGGACCCACAAATTGTTTTCCCATTACTTTTAATGCGTTTGTAAAACCTCCTGTTCTTGCAATTAATATTGCAAACAAACTTCCTAATTGAGAAATATTATTTGCCATACCTTGAATACCATATCCAGCATCAGAAACAGTTCTACCAAGTTCGTTTACCGCAGCACCTGCTAAACCAGTAGCATCAGCTAAAGGACTTACTCCTTTTTTAGTTGTGTCTCTTATTGTGTTTCCAAGTTTTTTAAAAGCTGTATCTGATTTTACAAAGCCTTTTGTTAAGCCATCTATAGCTATTTTTCCCTCAGTAGTGTCAACCTTAATAGTAAATATTTTTATAGTATTATCAGCCATTGTTGTATGTGTTTCGTTTTATACTCTTTTTTATTTCTTTCCAAGTTCTTGGAGATTTATATTTTCCTTTTGCTATATCTATATCTTCATCATATATATACCAATCAGAAGCATTCAGTAAATCTATTATATTTTTTATCATAATTTTATTAATAATTCTAAATCGCTTTTACCATCCTTTAAATTTGTACTTATTGAATTTATTGTAAACTCTCTGTCTTGTATAACAAGGACATCATTTAACCTATAATTAATTAAAAAGTCAGAAGGGAATTTAGCTTTTAACTTATATGTCCTTTTATATTGATTGAAGACATCTGTTATATATGTTTCATAGAACTTCTTAAATAATGAGTTAGTAAAGCCACTATCACTATAATCAGTTAGGTTCCATTCATCAATTTCATTACTAAAGTTTATTGTATAATCTGGAGCCGTAGAAACTGAAGCACTTTCATTTGTATTAGAGGGTCTATGATATTGTGTTATTTCTGTAGGACTTCCGTCTGAAATCCATTTAATTCCTTTTCCAGCACTTATAGTTTCTTGTACAGCGTAAAAAACCAAAGATTTGGTTAGCACTGGAGAATAATCTCCTGTAGCTGGAGTTATATCTGTTTTTGGTTCAAAATCTCCATCTGCTGAATACCCCCACAGTATATCAGTTACATATGGAGCGGGAGATGAAATTGACGAATAAGGGCTTGTCCCTGTTTTATTAGCATCAATAAGTCTTTCAAACTTCATGTGTTCAAAAGGAGTTTCTACCTTATATATTTCTCCTCTGTTTATATTTTGAGGTTTATAAGTTTCGTCTCCAAAAATCTCGTTAAAAGTTTCTTGATGATTTATAGCTAACAGTGTACTAGGTTCTTCATGTTTAAATTCTAATTCTTTGAATTGAACAGAAGGAGATATGTCTGTATTAGATACATCAACATATTTTGTTATATTTATTTTCCCAGATGAAGGGTTGTTTACTGCATCAGAATAAAAATTATCTAAAGTATCTACATATATTTTGTCGTAATCAGGGTCACCAAAATCTTCAATATAGTAAGCAGTTAGATTAAACATTTTAAACAGCCCTGTAAGAAAATCAATAGTTTTTATTTTAGGAACATTTTCTGTTATAATTATGTTTTCTGTTGTGTTTATTGTGTCTCCACTTCCATTTATACTGTATTCAGTTGTTCCGTCTAATCCTGTAGTAATTCCTGTTATAGGATTTACACTGTATTGTTTTAATTCTAAAACAGGAGTAAAGCTTAATGTATCTTCAGATTCAATTATCCATTTTATTTGATAATTTACTTGTTGTGAACTAGCTAGTATATTTATTGTTAAATCTCTAAATGAAGATGCTGCAAAAAGAGCTTGTCCTAAAACATTTCCTGAGACATAATCTACTGCCTTAATTCTATAAGGAATACTTGTGTTGGCTCCTGAAGTTGAAACTTCTATTTTAGCTTCATATCTTTTATCAGGTCTACTTGAAACAACCCAACTATCATCTGTTACAATAAAACCTAAAAGACCAGAAACATATCCCCAATCTTTACATATCCTACTTAATATTTCTTCTTGATTTTCGTCTCCACCTATTTTGCCTTTATTCCTACTCAACCAGAGAAATAAATTTGCAAAAGGACTTCCTGAAGTTTCATTAAAGAAATCTCTTGTAAAAGATATATTATACTTTGTTTCTATTGCCTCAATAATAGTCATGCACTTTATAGCAGGTTTTAAATCTTCAAATGAAAGACCTATGCTATTGTTTGAATTATTGTAATATAAATTTCCGTTATATTCAGGACTAGATTGAGCAGAGTCATAATAGAACCTTTTAGTGTGAGATATTAAAGGATAAATTATTTTTCCAGAAAATAAACCACTTTGTAACCCTGTTTTTACGTTAGTATTACTGTAATCGTGACCATATTCATCTAAGTCACCTAGAAGGCTTAATTCGTCTTCTCCTAGTAAATCTTTTAAATTAACTGTATTTCCAAAGAATGTTATATTGTAAGAATGAACCATATTGTTTTTCATCTTTACAGAATTTAACAATATCTTTCCTCTTTTAAATGGCAAAAAATCTAGTTCTATTATAGCTTCTTTTTTATTTCTAGCATCAAAACCATTCTCAATAGACTCATTATAATAATGTTTAAATAATTTATTGTTTTCTTTTGAAGAAGGTAATGTAAATAATCTTGAAAAATCAGTAAATACTTTTCCTACATCTTTTATATCTTGTATTTGAGATTTAAGAACAACACTTTCATCATCGAACATGTCAACTCTCTTAAAAACACCTTCGTCGTTTTTTATATATAATACTATTTTTTGCATTAAAGTATGTTATTTATTTTATCAAACGCATAATCAAATGATATTGTATAATTTACAAATCTATCATTAACTCCTTTCTTAAGCTCAAATGATTTGCTTTTTAAATTTATAGGTAAAACATTCGTTCCATCATCTACCCAAACTTGTTCACTGTTTAACAATTGTCTTATTACTTCATTGTATTCTTCACTTATAAAATCAGTACTTACACTTATAGATTCTCTTGAGTTTACCATGAATATTTTTTCTTGATGCTTATTTATAACATAAGAAGGTGTGCCTCCGTCATTATCTAAATCCAGTATGTTAGATTTGTAGTTTTCAGAAGTAACATTTATAGAGTTTGTGGATTTCTTGAAAAACCACATATTCTGTAATGCTCCAAACTTATTATAAAATATTATGTTTAATGGAGTATATTTAGCTTCCGCAACAGATATTAAATTTATTACTGTAGTTTGAGTTGGTGTATCTGGCGGAGCAGGACTAACAAAAGTAACCTTATCTCCTGTCGCTAAATTTTCAGTGTCTGTAATAATTATGTATTGAATCTTTTGGTCAGAGTCTCCACTATCTACTATCTGTATAGGACTAGTACCAGCACCCCACAGAACATCGTATTCATCCCAAAATTCATTTGCATCTTCCCAGTTTACACTGGCACCAGCAGCAGAGGTTAATGTCACATAAGATTGTGCTTCTGCAAATACAGGTATTTTAATGTCTTCTCCTGAATTAAAGTATACGTTTAGATTACTTTGTAATACTTGAGGTGTATATGAAGAAGCTGTTGGGTCTGTACTTGTTCTAGGATTAGTTGCCTCTTCAAAATATCCATAACCATCTAGAACTAAAAAAGCACTTGTTACAGTGTCTTGTCCTCCTACTTGAACTATGTTTCCGTCAGAATCATATATGGTAGTGTCTATATCAGTCCAAATGGTATCTGTTGAATAATTACCGTATTCTGTTTCAAGAAAATCTCTTACAAGTTCACTAACTTCAAAAACAACATAATTAGTGTCTCCCACTTCTTGTTTAGATAGAGTATATTTTAAATCTCCCGCTACTCTATCTGCATATTGACCAGTCCATATATAAATTTGAATTGTAGCTGAATTTAAACTTGAATCAGATACTTTAAAATAATACGGACTTCTTGAGTTTATTATTGTTGACATTTATTTTATTTTATTTGTTCTTTTAATATTTTTTCTAAATCTTGCTTATATGATTCAAATATTTCATCTCCCATTTGTTTTGATAGAGAGTTGTATACAAAGTCTATTATATTACTTCCTTTATACCCAAATCTTTTTATAGCTCCTCTACTCCCTATTGACCTAGCAATAACATAAGCTAAGCTTTTTAAATTATTAGGACTAGGAGAAACTACTTTTCCTTTTTTCTTTATAATTATGTTTTTTTTCTTAATCCAGTCCAAAATTCTAAAACTTCTTGGTGGCCATGGTGGCATCTTACCTGCTCTTCTACCCTCAGAAACTTGTTCTATATAATCTAAAGCCAATATTGAAAACTGATTTTCTAATGACAGGTCTGGTTTTATACTGTTTGCTAAATCGCCAGAAGCATAAGTCTTATCTTTTCTTAATTGACTTTTAAATTGAACAGTATATGCTTTTGCATATTTCTCTAAAGTTTCTTGTAGGTTATCGTAACTCATTAGCAGATGCTTATATCGTTAATCATACTTACATTAATCTCTATGCCCCATCCAGCTAATTCATTTTCATACCTATCTTTAAAGGGAGTTGCAGATGGTTCTCCTATAAGTTGTATCTTACTGTCAAATAAGCTACCCCTTCTAACCGACTGCACAATATCGTTCACTACTTGTAATTGAGTATTATAAACGTCTTGTAGGTTAGTGTTACCATAAAATATATCATCATCATACTTTTCTTTGTTATAGTCTACTATGTCTAAACATAATAGAGCTATAGTAAAGTTAATTACACTTCTTTCAAAGGTTACGTTTGTTATTGTAAGGTGGCTTAAAGGAAATATTGTTGTCTTGTTTAAGTCAACCTCTGTAATATCTCCAAAGGTTACAGAGAATACATTAGGATTGTCTCTTAATCTATCTCTTACTTTGTCTAGTATGTCGTATACTTGTGTCATTATCTATTTTTATTATAAGCGTTTTTAATCATCTTTTGTTCTAATTCGTTTTTCTCTTTCTCAAACTCTAACCATATTAAGCACTGGTGTAATGGAATTTTTGTAACTTTATTAACTCTTGATACTTTTCCTCCAGCAAGTGCGTAAATTGACTGATACCATCCCCACTTTTTTCCAAATCCTTGTCCTGCTTGGAATCCTGAAGAGTTTGCTGATGCTGTAAATAGTCCATCGTATATTTCGATAATTTTTTCCCTAAACGATAAAAAAAAACCATTGCACCTAAAGCAACATTAACAGGAGCATCTTTCATCACCTCCCAGTACTTATCTGAGCCATCGTAATCTTCAATTAGATATTTACCATTCTTGTTAAATGTAATCGGTCTGTATAATACAGCCATTGCCTTATGCATATTACTCCAGTCAGACATAAAACTTTCCAAATCTACATATTCACCAAATGTCATTTCGTCTAAGGAAGGTATCATACCAAAGCTAACCTCTACATCATTAGAGCCAGTCATACTAAACTCTTTGATTAGTGGAGTAGGTTCTTCAAAACATCTTCCTATTTGTTGTAATACTCCATCAAACATTTTGACAGGAAGATTATAAGATTCCTTTAATGTTAATCCACAGAATATTTGAATACATTTAGAGTTAAGAAAGTTTCCATTGTCTTCAACATCTTCATTCTCCTTTTGTATTTTTAAATACTCTTGATATTGTTTAAGTTTAATAGCTTGTAACTTTTGCGGTACCCTTAATTCTAATTCTACTATTGCCATATAATTCTTTATATAATAAGATAACTAAAAATAATAATTTTGTACCATCCCTTTATTTAGAATAACTATAAATTACTCCATATTTCTTGTATAGGTTGAACAAAAACACTATATTGCAGTTATCTTAATGTAGTTGGAAATCTACAGAACAAGTTCCTAAACTTCTGTCACAAACGTAAGGCAGTTGGTTCAGGTACTCTAAGTCAGCTAAGTGATTGCAATGTTACTCTTTTAATCATCTTTTGTAAGCACCCAAACATTATTCAACCTTACCTGCATATTTCTATTTATTTAAAGATGTTTAAGGGGGTGCATGTTACAGCAGAGAAAGATATTTAATGTTTAGTACACATACAATATTGTACAAACTTCTGTTTGCTACTAAAAATCAATTTGCTTATAATTTTCTGGGTTGCCTAATTGAAACAAGTCGTTAGATTTGAGGCACCCCCACCTCAAAATGGTTTGAATTCATAGAAGAGGGCAACTTAGCCCAATATACTTCATTTTACGTTAATATTAAAATAATTTCTGTTAATGTTTTGTTAAAGTTTTAATGACTTAATATAAGACGTTTTAAGCTACTTTAATAAATAAGTGATATGTTTATATAGGAGAGAGGGAGAAAGTGTCTTAAAAGGGAGGAAATTGGATTTGTTTGTTATATCTGAAATACTTAATCCATTTAATTACAAAAGAGTTACAAAAAAAGTCCATTACTCTAGAAGGGTGAATATAGGGTATAAAAAAAGCCCCAATTAAGGGGCTTATTAGCTTATTTAAGAGGTTTAATATATTAACTGAACTTAAACCTATATAAACTTTTTCTTTGTCTGTCTGGACTAATTGAGGTTAGTTTAGTTATTAAATAACCTCTACAAGTATAAGACCTTTGGGCAGTCTCTGAACCTCCTAAACGTCTGAACCAGCTTTGAGTTTCTTTAGAAGTTATGTTATCGTAATTCTCTTTAGTTATTGTTTCAGTTTTTTCACCTTCAATAAGGTAAGTTGTTTTTGTGTTTGGGTTTTTTATAAGACTTGTTTTTGTCATTTGTATAGTCATGATATTTATTTTTAGTTAAAATATTCTTTTAAATCGTGTTTTAATAATTCATTTTTCTCTAATTGTCTGAGTGTCTCAAATACTACTAATTGAGTTAATTTAAAGTCGTTCATGTCTGAGATATTTAGCTTGTCTAAGACATTAAAAGAAATTTTCTCAGCATTAGAAAATGCTTTAATTTCAATGGGTTTTGTTTGTGTGTTCATAGTGTTTAATTTAAAATGTTGTATTCATCTACAAAAAAATAAGTGTCATAATATTTAACGCATGAGTTTTTCTTTATAGTTTCAATAGCTTTCAAAAGGTTTTTATGTCCTTTTTTACTTAATATTTTATCATTGTTTTTCCAACAAAACTCAAGTTGTTTTATCGCTTCTTTTAATGTTTTATAAGTGTACATGATATTTATTTTATTTTAAAAGATTAAAAATTATGGTTTCGATTAGTGATTCTCCTAGCATTAAAAAAGTTAATATTATTAATGCCGAAGAGTAAACAAATAAAGCAACAAAGATGTTACTGAGTATTATTTTTTCAATTAGCTTTCTCATAATATTAAAATTGAGCAACGTTATTATTTATAACCATTTCATAAATTAAGTTAATAGCACCCATTAAAGATAAGACGCCTAAAGAAATTCCATAAATTTTAACTACTGTTAAAACTATTTTTTGTGTTTTTGTTTGTGTGTTTGTGTGTGTCATTTTATTATTATTTATTATTAATTATACACCAAAGATAAGTAAAATATTTTAATTAACAAATAATTAACAAAAGAAATATTAATTTATATTAATTCTAAATAAGAACATTAACAAATATTTAACTAATGCTTTTTGTTTGGTTTGCTACTTTGCAAAGATGAAAAAGAACGCAAAAGTATTATCTAGAATCATTCTAAATAAGAAAATAAAAATGCCCCGAAAACCTACTATGTTTAAGGGGGTACTATGTTTAAGAACCTACTGCGTTTAAATATATTCCCAATTATTATTCTTTAATATCTTAACAGGATTTCCATTCCATTTTTTGCCACCTAAAAACCATTCAAAGTTTTTCTGATATATCTTATCAAATCCTATTGAATCTAACAAACCATTTAACCTTTCTTTTGTAGTATTGGAAAACCATCCTGCATTAGTAATTATTAAACTACTATACTTTTTATATGCTATTAAATTATCATGTAAAAATAGCTTTGTAATTGGTGTAATTGAGCATTCTCTACCAAACCATACTTGCGTATTATCTTTTGTAAAGTTTTCGTTATTATTAAATTTGTTTACTGCTTGTTTTGTTATCTGTCTCATAATTATAAGTTTTTTGCGTGATGTCTCCAATAATTGAAAAATATTTCTATTTGTTCAATATCATTTTTAAATTCTTTTTGTTGTCCCCTTGCGTATACATTTTCAATTAATTCATTTGTATGCCTTTCTAATTTATTCAAGTCATCAATTAAATATCTTTGCATAGTTCTTAATCTTTCAATATCTTCTGTGTGTGTCATAATTCAATTCTTATTTGTTTATATTCTTTTATTTCTTTTAATATTTCATTTTTATAATCTTTATTAGTCATTAATAAAGCTATTTCGTTAATCCATGATTTATGAGTCATTTGACAATTATTTAAATCTAATTCATAATAATATTCTAAATCATCTTTTAATCCTATATATTCTTGTGTCATAATTTATATTTTTATATCTATTCTATTATTTAATAATTCTATAATTCTAAATATTTGTTCTTCTTTTTCATCTTTACTTTCAGCAACTTCAGGAACTCGAATCCAAAAATGTGTTGACTGCTTAGGGAAAAATAAATCTTTAATTAAATTGCCAAACTTTCTCATTGGTCTTATTGTTTTGTATACTCTATTTACTTTCATATTATTTGTTTTAGTTAAAATTATCTTGATAATCATTATCTCCATCAGCAAACCCACAAGCTTCAGCATCTACATTATTATGAACTTTTGCGACATATTCGCCATAGGTTCGCCACCATTCTAATTCTTGTTTTAATTGTTTTATTTTCATAATGTAAATTTTAAGGTTAAACTAATTATTATTATTAATGTTATTATTAAATTTATTCTGTGTTGTTTGTTCATTTTATTTCTTTTAATGACTCTTTAATTAAATCTAAATACATTCTTTGCATTTTGTCATTTTCCTTAACTACTTGATGGATAATCGTTGCTAAATCTTTAAATAAGTCATCTGTATTCCATACTAGCCATTTGTCATCATTAAAACCTACATGCAATTCACCATCATTGCAATGCAAAGTATGTGTGTCATGTATATAAGTATGTTTTTTAGCTAATTTATAAGCTTTAATTTGTTGTTCCAATTCTTTAATCTTTTCTTTTTGTGTCATGATTATTTTGTTTTAATTATATCTTCAGGTTTTATTTTTTCATCAATTATTTTACCTTCTAAATCTACTATGGTATAGCCATACGATTTTAATATATTAATTGATTTTCTAATTTCTTGTAATTTCTCTTGCGTTCTGAAATGTGCGAATGTTTCGTTTTCAATGTAATTCATAATTATTTATTTTTATCTGTTATGTTAATTAATGTTTTAGTATAATCTTTAAAAAGGTTGTTTAATACATTCCTTTCGTTTTCTCTTTGCCTTTTGGCTTTACTTAAATTGTGTTTAAATTGTGTTTTTTTCATAGTGTTTTATTTAATTATTTTCTATTATTTCAAAATCTAATTCAAATATATAATTATCAATTTCATCAGCATATTCTTTTAATATATAATCGAACATATATTGCAAGAAAATTTCATCTTCTTTTATAACCTCATTAAAGCCATTGTAAAAGCTTGTAAACCCGTCTCTAGACTTACTAGCTTCATTAACATAATCTATAAATTCCTTACTATTTAAATAAGTATCTTTTAATTTATTAAAATCATTTTCATTAATTTCAGCCTCAATTTTATCGGTTTCGAAATTGTAAAATCTAGGTGAATCAATTTGAATAAACTTTAAATTCAATTCTAAAATATCATTTAATGAATCAATAAACTCATTACAATAACTATTAAAAGTCTCTTTATAGTTTACATTATCTTCATCTATTTCAAAATTCTCAATTCTGTGGTCTATTTCATCAGAGTGAATAGAGTCGTAAAATCCTCCAAAGTCTATTAAAAATCTTGTTTTGTTTAATGTCTTAATCATAGTGTTTTTTTTATTGTTTACCCAAATATATAAACATTTAATTAACAATTCAAAAGCATTAACAAAACTTTAACAAATTAACCTGTCCTTATTATTGCGCGTACGCGTATACAAAAAATAATTGAGACTAGCAAAATATTTTTAATATGGCTAATGGATTATTAGCAAAAGATATTTGAATAAAGCAAAAAGTATGTTATTTAGAATGAATCTAAATAGAGGAAAAATGAAGGCAAAATACCTACTATGTTTAAGGACCTACTATGTTTAAGAGGATAGAAAAATACCTACTATGTTTAATGATTACAAAACCTACTATGTTTAAGAACTAAGCTACTATGTTTAACGATTACCTGATAACATACTTTCCTGAGTTCTGACCTTGTATCAAGAACGTAAG
>Ga0181604_10001404_pt1 | contig 21513 bp, 26 predicted proteins | sample 041ome_12_FD_148663 | JGI IMG/M metagenome (GOLD analysis project Ga0181604, IMG submission 148663) | Coastal salt marsh microbial communities from the Groves Creek Marsh, Skidaway Island, Georgia - 041410US metaG (spades assembly) | ecosystem: Environmental > Aquatic > Marine > Intertidal zone...
TCTTCCCAGCAATAAGGACATTGAAAAAAGAATTCCTCAGTCATTAGAATAAGCTTAGAAAAATAGAAAACAACATCATAATAAATACTAAAATTACAAACGGTCTAAAAAAACTCATGTTCTTTTTTTATGAAAATATCAGAGAAAAAGCCATTATTATCATTAGCGCATTTTCAATAAAAGTTGCTTCAGTCATAGGAAGGTTTAGTGTAGTTCCAAGACAAGCACATTTTATACTTCTTTTGTTTAATAGCGTTTGAGTCACGCCAATAGTTGTAATGCCTAAAACTATAAGAGTTAGTATTAAGGCAATGTTTACTTCATACCTGATTAAAAACATCAAGCCTAATATTACTTCTATAAATGGGTATATATAACCATAAATTGGAGCTTGTTTTGCAAGAGGATCATACATCCTAAATGACATTGAAAATCCTTTAACATCAAGAATTTTAAAAAAACTAAAAATAATATAGAAAAGACCCATAAAATCTAGCATTGCATTACTTGAATTCCAGTTTTTATAATTTAATAATATGCTAGCAATGAATATATACCCAAGAATTATAAACAGAGGCTTAAGTTGATGAATCTTACTTGCTTTTATAGTTATGTCACCATGAGTATCAAGATTGACATCTTCGACGTTAATTAAACTGTATTTTGGGGGCAAAGTTTCTTTGATTAGTGACAAGTTTACTGGATTCTTGGAGTAAATTACTGCTTGTCCTCTAGTTAGGTCTACATGAACATTGTCTACTCCATTTAATGTGCTTAGCTTATCCTCTACTGATAACCTACATCCTTCACATGTCATTCCGGATATCTGGAGTATACTTTTCATTGTGTAAAATTACCTAAATTTATAATTATATGTCAAGAATAAAACTAATACTTCTATTAACTCTGTTTGTTTTAACAGTCTCTTGTAATGTGCATACTTTTACATTTGGTGAAGGCCCTTCAGAGGGTTATTCTAAAGTTTTAAAACAACATAATTTTATTGGAGGATTTATTTCAAACAAAACACCTGTAATTAATGAAATTAATGATGAAATTAATTATAGTATTGTTGTAAAACAATCCTTTTTTGACGGGGTATTTACTATTTTTTCATTTGGCCTATATACTCCTACAACAATTATTGTAAACAAATAGTAAATAACTGATATATAATTTATTACAAATTATACTTCAAGTAAAGAATTGGTATCAATTTTACTTGAATTTGTAAAATTAAAGTCAATTCTGCCTAAGTAAACTCCACCTGAACCAACCTGATTAATAATTACATTTTTGTTTTTCTTATTTTTTGTAATAAGTGGTTCTTTTAAAAACGTATGAGTGTGCCCACCAATGATTAAATCTATATCACTTGTTAACTGTGCTAACTTACTGTCACTTATTTTATTAGAATTATATTCATGACCCAAATGGGAAACACAAATGATTAGATCACATTTTTTTTGATCCTTTAAAATTTTTACCATTTCGTCTGAGATTTCAATTGGGTCATAATATTTAGTTTCTTTATAAAGAATAGGGTTAACAAGTCCTCTAAGCTCAATACCTAATCCAAACACACCTATTTTAACACCTTCTTTTTTGTATATTTTATACGGAGTTGTTAATCCCTCTAATTCAGTATTTACAAAATCATAGTTTGATATAATAAATTGGAAATTTGTGCTTAAAATATTCCTTTTTAGAGTATCTAATCCAGCATCAAACTCATGATTCCCAATTGTGGCAGCATTATAACCCATTTCTTTCATTAGCTTTAGTTCTAGTTCTCCTTGAAAGAAATTAAAGTAAGGAGTTCCTTGAAAAATATCGCCCGCATCAAAAATTAAAGTATTGGGATTAACCGATCTAATTTCATTAAATATACTTGCTCTTCTCGCAAAACCACCTCTACCAGGAAATCTATTATGGTTTAAAGGAAAAGGTTCAATTTGACTATGAACATCATTAGAATGAAGAATTGTAATTTTTACATCTCTAAAAAATTGGGTACAAGAGTTTAGACCTAGAACTGATAATGATGCAATACTGGAGTTATATATAAACTTTCGTCTATTCATTTCTTATAAACCTATTATCAACTTTTGATTCTAAATCCTCTTCATTACTCGTATAATCAATAAACGCATCTCTTAAGGAATATCCGAGATTGAATACTCTTGAGTTTCTTTCTAAAAAAAACATATTATCACCACCAGATAATAAATAGTCATTTGTGGCAAGAAAAAACTTATCATTTAAAGATTTTTCTTTATCAATTAAAGCTTTATCATTCATTATACTGAAACCGGATATTGGGTGTGGAAACTTTTCATTGCTTAAAAACAAGACCATTTCATCGAACACTTCCTTTGATATCTCTAATACAACTATTTCATTTTCAAAAGGTAATATTTTATACGCATCAGTTAGTTTTATCTCTCCCTCAAGTAATGAAGATCTAATTCCTCCATGGTTTTGAAGTACAAAGTCAATATTGTTTCCAAAACTTTTGTAAAAAACTGAGTCTGCTTGTTTATAAATAATATCTGCAATTAAATTTCCTAATGAAGAATTAAACTTAATCTTAGAATAATCATCTTTAGTATATAGTCCTTTTGAAAAACCAATTACATTATCAAGCTTCAAATCAATAGAATCTTTGTAAACATTGATTATATCAGTTAATGTTGAGTCCTCCAGGCCAATTATATCAATTCTGGAATAATCTATATTATCGTAATTAAAGTTAGAGGAACAACCAGTTGCAAATAATGCTATCCCAATAAATAATATCTGATAAAATCTATTCAAGTAAATTAATTATTATCAGTTTTTACTTCAATTTTGATTTCCTTTTTTGTTCCATCTTTTGATATTATTGTATCAATCTTAATATCAATACCTTTTTGTTCAGCTCTTCGGATTCTCTTTTTAATGTTCTCAGGAATATCATCCATATAATCAGCAGCATTTGGACCCTCACCAAATCTTTGACCTCTGATCATAACTTTTCTGATTTTCTTATCATTGTCATCTACCCATTCAATATCTGTGGATTCACTATCACTTAGTTTCATGATATGAACATTATTGTTAGATTCCTTAATTGCTTCTGCAATACTTTTTGCAGCCTCTTCATCTATAGTTAGACTAATTGAAAGACATGATACTAGTGAAGTGCTAAATAACAATAAAAATAGTTTTTTCATTTGAGTGTAATTTATTCTTAAATATACTTATATAGTTTAACTTTAATATTAGGAATGAAATTTTTTAAAGAATTAATAAAAAAAGCCCTCTTTTACTTTATACTATTTACTGGATTAGTGCTATCATCAATGATATTTGATAGCTTTATTGACACAACCGATGACAGTGGATATCTTATAGCAGTAGGTATATGCTGTTTGGTCTTTTTTGTATTAGAATATTTAATACCTAAAATAAAAAATTAGATAGTTTTTCTAACTAAAATTGCTATTATCATTAGGACAAATACTATGAATCCGATAAAGAAAATTAAAGATTCCATACTTTAATTTAATCATATTTAATCAAATTTCATAGATTTAGTATACAATAATGCCCTTAAAATGAATGAAACAGAGTTCTTGAGAATAATTTTTATGGTAGTGTTTATTGTTTTGGCATTAAGATTTTTATTTAAAAAAAGAAGATAACACATTCTTAATATAAAAGTTCATTCCATTTATTATATTAGACTATTAATCAAAATTCAATTAATATGAAATCAAAAATTACTTTATTAGTAGCATTACTTGTTACTTCTATAGGGTTTTCTCAAAATAACCCTAACGATACATATATGACAACTTTTGTTTATAAAGCAAAAGATGGTATGGTAGATAAATTTGAAGCTGCTGCTGAGAAAAAAACTAAAAAGTTTAATAAAGAGGCAGGTAGTATAATTTTCACTTATAAAGTCCTCACTGGTAATAATGCTGGTGTTTACGAAAGATATCTAGTTGGTCAGTCAAATAAAAGTTATGATATTGACAGATCCGATGAACTTGAATATTGGGCTGAGAATGTCTCTTCTTATGCTGATCCTGTTGGTGGACAGCAAAGATGGAAATGGGAAGAGTGGGCTACAATTGGTGATCAACCTGAGCCTCCAAGATATCTTCACAAAACTATTTTAAGATATAAACCAGGAATGGGGGACAATGTTGCGAGATATATTTATCGAACTGGTAAAGTTCTTGAAAAAAGAAACCCAAATGCATTTAGAAGAGTATTTACTCCAGTATCTGGCTCAGACATGAACATAATGGTTATTTTTTCTGGTTTTGATGAGTATGGAAGAGAGTGGTCTGATATTGAAACTACTTGGGAAGAAGACTACAATGAGATGTTTGGCTGGGAACAACAAGCTACAGACTCTAAAATGAGAGACAAAAGCTTAAGAGAGTATAACGGAAGAACTAGAACTACATTAGAGAGAATGTATTTTTAAAATCTCAAATAATATTAAAAAGAAAAAGGCTCCAAATGGAGCCTTTTTTATTGTAGTAAAGAAAGAGCTCCGTGGAGCTCTTTCATCCAAACAAAATAATTACACTCAATTATTCTGGAAGTACTACATTGTTTATAGCATGTATAACTCCGTTAGAAGTTTCTATATCTGTAATTATAACTTTAGCTTTGTTACCCTTAGCATCTTTTACATATACATCACCTTCCCATAATTTAAGGGTTAGATCGTTACCTTGTAAAGTTGTGACAGAAAACTGTCCACCATTATCATTGATTGCATTTACAACATCAGATGCCATAAATTTTCCAGCAACAACGTGGTATGTAAGAATAGACTGTAAAGTCTCCTTATTTTCTGGCTTTAATAAAGTCTCTAAAGTACCTTCAGGTAAATTATTGAAACCATCATTAGTAGGTGCAAATACTGTAAATGGTCCTTCTGAAGAAAGAGCATCAACTAATTCACCTGCTTGAACTGCAGCAACAAGAGTAGAGAAGTTTTCGTTAGAAACAGCTGTTTCTACGATATTCATCTCACTAATGTTAGATGTAAGTACAAGACTTAAAAACGAATATTTAAAAAAATTGATTAACATGTTTTACTTAATTAAAATGAAGGGCAAAAATTCTATTTTTTAGGATAAATCTGGTTAATGAAAACTTGTTTAACTTTTATTTAATAAATCTTTTAACATAATTTTAAATGTTATAAATTAAGTATGAATGAAAACCAGATCTCTAAAAATTTGCCTTTTTCTTTTGCTTTCATTAACATTTTGTAGTAAAGACTCTTCAAAAGAACAAGTTCAAAATCAAGAAATTGATAATTATGAATTTGAAGAATTGGGAAGTGATGCACCTTATATATATGGCCAGAGTTATAATGGAAGAAATTCATATACAACTTATTATCCTGGTAATATTCCAATAATTCTTAGTATACCCCATGGGGGAGATATATCGCCATCTGAGATCTCAAATAGAACCTATGGAGTAACAGTTACAGACTCAAATACAATTGAACTAGGTATGGCTATCAGTAACTATTTATTCTCAAATTATAGTATCAGACCATATATAGTTGTAAATAATCTCAAGAGGACAAAACTAGATGCAAATAGAGACAAAACTGAAGCTGCTCAGGGTAATATTTTCGCAGAAAGAGCTTTTGATGAATTTCACTATTATATAAGTTCCGCAAGAGACGAAATAATTAAAAATTTTAATACAGGTCTGCTTTTTGATATTCATGGTCATGGTGCCAATCCAGATGGTTTTGTAGATCTTAGAACATGGATTGGTTACCTTCTATCAGGAAGTGAGCTTGATAGCTCAGACGGATACTTAGACCAAAATATAAATATAGATGAGACAAGTATATATAGTATGATTAACTCTTCTGACAAATCTCTATCAAATTTAATTAGAGGTCCAAATAGCTTAGGTTCAATTTTTGAGAGAAATAATTATACAGCACTACCTAGCTCAGAGAGTCCTGGTCCTGAGGGTATGAGGTACTTCAGTGGTGGATTCAACACCTTTCTTTACGGGACTAATAAAAACTTTAATTTTAGTGCTATTCAACTTGAATTCCCTTATCCTGGTTTAAGAGATACCTCTTCATCAAGAAACTTGTTCGCAATTGCTTTTTCAGAGATTATTAGTGAATACTTTCTTTATCACTATAATATAGATCTATTTTCCTTATGATTATCTTTACAAAAAAAAACTATGGACTTTAAAGAGATCTTTACAGCCAGTATGATTCTTTTTGCTATTATTGATATAATTGGTGCTACTCCTATAGTTATCTCATTAAGAGAAAAGGTTGGAAAGATAGAGTCAGAGAAAGCAACTATAGTATCAATGATAATCATGATTGGATTTCTATTTCTTGGTGAAGAAATTCTAAACTTAATTGGAATTGATATTAATTCATTTGCAGTTGCTGGTTCGATCGTTATCTTTTTTATTGCACTTGAAATGGTCCTTGGTGTCACTATTTTTCAGGGCGATGAACCTGAAACTGCATCAATAGTTCCAATTGCATTTCCAATAATTGCTGGAGCAGGTACTTTAACAACCCTGTTGTCTCTTAGAGCGGAGTATGAACTTATAAATGTAATAATCGCAATTATCATAAATTCAGTTTTTGTATATATAATATTGAAATCTTCAACTAGAATTGAAAGGCTTTTAGGAAAAAATGGAATTGCTATTATTAGAAGAGTTTTTGGAATTATTCTACTTTCAATATCGGTAAAGTTATTTTCAACAAATATTAGTTTAATAGTTTAAGGTTAATGAGATACTTTAAGCTCATTACAATATACTTTATGTCAATCGCATATGCATATGTCGGTGTAAGACATTTTATTGATCCTGATTTTTTTCTTGCTATAATGCCTAATTACTTAACTTTTCATCTTGAATTTGTCTATTTATCTGGTGTTGCTGAAGTTGTTTTAGGACTAATGTTATTATCAAAAAAAACAAGAAAAACGGGTGCTATTGGGCTCATTATTCTTTTAATACTTGTATTTCCTGCAAATATTCATTTAGTTCAAAGTGAATTGTCACAATCTATACTTGGTATAACAAAAACTCAATCAATATATAGACTGCCTTTTCAGGGACTATTTATTTTAATAGCATACTGGCATTCAAAAATTAACTAAATTTAAAAATGAATAAGTTTTTTAAGTGGCATGAGGAAATGATTGATAAGGTTTCAAAAGAGTTTAACCTTACTAAATATCAAATCTTAATTCTTACATGGTTAGAAGGTATTTTAATCGGAGTTCTTCTGTGTAATTTTGTTTTCTAAATACCTATAGTACCTTCATAGACTAATTTAGCTGGTCCTGTTATACTGATTTCTGAATATGTTTTACTTCTTTTTATAAACTTTACTTGTAAATCCCCACCTAAACATTTCATTTTTATTTTATTGCTGCTAGTTTTTCCAAGATAGTTCATGCAAATAGCTGATGCAGTTGATCCAGTTCCACATGCTCTTGTTTCATCTTCAACTCCTCTCTCATAAGTTCTTATTTTAAAAACTTCGTCTGAAACGCGTTCAACAAAATTGACATTGACACCTTCTTGTTTATAATAATCGTTATATCTAATAGATCTCCCTTTACTCTTTACATCTAGTTCATCTGTACTGGTTGTTTCAACAACAAGGTGAGGAGATCCTGTATCTACCCATATTCCATATTCATTTTCAACGATTCTAGAATTTAACTTCATTTGCATGGTAATTAATTCATCATTAATTATTTCAGCTTTATGAATTCCATCGAAAGCTTCGAAAACGGTATGTTTATTAATTATATTATTTCTGAAAGCATATAGAATTGCACATCTAGATCCATTTCCACAAAGAGATCCTAGATTACCATCTGACGTATAATGAAGAATCTCAAAATCTGTTTTAGTTGATTTTTTTATTATCATCAGTCCATCACCTCCTATACCAATATTCCTATTGCAAAGGTTATTGATATCAGATTTTGTTAGATGAACATTATTATCTCTATCATCAATGATGATAAAGTCATTACCAGCGCCGTTGTACTTGCTAAAATTAATTTTCATTAAAGCGCAAATGTAAAGAATATATGTCTGAAAAAACTATTTTCCGTTTTGAATTGGATCAGAATCTGGCATCATTTTGTTCAGTATAAAATATACTGGGCAAAACTTAGTAAATGGGCTTATAATTTGTAGAAATCCTACACCAATTACTATCCATAGAAAATTAAAATCACCAGTTAAATAACTTAAACCTACACCTGATAGATATAATAAACCTACTAATGCGTCGTGAGCTCTTACTTTTGAAATATTTTTGTCCATTTTTTTTATTTAGGGTTAGTTAAATTTATGAAATAAAATCTTAATTCTTGTAAATAATCTCTCGAATTTCTCCCCAATTAACAAGTTTTATATCCTCATCTTTTAACAGTTGTTTTATCTCTTTAGAGTTAAATACATCGTAGTCGAGTTGTCTCCATAGAGAACCATATTCAGGGTGGTCTATTGTTACAGCCTTAAGCTCCTCGTTATCATATCCTAGATGAAGAAGGAATACGTTTAGACCTGGTTGTAAAGATTTAATTTTGTTTGAATATAATTCATACCAATCCTCATATTTATATATATCTTCTACAATTACTGTACTTGCAAGGTCTTCCCCAAAAGCTGCTTCTAAAAAAGTTCTATCTGCACCTGGGTATAGCATGTAGATGTCATTTACTGGAACTATATAATCAGGCATTGGAAAATCATCATCAAATAGATTTAAAGCTCTTGATTTGGTTACCATGGAGATAAGTTTGTTTTTATGTCCAACTTCGATATATACTCTCCAAAGGTTTTTATTTACTGCAAGTGCACCCATATGAGTATCAATATGAGTAGGATTTAAACCAATCTGTCTAGAAAAATCAATTTGTGCTTGAAGTTCTTTCCTAACTTCCTCTGGATTAGCGTTGATGTTAACATCACTTGTATTATCATAGAACTCATTATCTTCATTTAAAAGAGAACTAATTTCGTTGGATGATGAGACTCCATTCCATTTGTAATTTTTCCATTCAGCTGTTAATGTTAAATGTAATCCTATATCATAATTTGGATTTTCTTTGTGAAATACAGCAACCTCTTTAATCCATGGTGATGGAATCATTGCACTCCCTGAATTAATTGCATTATTCTTATAACCATCAAAAGATGCAATATTAACTGAGTGAGATACCCCTATGTCATCTCCATGAATAATTAATAGTTTAGCATCTTTTTCATAACCTAGTTTTTCTGCGATATTGTCTATCTGTGCATTAGAATTTATAAATAATATCAAAGAGATTATTAAAGCTAAGTTTTTCATAATTGTATTGATTTATAACATAATATAAGTATATTTTGGATAAATACATTTTTATGAAAAAACTATTCATATTTCTATTTGTTCTTTTATTAACATCCTGCTCAATTGAGTCAAGTGAAAATAAAATAGGAATCGTAATTCATGGTGGAGCTGGAACTATTCTTAAAGAGAACATGACTCAAGAATTAGAGAATTCATATATAAGTAAATTAGAAGAAGCTGTAACGGCTGGATATGAAATTTTAAAAAATGGTGGATCAAGTAAAGACGCAGTAGAAAAAACAATAAGAGTTATGGAAGATTCACCTCTTTTCAATGCAGGCGTTGGTTCTGTTTTAACTAATGATGAGAGGGTAAGTCTTGATGCATCATTTATGGATGGTGAGAGTCTTAATGCAGGGGCAATAGCAGGATCTAGTTATATTAAAAATCCAATATCTGCTGCAATTGCTGTAATGGAAAAGTCTCCTCATGTTTTGTTATCTTCGAAAGGTGCTGATGACTTTGCTATTGAGAAGGGAATTGATACTGTTCCAAACTCATACTTTATAACCGAAAGAAGGCTTAACTCTCTAAGAAGACTTAAGGATAGAGATAATATCTCATATGAAGACTCGTTTATTAAAGACTCTAAATATGGAACTGTAGGGAGTGTTGCTATTGATATAAATGGAAATATATCTGCTGGAACCTCAACTGGTGGGACCACAAATAAAATTTGGGGTAGAATAGGGGACGTACCTATTATAGGAGCTGGAAACTATGCAAATAATGAATGTTGTGGAATTTCTGCAACAGGATGGGGGGAACATTTTATAAGAAATGTTGTTGCTTATGACATAGCTGCACAAATGATTTATAAAAATGAAAATATTAAAGATGCATCAAAAAAATCTCTAGATAAAGTTAAAGCAACAGGAGGAGATGGAGGAGTAATTGGTCTTGATAAGAATGGAAATGTTGCAATGGAATTTAACACAGCAGGAATGTATAGGGCTCATATTGATAATGAGGGAAACATTACAATTAAAATCTACAAAGATTAATTCTTTGGCTTATATACTTTTCTTTCACTAAGGTTTAAAAGAACTCTGGACTTTGAAAACAAAAGGGGAAAGTATACATCATTAGCCCAATCTTCGTATAAATTATCATAAAATTTACTATCTGGATCTCCTGATTGACCTGGAGAATTTGTTGCAAAGCTATTATCCCAATTACCAGTATCAATCATTACTCTGAAACTACCTCCTGATCTTTGATTTAATGAGTTAGAAGTTGATCCTGGGGTATATCCATCACCTCCTCTTGGGTATGATTGTAGGCCAATTATGTCTCTAATTGAATCATTTACAACTTTTTCTAGGGGGTGATATATTTTGACATGTTTGAAATTTTCCTGACCATAAACCCAATTTTCAGGATTTTCTCCAAATTTTTCTTTTAAATTATCTATTGAAGAATTAAAGGTTTTGTCCAAAAGTTCTTTTCTATCTCCAGCATTCATTTTAGAAATTTTATCAATTACTGTTAAAAGCTGCATTGAAATGTAGTTTTTTACTTTTTCTGGTATGAATTTCTTATTTATTTCTTTAATTAGCTGATTCTGCCACTCAACGTATATTCCAGCCTCTATTGATGATTTAGATAGCTTTTTATCCCATTTTTCAAGCATAGAAAAGTATTCAATATTATTAGAGATAAGTCCAGAGGAAAGATTTATAATCTGTTCAGAAGGAATTGAATAATAATCAACTTGTAGATCAAGCATCTCTTTTAAATTAAATTTCTCTTTACTCTCAAGAACTCTATTTATTCTGTCACCTCTATAAGGGTCTGCCCAGTCAAATCCTATTGCTTCCCATTTATTATAATCTTCAGGAGTTACATTTTGATTTGCTGTAGATATATAACCTATTTCTGGATTATATAGGTTAGGTTTATCGATTATTGGTAGATAGCCTTCCCACTTATTACTTCCGTCACCACTAACAGGTACCATTCCACTATGAGTTTTTCTAATTGGAGCTATCCCAACAGCTTGCCATCCGATATCGCCATACTTATCAGCCCAAACCATGTTCTCTCCTGGAATATTAAAATAAGTACAGGCCTCTCTAAATTCATCCCAAGTTTTAGCTTGATCCATTCTAAGAGATGCTAAGTAAGGTGATCCTCCAATTTCTGACCATCCATTTTTTACTGCATAAGCTTTATTCCTCTTTGTATCTATAAAGGTTACTGGACCATGAACTGAATAAAAAAGATTAACATCAACATCCTCAGTTCCTTTGACTTTAATTGTCTCCTCTATGATCTCAAACTCATTCCACTGACCATTGTAAAAATATTGGTAGGAGTTTCTAGGGTTTAGATCATAAATATATAAGTCCTCTGCATCAGTTCTAAAAACTGTGAGCCCCCAGGCTCCAATGCCATTATGTCCAATTGAGATTCCAGGTATTTCCGGTTCACCTCCTCCGATGACGTTCCATCCTGGTGCTACAAGATGTGCCATATATCTTAAGGAAGGGTTTGATAGAGACCTATGAGGATCATTAGCTAGAATAGGAAAGTTTGATTCAGATTTTTCAGCTGAAATTGCCCAGTTATTACTTCCTATAGAATATTTATCATTTAATATATCATCTTGAAAAACATCTGCAATTTCATCATCATTTCTATATTTTTCTAATATGTATTTTTCTTTAAATTCAATAGGGTCTCGATATGCATCATATAATCTTAAGATATCCTGTTTTAAGTCCTCATAAGTAATATCATCAGGTAATTTTAGTGATGGCTCTTTAGGGTGAAACCATAGTAAATCTTTAACTAGATCTTCCCCAATTAAAGAAACTGCTCTACCTATGTTTAACTCTTCTTCAATATTCCCAAGAAGTCCTTGGTGTCTTGAGATAACAACTTCATTAGTCCAAGCCTCTGGTTTAATACCTAAAATATCAAATTCAATCGGTAATAAATCAGGATTAGCATTTACCTCTTCAATATATTTATTTACTCCGGACACAAATGAAGAAACTATTTCAAAACCATCTTCGTGATAATGGTTTAATTCATCTTTCATATCCCCTCTAAACTTGAATAATCTTGTTCCTATATCTCTCTCAAGCTCATCTTCACCAAATATTTCTGAAACAGTCCCTGTAGCTTGTCTTCTCCATATTTCAAATTGAAATAATCTATCTTTTGCAGCCAAATAACCTTGCATAAAGAAAAGATCATTTTGGTTATTTGCATAGATGTGATTTATTCCATAATTATCTCTTAAGACTTCAACTTCATCTACTATCCCACCTATTTCAATAGAATTTGAGCATGATAGTATAAGAGCTGAGATAAGAAGTAAAAGTGGTTTTTTTAACATAGTTATTATTTCAATTTATTAAAAATATATTTCTTGTGCCAATCTAAAAGTATTAGAGTGTGCCTCAATTATATTCTTTAGAAGCTCTGAATATCCTCCACCCATAGATACTTGAACAGGTATTGAGTTTTTTTTACACAATTCCAAAATAAATTTATCTCTTTCTTTACATCCATCTATAGATAGACCAAGTCTACCCAATTTGTCATTATTAAGAACGTCGACACCTGATAAGTAAAAAATAAAATCTGGTTTAAAATTGTCAATAGCGTTAGGTATAATACTCTTTAACTTATTTAAATAAAATTTATCATCTGTATCATCATCAAATTCTACATCTATATCACTTTTTTCTTTTCTAAATGGGTAGTTTTTTTTACCATGAAAAGATATTGTAAATACTTCTTTATTTTTACTAAAAATTGATGCAGTACCATTTCCTTGATGAACATCAAGGTCAATGATCATAATCTTTTTCGCTAGTTTTTTATTAATAAGGTATTTAGCGGCAATAGCCTGATCGTTTAACATGCAAAATGCTTCTCCTCGATCGTAAAATGCATGATGGGTACCCCCTGCAATATTCATAGATATTCCATGTTTAATTGAGTAATGGACACATTCAATTGTGCCTTGAGCTATAACCATTTCTCTTTCAACAAGTTCTTTGCTAAGAGGAAATCCTATCTCTCTTATCTCTTTCTTTGATAGCTTTAGATTTTTGAATCTTTCGAAGTATTCTTTTTCATGTGTTTTTAAAACAATTTCATGTGAAATAATTCCAGGCTTAAAAAAGTTATCAGTGGAACAAGTATTTTCTCTAATTAATTGTTCTGGAATAAGCTCATATTTAATCATTGGAAACCTGTGGTTCTCTTCAAGTGGGTGTATGTAGTTTCGGTTGAAAGCAATTTTGAGCATATTTAAATATAAAAAAAGGCCTCAAAAGAGGCCTAAAATTTAAATAGAATTTTAATTCTTATTAATTATCTGAACTTAGTTCAGGAATTAGTCTCATATGACGAATTCTTCTTTCTTCAACTGCTGCTTGAACACGTGCGCTATCTTGATCATAGGAATCAGGCCCAAACATTTCATCATATTTTGAAATTAATGCTTGAAGAGGCTCACCATAATCAGATTGCTGATCTTCAAAACTAGCATGATCAAAAAATACAGCTACCCAGTTCCCATCACAACCAGAAGTACAATTTAATACTGTAGTTCTTGACATTTCCACATCCATTGCTTCTCTTGCCATTACTTGTCTCTCTCTGAATCTCCAAAAGTCTTGACCTTTACCTTCTTTAACTTTGTAGAATATCACTCTTCTTAACAAGTCATTTGGTGGATTTTCAGGTGACCATGATGCCCATCCAACTCTTGTCCACATTGCAGTCCTACTAGCTTGATCATTTTCAATATATTGTGAAACGTTTTTAGCCCAATAGTCAAGCTCGTCTTGATAATCATTGTCAAAAGATGCAATATCACCTACTTGAGCTCTCCATATTTTACCAGCGTTAGGACCAGTAAGAATGTTGAAAGTATAAAATGAAGAACGACCTTCTTCATTATTAAACATTTTTGTTTTTTTACCACCCCATTTAATAAAATTTGCCATTTGACCATCTTTAACTTCAATAGTTCGAGTCATCACAGTTTGGCTATTAATTGATATTGTAAGAAATAGAAATAAAATTGATATTATATTTTTCATAATTTTTTTTTTGATTATTAATTAATTTGTGGTGAGCTTAACTCAGGAAGAAACATTAGGTCTCTAAGTCTTTGACCATTTGGCATAAGCGACTCTTCCATTTTATTTAAGTCTTGTTCGTACGAATCATTTCCATATAGTTCATTATACTTCTCAATTGCTTTTTGGATATCTTCATTTCCTGAAGCTTGATCAGCATAATTTTTGTAACTGTAGAAAACAACAGCATTTGAGCCATCACATCCAGAACTACACCACCAAGAAGTCATATTAATATTGGTATTAGCTTCTTTGTGAGCGTTAGCTAGTCTACCTCTGAATTTCCAAAAATCGTCAGCTAAAGTTGGCTTAAAATTATAGAATAAAGCTCTATATAATGGTCTATATTCATTAGAATCAGGTTCATAAGAAGCTCCATTAGCTTTACCCCATCTTCTTACTGCACCAGATGTGTGAAGATCTCCAACTGTTTTTTGCCAATATTCATTACCAGCTGTATCAACGTTGTCAAGTTCTGCTATGTTTTCTGCAATTTGAACTCTCCAAAGATTTTGTGCATTAGGCCCACTCATAATTTGAAAAGTATACCACATTGCATCACCAGGTTTACTATTAAACATTTTAGTTTTTTTAGCAACACCCTCCATCATTTTTTCCATTTGCCCCTCTTTAACATCAAGAACTCTTGTAACTGCTACTTGACTGTTAGTGTATGAAAAGGAAAAAATTGTAATTATTAAAAATAGAATTTTTTTCATAGTTAATTGATTTAAAATTTAGTCTAAATATAGTTAGTAAATTAATATGAGAAAAGATTTACTATCAACATTATCATAAGAATTATTAATATAATTGAGCTAAAATATCTTACAGGGTCTTTCATTTTTTTATTCTCTTTTCAATAAATAATTTCCAAATAATTATAAATATGACAGTGACAATTAAGAATTTAATGTCTAGCGAGTCGCCATAATTTAAAAAGTCTCTCATATTACTAAATTAGTCAACAATTATAAATGTAGTTGTACTTCTTTTATTTGTCTCTATCCCATCTTCATCTTTTCCAAATTCTAATGTGGTAAGTGTCCCAATCTTTTTTTCCTTTTCAATGCTTAGCGAGTAAAACGTATTATTTTCGTACAGTACTCTTCCTGAAACAATTCCCTTTTTTAAAAAATCTAAATTCTTATTTAATTCAGACTCATAATAACCAACAAGTCTTGTAAGTGTTGGTAGACTGGTTTCTATAATAATATCTTTTTCACCCAAGGTTATTTTTCCATTAATATCTAAGTCCATAAAATTGATCCCATTATCTCTTACAATCTTTATGTTGTATACACCTAATACACCATAATCTTTTAGATATTGACCAATTAATCTGTTGCTTGCAATTCTCTCAAAATCATTTTCGTCTACAAAATTGAAGAAATCTGAAAAATGACCAGAATAAATTATATCTGATGCAAGAACTTCATACTTCTCACTAGACGACTCTCTTCTTACTAATCTAAGGATATCCTTATATTCTCCTTTGATTATTAAATAAGAAGAATATTTATTCTTTTTCTCACTCTGTCCAAGAACCCAATGAATGCTATCTCCTTTGATTAAAGTAAATGCATTTCCGTAGAGCGATATTACTTCCTGAAGTGGACCTTTAATTTCGTAATCTTGAAACTTAAGATTTGCTGTTTTTTTTGAAAAGTCTAGATAATATTTTAAATCATTACTATCATAAAATATTTGACTAAATGACAAATTTAAAAACAGTAGACTAAATGTTAAACAATAGGTTTTAATCATTTTTTAAATAATAAATTTAAAACGCCATAAATTAGTATGATTGTGCTAATTATAAATAGAATTATTGGGTTAATAAACTTGTTTATTAAGTCAAATCCCATCATTATCGATAAAATATTCAGAGTTATTGATCCAATTATTAATATAGTCAGGTAAAGTTGTCTCAACTGGTTTAAGTTGATAACAATTTATGAAAAATTATCAAACGGAATAAATAATGCGAGGTTGTTAAAGTTGAAGACCTCTAATGAAAGAGGTCTTGCTTTAACTAACTTGTCTAGGTCAAGACCACGAATTTAATTAGTAAATTCTATGAATAATCTTAAAGAAATTATAAAATTTAATTTATTCTAATATGTAATCATTTTGAAGGTTAGAAATTTGAATCTTATACGACTTATACCAAACAGGACCCATCTTTTTTGCTTTTATATGTAAGCTATTGTTTTTCCATTTCTCAATAGACTTCATGTCTTTCCAATATGAGATAAAGATGTTCTTTTCATTTGAGTTAAATAATTCATGACCCAAATACCCATCATTTTTTTTTACCTCACTAATAGTAAGCAGATCCATTTCTTCATATCCTTTAAGATTTTTAGATTTTTCATAGATAAATGATGCTATGATTGAACCTTTAGATATTTTGGTTGACATTTTAGATATATTTGTTTCTAATATAGTTAAATAAAATGTTGGATTTAGATATAAAATCTATACTTGGGGAAAAGTATAATGATAGTTTTTTTGAAGAAGGCTCTTCCTTATCTAATATTCTTCATAAAGAGGGTATATTAGTTTTTGATTCATTTATAAGTCCAATAGGACTAATTAAACTCCAAAATGAAGCTGCTGAATTAAAACCTAATTCATTTAAAAGTTCATCAGAATATAATGTTTATGTTTCTGATTATGATGATAAGTTTCCTCCAGAGAGTCCTCGAAATAGAATAATGAGCACTACAAAAAAATGTATTCCAAATGATCTGATTCCAAAAGATTCAATATTACAGAAACTATATGACTCTAGTTTCATAAAAAGTTTTTTTTGTGATTTACTTGGTAAAGACAATCTCTATCCATATCATGACTCATTATCATCCATTAATATAAATTATTATGATAAAGGTGATGCTTTAGGTTGGCACTTTGATAACTCAGATTTTACAATAACATTATTGGTTAAAAACTGCACAAAAGGTGGGGTGTACGAATTCTTCAATGATATCAGGTATAAAGATGGAAAAGAGGATTATGAATTTGTTGAAAAAATACTTGATAATAAAATTGAAGGGACTAAGGTTAAAAGTTTTGAGGGTGATTTAATGGTATTTAAGGGTAATAAATCTATACACCAGGTTACTCCTGTGGAAGAAGGAGAGAGAATTTTAGTTACATTTAATTATAATGAAAAAATGGGAGTATCCCTCTCTGAAAAATCTAGAAAAACTTTTTTTGGAAGAGTTAAATAAAAAAGGTCTCATCTGAGACCTTAATATTATTCTTCAGAAGAAACAGCCCTTTGTTGTTGATAAACATAAAAGAACTGTACTTTACCATCCTTTATTGCAGCATCATTAACTTGATAAACTTCAATATCCTGACCATCAACGTTTAAAGTAAGTTGATTTCCAGAAGTAACATAATCATTTACCTGGTTGTTCTCTGGGTTTTCACCTGTATTATTTATAAACCACATTGGAGCCCACCTTGGATTGTTAGTTTCAAACCAGTTTTCGAGAAAAGCAATATGGTCTTCAGTTCCACTTATAAATTCTCCACTTGGTCCCCAAACTGTTATGTTTTCAGCATTTAGACTTTTGATTTTCTCAATGTCTCTTTCATTATGTGCTGTGATATATTCAAGCCAAACTTCTGATGCAGTTGCAGGTCCAGCAGTAATTGCAGACCTTTGTCCATCTTGAAGTATTGTGAATCCAATTTCAGCTGGCTCAGAACTTACTTGTGTATCACAAGAGTATAGAAATACAGTTAAAGTAAAAATTAATAAAATTTTTTTCATAGTTAATTTTTTAGTTTCATTAAAGTTAATAATAATTTTTTGGAGGTTTTCTTCTCTTGAATTTTTTTTCAAATAGATATGCAACATTATATAAAAGCTGCTCATTATTAGAACTTGTGATAAATGTTATATTTGATGGCTCACCATTCTTTCTATACCCCATTGGAACTGTTAATGCAGGAAAATGAGCTGCTGCAGCTATACCCGCCATAGTATTATCTACAGAGACAAATACATCAAAATTATAACTGGTCATTAATTCGTTTAAGAACTTAGTTGCATTCTTCTTTGTAGATTTTTTCATCTCTTCAAGCTCAATGTCAGAGACTTTATCATTTACAATCTCTTTAAAAATATATTGATTGTAAGGAGCATGAGTAATAGTGTCTTTATCATTAAATTTTACTATATCAGAAACATTTTTTACAACAATGTTTTCATTTCCAAATAGATCAATATACCTAGGTAAATCTCGTTTCATATCTGAAGTGAGAATGCTCCTAAAGTATGGAAGGGTAATATTAGTTGAAGTATATGATATATTATTTATTCCAATAGATTCTAAATCATTAACTGTAGACATAAACAAAGAATCTGATAAATATCTTGAAGAGTAACCAATTTTTACATCAGATGATACAAAGTCTTGCATTTCTTGTAGATTAATTTTATTAAATTCTTTACTTAGTTCATCAGATTCATCAAATCCAATCATTGAATTAAAAATAATAGCATTATCTAAAACATTATTTGTCATTGGTCCAGAGGTATCGTAGAAGCTAGATATTGGAACAATTCCACTTCTGCTTATATTACCTATAGTAGGTTTGAGTCCTACTAAAGAGTTTTTTGATGATGGTGATAAAATCGAACCAGAAGTTTCAGATCCAAGAGAAGCTACAGCAAAATTAGCTGCAATTGAAACACCACTTCCTGAGCTAGATCCTCCTGACTCAAATATTTTTCTTCCATATGGGTTTAAAGTTTGTCCGCCAAGAGAACTGTACCCCACAGGGCAAGGCCTACAAAAGTAATAAGCCCATTCACTCATATTAAGTTTTCCTAGAATTAAAACATTGTTCTTCTTCAAATTTTTTATTACTGTTGCATCATTATTAACTATGTTATTCTTGAAAACAGATGCACCAGCAGATGTAACCATATCTTCAACATTTATATTATCCTTTACAAGAATTGGAATTCCATAAAGAGGATTATCAGGATTATTTTTATCTAACTCTCTTGCTTGTGAAATAACATAGGGGTTAAGAGATATTATAGAATTTAAGAACAAGTCCTTGTCCATTTCATGTTTATAGATTCTATAAATAAAAAACTTGACTAGATCTTCATAACCAAATAAGTCTTCACCTATCTTATTTTGAATGTATGATATATCCTTATTTAGAATGTGATCTTTAATTGAATTATGATATTCAATATCATATGACTTAATAAAAGAATGGAATGGCTTAAAAATCTCGTTTTTATCATTTGAAATAGACTGGATTCTAGTATACCTCATCCTCTTTATTTCATGATCAGAATTTTCAATCAATTCATCAGTTTCATCATAATTTTCCCAATAAATAATTTGATTCTCATTACAAGAAAGAATCAATAAAAAAAATAAGAAATATCTTTTCATTAAGTTAAATCCTTGAGGTTTGTCCATCTTCCACCATTAGCTACATTAAAGCCTCTGGATTCAAAAAATTTTTTTGCTGACTCAGCTCTCATCCCCGCGGCACAAACAGTGACTATATTATCTTTTTTATCAAATTCATTTATTCGATAAGTCAAATCTTTTAAAGGAACGTTTATTGAGTTCTTTATATGGCCTGATTTATACTCAGATTCTGTTCTTACATCAATAATAATTGCCCCTTGATTTAATAATTCTTTGAAGTCTTTTTTATTGCTTTTGGTATATTTTAAAACTATAAATAAAAGTATACCAAGAAATAAAATTATCCACAAGTTTGATATAATAAATTCCATCATAAGTTGTTCAGTTTTTTGAATTTCAAACTTACATAAATTCCTATTAATGAAAACAGAGTTAATACTAAGTATACAAATTGATGTCCTTTTATTCCTGGATACGTATCTAATAGATATCCATACAAAGGAGTAGCAAATATATCAGGAGAATACCCTATAATTGATACAATACCTATAGCAGTTCCTGCAAGAATAATTGGTATTTTTCCATCTCTTAGAATTGAAAAATAAAGCCCTCTTATTGCATAAGTTCCAGTGGCTACAATTATCAATGATATTATAAATAATGAATTTAAGGAAGAAGTTATCACTCCTGATGCAAACAATATTGAACCAACTAACATAATTATAAAGCCATATACTATATTATTTATATTACCCGCTTTGTCAGTGTAAAATGCAATAATTATACAAACAATTGGCCTAAGATATTGTTGGTATGCGCCTACTTTTGCAGATTGAATATCGTCAAACATCATTACTTCAGAAGCATAGAGAGAATATATATCTGTTATTTTATACCCCATGTAAGCACATAAAATTATCAAACCTATATATATTATAGATTTTGACTTAAAAAGTTTTTTCATTTCTTCTAAATTACCGATTCTATGACCTTTCGATGAATCAATTTTTAAAGAATAGTATACAATAATTCCAATTAAAAAGACTATTGCTGAAGAGACTCCAATAACGTATTTAAAAGCTTCTTTTTTATCTTCTGTATTTGCAACTGATATATCATTAACAATAACTAATGAAAAAATAATAACACCAAGAATACCTATAGATGAGGCAACTAGTCCTCTTCCTGCATCAAGAAAACTAAAAGTTTTTCCTTGCTTTTTATCACCTCCAATAATTGTAGTTGCCTTAATCATGGGAGCCCAAAAAATAAATACAGTAGTAAAACCCCAATAAGCGTATAATAACTGCAAAACAAGATATGATGGATATGTCATCATTACAGCACCTCCAAATGATGTAAATATTAGTGATAACGAAAGAAGATTTCTAGGAGAATATTTATCAGCTAATATTCCACCATACAAATAGGATAGGAAAGCGACTATTCCGTATGTTGTAAATAAAGTTCCAAGTTCAAGGTTAGTAAGATTAAAAACATCTAAAAAAGTTGGCCTAAATACTCTAGCCAATACATATGGAAGAAT
>Ga0181604_10001411_pt1 | contig 21396 bp, 24 predicted proteins | sample 041ome_12_FD_148663 | JGI IMG/M metagenome (GOLD analysis project Ga0181604, IMG submission 148663) | Coastal salt marsh microbial communities from the Groves Creek Marsh, Skidaway Island, Georgia - 041410US metaG (spades assembly) | ecosystem: Environmental > Aquatic > Marine > Intertidal zone...
TTTCGCCACCGAAGCTAAGGGCCTCAAAATTAATAAATTCCAGGATATTAAATAATTTATGATAAAATTATACTGAACAATAATTATTTATAAATTTGCACTCCAATTAAATGATAGTGGAAACGCCAGTAAAGATATTTTCGTGTACCCAGAGTATGACTCTTTCAAAGGAAATTGCCAAAGAGTTTGGACAAGATCTTGGTATTGTTAGTTTTCAAAGATATAGCGATGGAGAATTTCAACCTTCTTTTGAGGAGTCAGTTAGAGGTTCAAGAGTGTTTATAATTGGATCTACAAACCCTTCCACAGATAACTTAATGGAAATGCTTCTTATGTTGGATGCTGCAAAAAGAGCTTCTGCAAGACATATTACTGCAGTAATTCCATATTTTGGATGGGCAAGACAAGATAGAAAAGATAAACCAAGAGTACCAATAGGTGCAAAATTAGTTGCTAAATTATTAGAGTCAGCAGGAGCTACAAGAATAATTACAATGGATCTTCATGCTGATCAAATTCAGGGATTCTTTGAAAAACCTGTTGATCATTTATATGCATCATCAATATTTGTTCCATATTTAAAGTCTTTAAATATAGATAACCTAACAATTGCATCACCTGATATGGGTGGTTCTAAAAGGGCTTATGCATACTCAAAATTTTTAGATTCAGACGTAGTTATATGTTATAAGCAAAGATCAAAAGGTAATATTATCACTCATATGGAGTTAATAGGAGATGTTACTGGCAAAAATGTTGTTTTAATTGACGATATGGTTGATACTGCTGGAACATTAACAAAGGCTGCAGATTTGATGATTGAAAAAGGTGCAGAGTCTGTAATAGCAATATGTACACATGCATTGCTCTCCGGTGATGCGTATGAAAAAATTGAAAAATCTAAACTAAATAAATTAATAACAAGCGATTCAATTGAAATTAAAAAAGAATCTAATAAAGTTGAACACTTATCTTGCTCAAAAATGTTTGCTGAGGCAATGTATAATGTTCATCATAACAAATCAATTGATAAGCTATTTATAAATAAATAAAAATGAAATCAATAGAAATTAAAAGTAACAACAGGGAAAATACTGGTAAAACAAGCACAAATTCTTTAAGAAAAGAAGGTAATGTTCCATGTGTTTTGTACGGAGGTAATGAAGTAGTACATTTTTCTGCAAAAGAAATAGGATTTAAAGACCTAGTTTATACAGCTGCTGCTCACACTGTTGTATTAGATTTTGGGGATAAAAAAGTGAATGCTATTCTTCAAGATATTCAATTTCATCCAGTAACTGATAAAATATTACACGCTGATTTTTATGAACTTTTTGATGATAAGCCAGTTACAATGGAAATACCGGTAATTCTTAGTGGATCAGCCCCTGGAGTCATGAATAGTGGTGGTGTTTTAAGTAGAAATAAAAGAAAGCTTAAAATAAAAGCACTTCCAGGTAATCTTCCTGATTCTATTGATGTAGATATTTCTTCACTTGAATTAGGGGATAAATATTACACATCTCAAGTGGATGACGAGGACTTTGAAATACTTCACCCAGATAATACTGTAATCTGTCAAGTTAGAACATCAAGAGCATCAATGGCACTTCCAGAAGAAGAGGAAGGTGTTGAAGGTGAAGAAGGTGTTGAAGGTGCAGAAGGTGCAGAAGGTGCAGAAGGTGCAGAAGCAAAAGGTTCTGATACTGAAGCTCCTAAGGATGAGTCTAAAGAGTCTTAATATTTGGCGTTATTTAATTAATCTTAACTTTATTAGGTTAATAAATAATGATGAATTTTCTTAAGAAGATCTTCTCAAGTTTAAATAATAAATCTGATATGAATAAATATCTTATTCTAGGTATTGGAAATATTGGTAACGAGTACGATGATACTAGGCATAATATAGGCTTTGAAATTGTTGATCAACTTTCTCAAAATCTAGATACCAAGTTTGAATCTGTAAAACTAGCTCAAAGGGCAGAAGGAAGTTTCAAAGGAAAAAAGATAATTATCATAAAGCCAAACAATTATGTCAATAATTCAGGAAGATCATTATTGTATTGGCAAAAAAAAGAAAAAGTTTCAATTGAAAACATTCTGGTTGTTTGTGATGATTTAAATTTATTTTTTGGAAATATTAAAATAAAACCAAATGGCACGTCTGGAGGTCATAATGGCTTAAAAGACATTGAAGATAATCTTGGAACTTCTAATTATGCTAGGTTAAGGGTTGGAATATCTAATAACAATAAGATTCCCAAATCAGATTATGTTTTAGGAAAGTGGAGTAGCTATGAAATGTCCAATATAAATACTCTTAAAATTAGCTCAATTGAGATTATTTTCTCATTTATTCAAACTGGTATTGAAGAGACAATGAATCTCTACAACAAGAAAAATTTTATTAAATGAAAATTTTCAGGAGTATTGAAGATTATAATTTAAATCAAAGAACCATTTTAACAATTGGAACATTTGATGGAGTTCATGAAGGTCATAAGAAAATCTTGAATAAGTTAATTTCTTCATCAAAAAAAAAGAATTTATCATCTGTTGTCCTTACATTTTTTCCTCACCCTAGAATTATTTTAAATAAGTATAATGAAGTCAAAATGATAGATACATTAGATGAAAAAATTAAAGCTTTTGAAAAGTTAGGGATTGAAAATCTTATTATACATCCTTTTGATAAAAGTTTCTCATTATTATCTGCTGATCAATTTATTAAAGATTATTTAATTGAAAAATTAAAAATTAATCATATAATTATAGGGTATGATCATAGATTTGGTAAAGGGAGAGAGGCATCAGTAGATGATTTAAAAAAATATGGAGAAAGTTTTGATTTTATAGTTGAAGAAATTAAAGCACATGAGGTTGAATCTATAGCTGTAAGTTCAACTAAAATTAGAGATTCAATTAATAGTGGTGAACTTGATAAATCAGCAAAATTTTTAGGTAGATTTTTTAAATTAACTGGAAAAGTTGTCAAAGGTGATGGTTTGGGAAAACAAATTAATTATCCAACTGCAAATATTTATGTTGAAGAAAATTATAAGATTATTCCTAAAGATGGTGTCTATTTTATAAAGACTTTAATTGATGATAATGAATTCCATGGAATGATGAATATTGGTCATAGACCTACAATAGGTGAAAATAAAAAATCAATAGAAGTTCATTTATTTGATTTTGATAATGACATTTATGATAAAACTATTTCTGTTGATGTATTATTAAAAATAAGAGATGAGATAAAGTTTTCATCAATTGAAGCCTTAAAAGAGCAATTAAAAAAAGATGAAACTTATTGTATTCAGTTAATCAACAAATAAATTTTATCTTTGATTTAAAATAATTATGCTTTCAATTGATTACATCACAAACTCAAAAGATGACGCAATTATAGGCCTTAAAAAAAGAGGTTTCAAGAATCTAGATGTATTAGATAGCATAATAGAGCTCAATAATAATCGAAAAAAAATACAGCAAGAACTTGATAATATTCTTTTTAAGTCTAATACAATTTCTAAAGACATAGCTGAAGCATTTAAATCAGGTAATAATGATATTGACATTGATAGTCTCAAATCTGAGTCGTCAAATTTAAAATTAAAGTCAAAGAGTTTAGCAGAACAATTAGATACAGTTAAAATTAAAATATCGGATCTAATAACTACAGTACCTAATATTCCTGATTCAAAAGTACCTGATGGACTTTCTGAGGAAAATAATATTGAAGTATTCAGAAGCTCTAATTTTAAAGAGTCTGGATATAATCTAAAAAATCATTGGGATTTATCAAAAGAATATGACATTATTGATTTTGAATTAGGAAGTAAGATAACAGGATCAGGATTTCCAGTATATAAAGGTAAAGGGGCGAAACTTCAAAGAGCATTAATAAACTTCTTTTTAGATAGAAATAGCTCTGCAGGATACAATGAGTTTCAAGTTCCTCACTTGGTAAACTCAGACTCTGCTTATGCTACTGGCCAATTACCTGATAAAGATGGTCAGATGTATCATGTTATAAATGATGACTTTTATTTAATTCCTACTGCAGAGGTTCCTTTAACTAACATATACAGAGATAAAATCATAGCAGTTGACCAGGTCCCAATTATGATGACTGGTTATACCCCATGTTTTAGAAGAGAAGCTGGAAGTTATGGGTCTGATGTAAGAGGACTAAATAGATTACATCAATTTGATAAAGTAGAGATAGTAAGAATTGAACATCCTGCTAAATCTGATGATGCATTAATTAAAATGAAAGAGCATATCAAAGAAATTCTAACCGAACTTAAACTTGATTTTAGAATTTTAAATTTATGTGCGGGTGACCTAGGTTTTACATCTTCGATAACCTATGATTTTGAAGTTTTTTCAAAGGGTCAAGAAAAATGGCTTGAGATAAGCTCAGTTTCAAACTTTAAAACATATCAATCAAATCGTCTTAATTTAAAATTTAAAGATAAAGACGGTAAAAACTACACATTACATACTCTAAATGGTAGTTCTTTGGCTCTTCCCAGAGTAATGGCTGGATTAATTGAGAATAATCAATCTGAAAATGGAATTATAATTCCTGATGTTTTAGTCCCATATACTGGATTTGATATAATAAACTAATCCTATGATTGAAAATGTTAGTCCAAAAAAATTCCTGGGTCAACATTTCCTTATTGATGAAAATATTTCGAAGAAGATTGTTAATTCTTTAAGTTTAAAAGAATTTGATAAAATAGTTGAAATCGGACCTGGAAAAGGTGCTTTAACAAAATACCTATTTGAGTTTAGTGATAGATTAATTCTTATTGAATATGATGCTGAGTCTGTTGAGTTTATAAAAAGTTCATTTAAAAAACACAACCCAAATATTATTAAACAAGATTTTTTAAAATATAATTTGAAGGATGTTTTGTCTCAGACTAGTAAGAACTTAATAATAGGTAACTTTCCATATAATATTTCATCACAGATTATCTTTAAAATATTGGAAAACTATTTATTAGTAGGTAATCTAGTGGGAATGTTTCAGAAAGAAGTTGCAGAGAGGATTATTAGTAAACCTAACTCAAAGGAATATGGAATAATCTCAGTAAAAACTCAGTTATTATATGATGTAAAAATTCTGTTTGATGTTTCACCTAACGTATTCTTTCCAAAACCAAGAGTTAATTCATCAGTTATTTCAATGACCAGAAAGAAGAATATTAATATTAATTTTGATCTAAAGCTGTTTGATAGATTAGTAAAACTTAGTTTTCAGCAAAGAAGAAAGAAAATAAAAAACTCTTTAAAAAAACTTGATATAAAGGAAAATATTCTAGAAGATACTATCTTTGGTTTAAGGCCTGAGCAACTATCTGTAAATGACTTTATTAGATTAACACAAAAAATCAGTAATGAAACAATTTAAAATTAATGATGAGTTAATCAGTAAGATTAAAAAGCTTATTGAAGACAACAACAGAGATAAGCTTTTATCTAGTCTTGCAGATATTCATTACGCAGATTTAGCAGAAATTTTTGAATTATTAGAAACAACAGAAGTAATTTTTCTAGTTAAAATTTTTGATAAGCAAAAAATTGCAGATGCATTAGCAGAAATTGATGAAGACTTAAGAGAAATAATTTTAGAGAAATTATCTGCTAAAGAAATTGCTGAAAAAATTGTTGAGCTTGATACTGATGATGCAACAGATGTTATTTCTGAATTAACCGAGGAGAGACAAGAAAGAGTATTCTCTCAAATAAAAGATGCTGAATTAACAGATGATATTAAAGAGTTACTTAAATATGATGAGGATACAGCTGGTGGTTTGATGGCTAAAGAGCTAGTAAGTGTTAATGAGAATCTAAGTATCTCCAAATGTCTTGATGAAATAAGAAAACAAGCAAAGAATGTAACTAGAGTTCATTCCATTTATGTTGTTGATTCAAAAAACAGATTAAAAGGAAGGCTTTCACTTAAAGATGTTGTTACTGCTAAGTCTAGATCTAAAGTTAGGGATATTTATATTCCAAATGTTGATTATGTTACTGTTGATCAAGAGGGAGAAGATGTTGCAAAAATTATGTCTAAATATGATTTGGAAGCGATTCCTGTTACAAATAAAAGAAAAACATTACTTGGTAGAATTACGATTGATGATATTGTCGACTTAATTAAAGATGAAGCTGAAAAAGACTACCAATTAGCTGCTGGTATATCATCTGAAGTTGAAGTGAATGATTCAATTTTTCAATTAACTAAAGCCAGATTACCATGGTTATTTTTAGGACTACTTGGTGGGCTTGGAAGTGTTTTTATATTAAAAGATTTTGAACAAATAATGAATCAGCCTGACCTTAGAAATTTATTTTTCTATACTCCTTTAATTGCAGCTATGGCTGGTAATGTTGGTGTACAATCTTCTGCAATTATAGTTCAAGGTTTAGCAAATGATTTAGTAAAAGGCTCATTACTAAATAGACTTTTTAAGGAAGTTGGACTTAGTCTAATTAATGGTTTTGCTCTTTCAGTTATTTTAATAATTTTTGGTCAAATAGTCAATCAAGATTTATCTATGAGTCTTACTATAGCTGGGTCAATGATGGGAGTTATAATAATTGCAGCACTAGTTGGAACTTTTGTCCCTATAATTCTTGATAAACAAGGTATTGATCCAGCTATAGCTACAGGGCCTTTTATAACTACTGCTAATGATATTTTTGGAATCTTCTTATTCTTTTATATAGCAAAAATTTCTTTAGGATTTTAATGAAAAAAATTCTTATACTTTGTACTGGTAATTCATGCAGAAGTCAAATAGCCCATGGATATTTGAATCATTTAACAAATAATTCTGTATCTGTATTTAGTGCAGGTATTGAAAAACATGGATTAAATTTAAATGCAGTTCGCTGTATGCTTGAGGATAAAATTGATATATCTAATTATACTTCAAATTTAGTAGACGATTACCTAAAAATTAAATTTGATTTTATTATAACTGTGTGTGATAATGCCAATGAGACATGTCCAATTTTTCCAAGTGAATCTTTAGTTAAAATACATAAAAACTTTATAGACCCTACGAAAATTAAAAACGGTGAATATGGGGACCATTTTATAAAAACAAGAAATGAAATAAAGAAATTTATTCAGGACTTTATAGAGAATTATCTAGATAAATAATCATCAATTATTTGTTTGTTCATTCGAACAATTTTCCATTGATCTAGACCATCAATTATTGCTCCCGTATTTTTATAAAAGTCAATAGCAGGCTTATTCCAATCAAGAACAGACCACTCTACTCTATTTACATCTCTTCTTTTAGCTTCCATTAGAAATGATTTGTAAAGAAGTGTGCCTATTCCTTTACCTCTCATTTTTTCTGTAACTACTAGATCCTCAAGATGGAGAGTGTCTCCTACCCATGTAGAATATCTTGGTGTATAGAATGCCAGTCCGACAATTGTATTATCAGTTTCAGCTAGAATACATTGATATTTTGGATTCTTTCCAAATCCATCTCTAATTAATTCTTGTTCAGTTACTTTTACAGCATCTGGTTCTTTTTCATATACAGCAAGTTCAATTAATAATCTAAGTATATCTTTTACATCACCTGAATTAGCCTTTCTAATTGTAGTATTAACCATAATTCAATTTAAAAAATTAATCGTTTTTTCAAGAAAAAATTTAGGATTATCTGCATGAACCCAATGGGCTGCAGATGGAACCTTTATTATTTCAAGATTCTTAAAAAAAGAATTCATTAAATCATAATCTGATTCATTTACATAATCAGAATTTTCACCATGAATAAGTAAGGTTGGATTATTAAAAGAAAAATCTTCTTTCAAAATTAATGAAAGCTTATTTTTAAAATCATATAATATGTCAAGATTGATTTTTAGACCTAAGGTATCTTGATCTTTCCAATAAAGATTTTTTAACAAGAATTGTCTAACTCTTTCATCAGAAATTAATTTTGAAAGTTGAGAGTCTGCATCATTTCTTGATTTTATTATTTTAAAGTCAAGAGATTTTAAGCTTTCAAGTATATAATCATGGTGAGGTTTATATGCTTTGGGAACTATATCTACAATTATAATTTTTTTAAGTAGATCTGGATAATTTATGGCGAAAAGCATTGTAACATTTCCTCCCATTGAATGACCTATCATGTAAAAATTTGAGATATTATGATGAGAGATATATTCATATATATCTTGTACCATTAAATCGAAGCTGAATTCATTACTCCAAAAACTTTTTCCATGATTTCTTAAATCAATAAGATGAACTTTAAATCCACTTTCAGCAATTTTATTTGCATGAGATTTCCAATTGTCTCCCATACCAAGAAAACCATGAACAATAATGATATTCTTATCAGAATCACCAACTATTTTAGAGTGAAGCAGATTCAATTTAAAATTTTTAAATATGATTTAATTGTAGACTCAAGTCCATGATAAAGTGACTCTGAGATTAGTGCATGCCCTATGGATACTTCTTTAAGATTTACAATATTGTTTTTAAAAAATTCAAGGTTTTGTTGATTTAGATCATGACCTGCATTAAGTTCCATTCCAATTTTATTAGCAATCTCAGAGCAATCAATGTATCTATTTATAGCATTTGATTTATTATTTATATATTGTTTTGCATATGGACCAGTAAATAATTCGACTCTATCTGAATTGATTTTTTTTGCTCCTTCAAGCATTTTAGAGTCAGGATCAATAAATATTGATACTCTTATTGAGTTTGATTTAAATTCCTCAACTACATCTTTCAAAAAATCAAAATTTTTAACTGTATCCCAACCTGAGTTAGAGGTAATTGCATCAGACTCATCAGGGACTAAAGTAACTTGATTAGGTTTTACTTCGCAAACCATATTAATAAATTTTTTAGATGGATTACCTTCAATATTTAATTCAGTTGAAATATTTTGTTTTAAATCATATGCATCAGAGTATTTGATATGTCTTTCATCAGGTCTAGGATGTATAGTTATCCCTTCAGCACCAAATTTAATAATGTCATTAGCAGTTTTTACTAGGTTAGGGTAATCTTCTCCCCTAGCATTTCTAAGAGTTGCTATTTTATTAATGTTTACACTTAATTTAGTCATCTCAATTCATTAAACTTAAATGCAAATATAGTACTTAATAAAGTTTTAAAGTTTGTATTTTAGCTATATGAAAATTGCTCTATATATAGCATTTAATAATAGTTCTTCAGTTAATTGCTGCAAGGAAGTTATTGATATTGTGTCAGCAGAAAATGATATAATTATTGACTCAAAAATTAAGAATGACCTTAGCAATGAATTACAGAGTAAATTTTCATTTTTTGATTCATCAGACCCTATTGATAACGATATTGACTATGTTTTTGCAGTTGGTGGTGATGGAACAATATTGAGGTCAATTACATACGTAAAAGATTCAGGTATACCAATATTAGGGATTAATGCAGGAAGGCTTGGCTTTTTAACTAGCATACAAAAAGAGAATATAGGTGAAGCTGTAAATAAAATAAAAGAAAACAAATTTAGCATTATAGATAGAACGCTACTTGAGGTAAAGTCATATTCATCCAGTAAGCTTTTTTCGTATGCACTAAATGAAGTTACAATTCAAAGAAAAGACACTACATCTCTTCTGAACATTTCGTGTACAATTAATGGTAATTATTTAACAAATTATTGGTCAGATGGATTAATTATATCAACTCCAACAGGTTCAACAGGTTATTCTTTAAGTAATGGTGGTTCAGTTGTTTCTCCAGAGTCCAAGATAATTATATTGAATCCAATTGCGCCACATAATATTAATATGAGATCTCTAATAATCCCTGATGATTCAGAAGTTAAAATTCAAGTTGAAGGAACTGATAATATTAATTTATCTTTGGATTCTAGAATGTATTCGTTTGAATCAAAAAATGAAATTCAGATATCAAAATCAAAATTCACTATTAAGACAATTAAACTTGATGACGATAACTTTTATAAAAGGTTAAGAGAAAAACTTTTTTGGGGACAAGATATGAGAAATAATAAAATTAGCGACTGATGAATACACCCAATCATGTAGCGATAATTATGGATGGAAATGGAAGATGGGCCGAACAAAAAGGAATGCCCAGAGAATTTGGCCATCAAAATGGAGTTAGATCTGTAAAAAAAATTGTTGAGGAAGCTAATAAGCATAAAGTAAAGTATTTAACATTATTTGCATTCTCTATTGAGAACTGGGCAAGACCTAGTTATGAGGTAGAAACATTAATGAGGCTTTTAGTAGAGACTCTTAGAGATGAATTTGAGGATTTATTTAATAATAATATAAGATTGAATGCTATAGGTGATGTTAAATCACTTCCCAACGAAGTAAGATATGAATTAGATAAAATCATCAATAATACTAAAGAAAACTCAGGAATGACATTAACCTTAGCTTTGAGTTATGGTGGAAAACAGGAGATTTTTAAGGCTGTCAAAGAGATTTCAGAAAAAGTTAAAAATGAGATAATTTGTCTAGATAATTTTGATGATTCCATCATTAATGACCATCTTTACACAAAAAATTTACCAGATGTAGATTTGCTAATTAGAACTAGCGGTGAACAACGAATTAGTAACTTCTTATTATGGCAAATAGCATATGCTGAATTATATTTCACTGAAACATATTGGCCTGACTTTTCCGAAGAAGATTTTACAGACGCAATTATCGAATATCAAAAAAGAGAGAGAAGATTTGGAAAAACTAGTAAACAACTTTAGATCAAACACTTTTAATATTCTTGCTGTCCTGCTTCTAACTTCAGGACTTCTATATTCTCAAGATGTTTACAGAAAGGGTGGCACTTACACTATAGATACTATTACTGTTGTAGGGCTTAAAAACTTTAGTGATAGAACTGTAGTTACTTATAGTGGCTTAAGGCAAGGTCAGTCAATTCAAGTTCCTGGTGAGGAGATTAGCGCAATTTTAAAAAAACTTTGGAATCTAGAGCTATTTAGTAATGTTGATCTTTATGTAACTGACATAAATAGTGGAGCCATCAAATTGGAGATCAATGTAGAAGAATTACCAACATTGTTAAAGTACAGAATTAATGGTATAAAAAAAGGTAAAGCAGAAACATATGAAAAGGAGACAGAATTATCTGAAGGGAAGAGATTGTCTGAAAGCTTTCTTACAAATACAAAAAACTATATAAGGAATGAGTTAAAGAAAGATGGTTATTTAAATTCTGAAGTAAAACTAGTAACCGTTCCTGACTCTATAGGTTCTAATAGGATCAACTTAGATATTAACATTGATAAAGGTGAAAGAATTAAAATAAAAAATATAAATTTTACTGGTAATGAAATTTATGGAGACTTTAAGCTCAGATCAAAATTAAAAAAGACTAAGAAAAAATTTCCACTTAGATTCTGGAAAAAATCCAAACTTATTGATTCAGATTATATTGCAGATAAGGAGAGTTTAATCTCATTCTATAAAGAAAAGGGATATAGAGATGCTCGTGTAGAATTTGATACAGTTGTTATAAACGACGAAAAAACAATTGATATTAACCTTAATATTGATGAAGGAAACAAGTATTATTTCGGAGACATTAACTACATAGGAAATAGTTCATTTACTAATTTTCAACTTGATCAAATTTTAGGAATTGAAAAAGGGGATTCATATAATGGTGTTTTACTAAAAGAAAGAATTCAGGATGAGCAACCTGATGCAGCTGACATATCTAACTTATATCAAAATAATGGATATTTATTCTCATCTGTAAATGCTGTTGAAGTAAGTGCTGAAAATGATACTATAGATTTTGAAATCAGAATTAATGAAGGTAAGCTTGCAAGTTTTAATAAAATTTCAGTAGTTGGTAACACCAAAACAAATGATAATGTAATCTTTAGAGAGCTTAGGATTAAACCCGGAGAGCTCTACAGTAAGGATAAGGTTGTAAGAACGATTCGTGAAGTTGGACAGCTAGGTTTCTTTGATGCAGAGCAGATAAGTCCAGATTTTAAAAATGTTGACCCTAATCAAGGAACTGTAGATATAGAACTTGGAGTAATTGAAGCTGGAGCAAGTCAACTAGAATTACAAGGTGGATATGGTGGAGGTGGATTCATGGGTACATTTGGTGTAGCTTTCAATAATTTTTCTGTTAAAAATATTCGTAATAGAAAAGCTTGGCAACCATTCCCTAGTGGTGATGGACAAACCCTTGCCATAAGACTTCAAACTAGTTCATTCTACAATACAACTAGTTTTAGTTTTGTTGAGCCTTGGTTTGGAGGAAGAGAACCTGTTCAATTCTCTGCTTCATTGTCCTCTACAACTCAATATAGATATGATTACTTTACAAGAAGAGCTGATAAAAGTCAATCTTTTCAAATCAAAGGTTTTAACCTTGGTATAGCCAAGAGATTAAGAGTTCCTGACGATTATTTTGTGCTATCTCAATCAATTTCATATCAATATTATAATTTAAAAAACTACTATACGGGACTTTTTACATTTGGTGATGGAGAGTCTCATAACATTGCATACAATATTGCATTATCAAGAAATAATACATTTACAAATCCTATTTTCCCTGTAGGTGGATCAAAATTCACTTTAAGTGCAAGGTTATCTCCACCATATTCTTTAATTAGTGGAGATGATTTCTCAGATATAGATGAAAGACCTGAATATTTAGATAGAAATGGTAATCCAATTCAGGCCGAAATTGATCAGGCAAAGTTTAGATGGTTAGAGTTCTATAAAGTAAAATTTGATGGAAGCTGGTATACAAGATTGTTTGGGAAGTTTGTATTAAAAGCTCAAACTGACTTTGGATTTTTAGGTACTTACAATAAAAATAAAGGGAATATACCTTTTGAAAGGTTTTTTCTAGGTGGAGATGGAATGATGCAGTATGCTTTAGATGGAAGAGAGACAATTGCTTTAAGAGGATACGAAAATCAATCTTTATCGAGTAGAGATGGTTCGATAATTTATAATAAATTTTCTCTTGAGCTTCGTTATCCAATAAGTTTGAAACCAAGTGCGTCAGTGTTTGCATTAAGTTTCTTAGAAGCTGGAAATGGATTTGATGATTTTAAAGATTATAGTCCATTTGACCTTAAGAGGTCTGCTGGAATTGGTGTAAGAGTTTTCATGCCTGCTTTTGGTCTTCTTGGTATTGACTTTGGTTATGGATTTGATAGCACAAATCTTTCAAATACTTTTGAACCTTCTGGATGGCAAACACACTTTGTAATAGGTCAACAATTTTAGGCAATATTTGAATAAAAATTACGATATTGCAACTCGAAATATTTAATAGATTATGAAATCAGTACTAAAATTAATCACTGCAGCTTTTTTGACTTTAGCACCACTTTCTGCTTCTGCTCAGTCTAATGTTGCACACATAAATGTTCAACAACTAATAAGTGAGATGCCTGAGGTAATTGCTGCTCAGAATGAGTTAGCAAAACTTGAGAAAGACTATACTACTCAAATAGATAATGCTTTCAAAGAATTTCAGACTAAAGCACAGTCTTATTCTGCAGATGCTGCAAACCAAACTGATGTTACAAATCAGGCAAGACAAAAAGAGCTTGAAAGTATGCAGACAAACTTACAAGAGTTTAGAGACTCTGCAGCTCAAGAGTTACAAAAAAAGCAAATGGATCTAATGACTCCTCTTTTAGAGAAAGCTAGAGATGCTATTACTAAAGTAGGAAAAGAACAAGGTTTTAATTACGTAATTGATTCAAGTCCAAATGGAGGAATCATACTTGCAGATGGAAAAGATCTTTTAGCAGATGTCAAGAAAGAGCTAGGATTCTAAAGAAATTTAAGTTACGTAGGGCTTTTTTACATACAGAGGCTCAAAATAGGCTAAGTCTTCAAATTTTTGTTCTATAAATGATGCACATGATAAGTCAATCATATTTATAGATGATATTGGCTTATATTGTAGTTTAACCTGATCATTTATAACAGAATTGATATACTCAAATGATTCTTTATTATTAACTACAATTGTAGAGTTTTCTTTGATATTTCTATTAATAAAGTTGGAATCAACTTGATCTATTAATGGGGTACCCACTTCATTTAATCCATATTCAAAAGTTGATAAATAGTAAAAATTACCTTTATCATTTATCATTGGTATAATATCTCCACTGTCATCTTTTATAGAATTAGCCAAAATTTTTAATGATGAAATACCAATCAAATTTATTTTATGTGGATAGCATAGACCTTTTGCAACAGAAAAACCAATTCTAAGCCCTGTAAAGGATCCTGGACCAATACCAATGGCTACAGCGGATAGTTCTTTGGCACTTATATTATTTTGAGTTAAAATATCTTTGATTGTACTTGTTAAAAGTTCACTGTGACGATATTTATCATCTTCTAAGTCAAAATTTGATATAAGCTTACCTTCTGAAGCTAGAGTAACTGAACAGTTTTTACTCGATGTCTCAAAATTTAAAATTAATGACATCTTAAAAGAGTTTAATTAGATAGAGGGATTGATAAAGGTAACCCAAAGTAAAACTCTAGAACTTTCAATTTAAATATATAATCAAATTTAGCTCTGATATTTTCAGATTGAGCAGACTCATATCTTTGTTTTGATTGAATAAAGTCAAAAGAATTTACTGCACCAAGTAAAAATCTATCAGAAGTATCTTCATAAGCACTTTTAAGAGAAGCTAATGTTTTATTAGAAGCTTCATATAGTTTAATAGCACCTGTAAGATCATTATATGCTTGATTAATTGAATTCTCAAGATTAAGTTTCTCTTGCTCATACTGATTTTTAAGTCTATCAAGATTCACTTTACTTCTTTCAACATTATTTCTTATTTGTTTACCCTGAAATATTGGAATATTTAAAGCTAACCCGTATCCTTGTCCTTTATTTAGATCAAATTGATCTTCAAAACTAGGTAGATTATCCTGATATGAAATTCTTGTATTCCATTGATAAAAGGAAGTAACTGATGGTTGAAGTTGTGATTTTGAAATTTGAATATCTTTTTCAGCTATAGAAATATTAGTTTCAGCTAACTTAATATCGTTTCTAAAAGTCATAGACTTATTAAGTATCTCTTTAGGACTCTTAGTTAGAATATCAGAAAATGGAATACTAAAGTCTTCGTTTGCTATCTCAAAACTATTAAAATCATCAATTAGGAGAAGTTGAGCCAAGCTTAGCTTTGCATTCCTATAATTGTTTTCTGCTTGAACTACGTTCTGTTCTTGAGATGCAAGACTTGCTTCAATTTCAAAGATTTGTCTTGGAGAGAATGTTCCTATTTCTATTAAATCTTTGGTCCTTTCATACTCAACTTTAGTAATCTCAAGTTGAGACTTTTGAACTTTTAATATTTCCTTATTAAACATTATCTGCAAGTATGAGTTAGCCACCAATAGTTTTATATCATCTTTCATATCATCTAACTGATATTGTGATGCAAGTATTTCTAGGTTTGCTCGATGAAGCTGATAAACATTTCTAAAACCATTATACACATCTAGTCCGACTCCTGCACTCATTGATGAGAATGATGTAGTAATATCTTCAATAACATTGGTAGTAATATTAATCCCTCGTCCAATATTCCATTGATGATTTGCAGATGCAGAAACCCTTGGTAAAAAGTTTCCGATAGCATCAGACTTCCCTAATTCTGAGTTTTGTAAGTTTAGTTCAGATTGTTTAATGCTTATATTCTTTTCAATAGCCATGTCAACAGCATCTTGAAGAGTTAATACATTATCATTTGTCTGAGCATAAATTAATGTAGACGAGAATAAACTTATTATTATATATTTTTTTATCATTTTCATTTGTTTTAATCCTCTCTAAATTGATCAAATGCAGATTCCTCTGGTTCAATTTTTATTGGCTCTGTTTTATTCCAAATTTTAATTTTATCAGTCATCTCTATACCTGATATTATTTCAACCTTAATTCCATCTGATAAACCAATTTCTATATCTTTTCTCTCAAAATTTTGATTTGATATTTCAATTTCAACAAAAGGCTGTTGAGTTCTTCTATCAAATTGAAGAAGAGCCTCTGCAATTACCATTATATCCTGCCTGTTATCAACTACAAGAGATCCATTAGCACTATAACCTGCTCTAACAAATGAGTCTTCATCAAGTGTTACGTCTGCTTCAATTTTAAATTGAACAGCTCCACCTTGTTCTGTTCCTTTTGGTGCAACAAACTTTAATTTAGCATCAAACTCTCTGTCAGGAATTGCAGCCATATTTATTTTTAACTCTTGACCTATTTCTAATTTACCAACTTCAGCCTCATCTACTTGACCTTCGAATATCATTTTATTTAAATCTGCAATAATTGCTACTGAGGTACCTGCATTAAAATTATTAGCAGCAATTACCTGATCTCCTAATTTAACGGGTATTTCTAATATTGTTCCAGAAACTGTTGCTCTAATATTGGTATTAGCAGTTGATGATCCTGATACAGAACCTTCCCTTATAATCTCTAAATCATTTTCGGCAGCTCTTAGATTTTCTGCAGCTGTACTAAACCTTAGCTCAAAATCTTCATACTCTTGTTGTGAGATTATTTGTTTAGAAAATAATTCATTTGCTCTTTCCATTTGTTTTTCTGCATTTTGAACATTCAATTTTGCAGAATTTACCTGAGATTGACCTCCATATACAGATCTTTCATCTGGAACAACTTTAATGATTGCAATCAAATCACCATTTTGAACTACGTCTCCTTCTTCTACTAGAATTTGTTGAATAATTCCATTAAGTTGAGGCTTTATTTCTACCTCATCCTCTGGAATTACTTTTCCAGTGACAACAGATGTCTTTTGAATACTCGATGTAAATGGTGTAGTAGTTTCATATTCAATAGCGGATTTACTATTTGTTCTCACGAAATATGCAATAGCAAATAGAAAACCTAATATTAATAATATAATTCCGATATTTTTTAGTTTCATTTTGTTTAGTTTAAATTATTTATTCTTCTCTTAAGGCTTCAATTGGCTTAATACTTACTGCTCTTTCAGCAGGAATTAATCCAATTAGAGTACCAAGTGTAATCATTGTTATAAAAGCTCCAAATACTATAGTCAATGGAACCGTAGGGTTTGTAAAAGGGAAATCTTCCAAGCCTGAAGTACCTATATTTATTACAAATAATAAAAAAGCACCAACAGTTATACCAATAATACCAGCTACAATAGTTAAAAATACAGATTCTAAAACTATCTGAACTTTAACCTCTCCTGGTGTAGCACCTAAAGCTCTTCTAATACCTAATTCGTTTGTTCTTTCCTTTACAGCAATAAGCATTATATTTCCAATACCAATTACTCCAGCAAAAATTGTTGCAATTCCAACTACAAGAGAAAGGAAGACCATACCTCTCGTGAATTTTATTATACTTTCAAATAAAGAACCAATATTAAATGTTCCAAAAGCTCTATCATCTTCAGGGGATACTGTTTTCATTACTCTTAGTGTATTTAATACTGTTTCTTCTAGGTAGTTTGGATTAACATATTCATAACCTGAGATAAACATAAATCCAAATTGATCTCCTCTATTATACATTTTAGCAAAAGTTGTATATGGTATTGTTATGTCAGAGTCTGATCCAAACCCACTACCTTCTGTAAATTTTGTAACTCCAACAACCATAAAATTCACATCATTAATTCTTATGTATTTACCTATTGGATCTTCACCTACGTTAAATAATCTTTCTTGAGTACCTTCACCAATTACTGCAACTTTTCTTTCATATTTTATATCATCATCATTAATATATCTTCCACCATCAAAAATGTTAATTACAGAAATTTTTGCATATACAGGGAAATTTCCAAATACATTAAAGTTATCTGATTTTAGTCCCCTTACAACTAAGGGAGGAGATCCTGTAAAAGCACCTGCTTGAAGACCTGGAGCTATATACTCAATCTCAGGAACTCTACTTTTCAAGTAGTCTACATCATTCAATTTAAAAACAGGATATCTACCTTCTTCAAAGCCTTTATATGGAATAGATGTTCTCTGAACCCAAACTCCCATTGAATTTTTACTAAGTCCGCTAAAAGCATCATCAAAACCATTTTCAAGACCAGTAGCAGAACCAGCTAGTGCTATATAAATAAATATTCCCCAAAAAACACCTATAGATGTAATTATTGTTCTAGTTCTGTTTTTTGAAATAGACTCAAAAATTTCATCCCAAGTATCTCTATCAAATATTTTCTTCAAACTATTCATCTCTTAAAGCTACTATTGGTTTAATCTTTGCTGCTCTTTTAGCAGGAATATATCCAGCTGCAACACCAAATACAATTAGAATCACTGTTGCACTTAAGGCAATACTAAAATCTACTCCAGCCCTAGTAATAAAATAATCTTGTAATGCACTTGAGTCTAATGAATTTAAAATTATTATACCTACAATCATACCCAGAAAACCTGAAAGAGCTGTTATAAAAATAGATTCTGTCAAAATCATTTTAATAATTTCACTAGGCTGTGCACCTAAAGCTTTTCTAATTCCTAACTCTTTAGTTCTTTCTTTAACTATGAATACCATAATATTAGATATACCAATAATACCTGCAATTAAAGTACCTATACCTACAAAAGTGACAATAATTTGAAGAGCATTAGCAAATTGCATAGATCTTTCAAGTTCATCAGCTACATTCCTTACTCTTATTCCACTTGGATCTGAGGGATCAACAGATTTTCTTTTTTTTAAAAAAGATTTTACATCATTTGATAGTTTAACAGCACCTGATCCACCAATACTTTGATCAAAGGTTAAAGCTAAATTGCCAATTACGTCAGTTCCTTTTAAAATCTGCTGTCTTGTAGTATAAGGTATTATTAGTTTATTTTCTTCAGTATCTCCACTTGTATCTTGAAAAACTCCAACAACTTTAAATGCTCTTGATCCAAGATTAATAAATTTACCTATTGGATCTTCTCCTTTAAATATATCTCTAGCAACAAGTCTTCCGATAGTTGTTACTTTATTTTTTTCTTCTACATCCTTTTCATTAATATATCTTCCTTTCATCAAAATATGTTTCTCAATTTGTTGATTTGCTGGTGCAACAGCTCTAATCTCAAATTGAAATGATTCTAACTTATATTTGATTGGTTCACTAACAAATAAACTTGGATTTAAATATTCTATAGACTTTGAAAATTCATTTTGTAGAGCAGCAACATCTTCATTTTTAAGTTCAATTCTCCTATTTGTTTTAAACCCTCCATAGGGTTTAGTTGTCTTTCCTGGATAGATATAGATTACATTATTAGCTTCGTTTAAGAAAAGATCACTGTAAGAATTTTTTAGACCTTCTCCTAGTCCAAATAGTATTATGAAAATTAATATACCTAGAGACACAGTCATGCCTGACAATGCAGTTCTAAGTTTATTCTTCTGAATAGACTGAAAAATTTCTTTCCAACGTTCTATATTAAACATTTTTTATAATGTTTTGTTTAATTTTTTTATCCTCAACTATTACACCATCTTTTAAATGAACTATTCTTTTACACATTTTTGCAATATCATGTTCATGAGTTACAACAAGAATTGTTTTACCCTCATTGTTAATTTTTTGAATGAGTGCCATGACCTCAAGTGATGTTTTTGAGTCAAGTGCACCTGTAGGTTCATCTGCAAGAAGAACCTTAGGATTTGATGCCAGCGCTCTAGCTATGGCAACTCTTTGTTTTTGACCACCAGATAGTTCACTTGGAAGGTGATCTGCCCAGTCTTTTAAGCCAACTTTATCAAGAAAGTTTAAAGCTGTTTTTTGTCTCTCTTTTCTAGATATTCCCTGATAGTATAATGGCAAGGCAACATTTTCAAGAGCATTTTTATAATTAATTAAATTAAATGACTGAAAAACAAATCCAAGAAATTTATTTCTATAGTTAGCAGCTTTTTTCTCATTCATATCTGCAATTCTAATCTTATCTAAATCATATGTCCCAGCATCTGAAGTATCTAACATACCAAGAATATTTAGCAGTGTTGATTTACCGGAACCAGAAGATCCCATAATTGCAACTAAGTCTCCATCTTCAACAGAAAAGTCAATACCTTTAAGAACATGCAATGAGGATGCCCCTATTTCGTAGGATTTATGTAAATTTTTAATTTCAATCATATCATTTGCGAAATTACCTAAATTATAGTTATTAGAACGTTAAACTCATGTAAAGTTTATATAAATATTAGGTACTATGTAATACAAAGTACTGAAAAAACTTTTAAAAAAACAATAGTTGTTATTTAGATGGCAATTTAAATAAGTCCTCAACTTTACATTTTAATGTGTTGGCAATTTTAAGAGCAAGCACAGTTGAAGGAACATATATTCCATTTTCAATTGCGTTTATACTCTTTCTTGAAACCTCCGCTTTTTCAGATAGTTCTTGTTGTGTTAAGCTAGCTTTTCTTCTTAGCTCCTCAAGACTATTATTAAGTTTTTGATGATTTCTACCCAAACTTTATTTTTTTTCGTATTCTTCAACTGCATCTGATAGTTCCTTGCCTGTATGATGATTTCGAAAAATATATACTGACATATAGGATAGAAGTATTAGTATCAAGACAACAAATTCCTTCTTATCAAATATTGCAACAGATAACATTGCTATAGCCCATAAAATTGATTGTGCTATTATCTGTTTTTTAAAAGAACAATTAAATTTATTTTTTTTCGTATTCTTCAACTGCATCTGTTAATTCTTTACCTGTATTTGGATATAAATATCCTGCTATTATCTGGCCAGCTCCAATTAAAGCAACTAACGCTCCAGCTGCTTCAAAAAACCTACCCATGGCTATTACTCCAAGAAAATAAATTCCAATACCAACGAAAAGTGTTATAACACCACTTCTTCTATAATCGATTGGTTCTTTTTTTCGATCCTCAAAAATTTTTATCAATTCTTCCGCTTTTGACGGATCATCTAGATTCTTAGAGATCTCAACAACTGCAGCATACTTATTTTTATTCTCATGATATAGCCATAAAAATATTGCGAGTGGAATAACAATTCCTATTAACATTCCAGCTAATGGTATGATGATATCTTGTATGTTATACATAATTAATTTTTTTTAATGTAACGCAAACTTATCATTTTTTTTAATGAGAAGCAAACGTTACACAAAAATTTTTTAAAAAAATTAGTTAGATGCTTTATTAGTCCTGTATATCTTCCAAATAATTAGCCCAACAAGGATGTAGGGTATTGACATTAAATAAACTATACCTCTGTTTAGTCCTTTAGCAGCTTCATATTGTT
>Ga0181604_10001414_pt1 | contig 21365 bp, 10 predicted proteins | sample 041ome_12_FD_148663 | JGI IMG/M metagenome (GOLD analysis project Ga0181604, IMG submission 148663) | Coastal salt marsh microbial communities from the Groves Creek Marsh, Skidaway Island, Georgia - 041410US metaG (spades assembly) | ecosystem: Environmental > Aquatic > Marine > Intertidal zone...
CCGTGTCGCACGATGAGTTCTTCCGCGACGACTGCTTCTGCTTCTTCGAATGCGAGAGAGAAAGGCCGAGCGCGTTTAGATGCGTATCGAAATCAGAAGAGGAAGAAGAAGAAGAAAGACGTTGAAGGAGGAGGAAAAGGAGTCGCGTGTGCGCCTCCTCCTCCTCCTCCTCTCGCGGCGAGCGGCGTCGTCGATGGTGGTGGTGACGTCGAAGAGAAGACGGTTCCAATCGTTGGGGTGTGCGACGATGATAAAAAGTTTCCACCGAATGAAGAAGAAGAAGTTAAAGAAGAAGAAGGAGGAGGAGGAGGAGAGATGCGAATTGAAGACAACAAAGCAGGAGGAGAAGCGAAGACGGAAATACCACGACACGAAGAGGATGCGCAAAAAACGAGAGGGACGTTTATGGAAGAGGCGCGAGAGAGCGAAGAACAACATCGACAGAATCTCCTGCTGCTCGAGGAAAGAGAGGAGGAAATCGAAGCTTTGCGAGAGAGTTTGTTGGAAACGAACGAGATGTTGATCGAAGAGCGTAAACGCTCGGAAGAATTGGAGGAGACGACGAGAAAAGCGGGATTAAGAGCGACGACGGCGGAGGAAACTTTGAGAGCGTACGCGAGCATAGTGCCGGAAACGAGAAGTAAAGAAACCGTCGAGGAAAAAGAAAAAGAGAACACGATGGAGGTAGAGTTAGCACCACAAATAGAAAAAGAAGAAGAACGCGAGAAGGAAAACGAACATGACGTGAGTGAACGAGATGTTTTAAAAAGCGCCAGAGACGCCATGCGACGTGAACGCGACCAGGCCATCGCGAAGCAGAGAGTCGCAGAAAACAAAGCGTTGGAGTTTGAAGAGGAGTTACGCGACGCGGAGTATACGATCATGGCTTTGCGTCAAGATTTAAAGGCAAGCGAGGAGCAACAGCGGCAGCAAGGAGAAGAAGGAAACGATCGAAGAGAAAGCGACGACGACGACGCAAACGACAACGAGGAGTTTGGAGGAAGCGAGAAGCAGACGAAAGCCGACGCCGCGCTCATCGCCGAACTTCACGCCGAAAGGCGCAAAAACGAACACCTCGCCGAAGCGTTGCACCAATCAAAAGAGCAAATTGCTGTTTTTAAAAACTTATCGGAAAAGACGAAATCGATGGCAGATAAAGTAGAATCTGAAGCGGACGAGTTGGAAAACGCCATCGTCGTCGGCGAAGAAAAGACTAGGACGTTGGCGAAATCCTTGTTGGAAGAACGAAGGAAGGTGAAGAATTTGCGCGAGACGGTTGATATCGTCGCGCGATTGGTAGAGAAAATGACGACGCTAGAAGCCGACGACGAAAAGGAGCAGAACTATGGGAACGAGAGCGCGAGAAGCTTAGTCCCCGAGTCTCCCTTTCGCCGTTCGCGTAAAGCCAAATCGCGATTGACGGACGAAGAAGCGTTGGAGGAATCCTTACGGGAAGAAGACCAGATGTTCGACGACGAAACGTTCTTCGAGGAAACCATCGAGCGCGTCAAAAATGCTTTAGATTATAAAATCGAGCGGCTCGAAAGTCTCGCGCGCGAACACGTGAGTAAAACGAAAGAACTCGGCATTCTGCTCACCGAAGCCGACGATGAGATTGTCGCACAGCAAGAAGTCATCGAACAGTTGCAAATGCAAAGAGACGCTTTGTTGGAAGAAATCGACTCCCGAGACGAACACTTGGACTCAATCGAACGCGATTTGGAGCAAATGTTACAAACGGAACATAAACTTCGCGAAGAAGTGTCGAATAAGGAAAAACTCGTCCACATAGAGACGGCGAAGAACGACAAGCTCATGACGCTCATGGAAGAGCAAGCGATGTGGACGTCGTCGTCTAACAAAGAAAACGCCAATCCTTCTTCCAAAGACAAAGCAAACTCAAACGCGAACGACGAAGATGGTCAAAACGACACAGACCGCGACCAATTCGAGCGTCTAAAAAGAGACACCAACTTAAATCGCAACTATTCCAAATCAGCGCCGGCGACGCCCGCGAAAACGCGAAGAATACGCTCCTCGAGCGCAGGAGGCAAGAACAACGGAATCGACATCGCCAAGGACGTGTACGCGCCTTTACTCGTCACGATCGAGAAACGCCTGCAGCAACTCAAAGAAGATCGAAGGAAGCTCGCTGCCTCCAAGTGAGTAACAACCCATCGAGAAAGATGCTTACCGTAGCTCTAGCTTTAGAGAATTTAGTGTTGGTCTGTTGGAAATAAAGTGTACAACGTTCTCGCACACGCACACATCAGCGTTTTAAAATCAAAGCTCTAAAGAGTTTAAGAAACACTTGAAATTCCTTCACTTAAAAGAATCAAAGACGCGACGTAAACGACGACGACACGTATTATGTTTTCCTCGCGCCGTCGCCTTCCTCCCTTTGTCCTCCTCTTTCCCGCTTTGTTGTTGTTGTTTACGATGACGAAAACGAACGCGTTCGAAGGCGACGAGTTTTCTTTGACGAAACATTTCGTTTCCGCATCGTCCTCGCGAAGAGAAGGCGGAGGAGAAAACTTTAGTATTAAGGGAAACGGAGACGACGGAAAACCACCGGCTTCTTTCGAAGAAGAAGAGCACGATGATGACGACGGCGAGTACGAGTACACGGATTATTATTCTCGCGAAGAGAGAGTTAATGATGATAACGATGATTATGATGAAGAGGGAGAGATGCTGTTCGAGCGTTCCGCCCACGGCGTCCAACTGATAGACGGGAAGCGAGAAAAAATGATGCGAGAGAAACACCGAACGACGGATAAAGATGTAGTGGAACGGTACATGTACACGGACGGTGATAAGGAGAGTGGAAGGAAACATTCTATGATTGGTCCTTTGTTACCGTGGAGATTCGATAGTTTCGGAAACCAGCTGACGCTGGACGAGATACGAAGAGGTATCGGCGCGGATGAGGAGAAGAGGAAGGAGGAGCTGGAGAAGAGCATGGCGCAGAGAACGTTTAAGATTGATCATTTGCAAGGAAGAGTGAAGAGGAGTAGTAATAGTGGAGGAGGGGAAGAAGAGGAGAAGAGGAGAATACCGAAGGTATCGCTGACGAAAGTGAGAAGAAAAACTTTACGATGGACGAAACGCGCGATGGAATTGGTATTGCGAGACGTGAGGAAGTTACAGTTTCCGACGGATTGCGACGAGAGTAAGCTTTTGATCGTACCTTTGGAACAGTGTCCGCTGGGGTGTCGATTGCATATTTATTTGCAGCGCGCGTTAGTTTTAGCGACGAGTTTAGAGAGAACTTTAGTTTTTTTACCGCCGTGGGATTCTGGTATGGACCATTTGTTCATGCCGCTGACCAAGTGCACTTTGAGGACGGGCGAGAAGAATAGTCCGAAGAGAGAAATTAGGGTAAAATTAGCGACAGCTATTGAAGTTTTGGGACCAATTATGTTCCCAAGCACCTCACACGGCGCGCCGCACGAAAAAATAAACAAGTTTGTCGAAACGGTTCGCGACGCGGTGGAAGGTTACGACCAATCCGAGTGGTTTTCCTTTTCGCACGTGGAACGGATAAAAAAGGTGACCGAGAAAATTCGCGATTTGATCGATCGAACCGTCGAGGAAAGTAAGGAGAGTCGAGAACCAATCGTATTTGAGCGTGGAAATGAAGATTCGCACAGGGAAAACGTGGTAAACGCGGCGATGACGTTCGTTATGCACACGTGTCCGAACCTTTTGTTCAATTTCAGAGACGAAGATGTGAACGAAGAGTTGTTGAAAGGATATCAGGACGCTATCATTTGCCACAACGGTCGATGCGATGGCGTGGACATTGAGTTACTTGGCGATTCTTTGCCCGAAGGATTTGATCCCGAAACGTTAAATTCGCAAATACCTGCATCCGTTTGGCGGAGTATTCGCTCGGAGTTGGCCGCCGGCGTCGCGTCGAAAGCGAACCGAGAGATGAGCGAATCGGAGTGGCGCAGCAAACGCGACGAGTTTGAGCAACGAATCAATCGTCGAGGCTATTCAAGCGCGTTCGAAAACGAAGGTGAAATTGCCGAAGAGTTTCTTATTCGCACGTTTAATCCGTACGAGAACCTTCCGTTACCCGGAACGCGCGACGACGACGAGTACTCGAAGACGTACGACGTGATACCATACGATCCGCCGTTTGTCCACTCGCACGCGCTGAATTTTGAACTCGGGTGCAACGATTTCTCGTCCGCTTGTCAAGCGCATTTCATGTACATGTCCATGTTAACATCGAGCGTTATCCTCCGCCCGACGAAAGAAACCACCGAAATGCTCTCGGAGCGATACTTTGAGAACCTCCACCAAGTGCGCTCGCCAACAGTCATCCTTCAAATCCGTCAATCGGACAAGAAAGGAGAGGATCCGTACTACAACGTCTTTGGTGGCTACCGAGCGGTGACGCGATACATCTCTGCGTTAAAAATACTCGCAGAAAGCACGAAAAAATGCTGGAAAACCATCTTTGTCATGACCGATTCTGGTCAAGTCATTAAAGAAGTTCGCCAACGGTACGACCGAGGAGAGATACTCTTGTGCGGCGATAAACCAATCTTGGTTTTTAGCAAACATGCCGCGGAAATGGACTTGGACGTCCCCGTCTTTGCTTGGGCTTTGCGCGAAAGCTCCATGAACGAGGCTAAAGGCAACAAAAGGTCCCCATTCACCCGCGAACGCGCGTTCGTCGCCGAACTGTTACTCGCGGCAAAAATCGGCGACTTTGTCCTCGGCGACGGCAGCTCGAACATCTACTTGACCTTACTCGAACTCATCGCCAGTCGCAAACGCGTCGCGGACCTCCCGCAACTCGTCAAGGCCACTCCAGCTAAGTTCCTCAAGACTTACGAGACGAAAGCCTACTTCACGAGCCAATCGAGATGCGAAAACTTCGACCCGGCTTCGCACTCGTGCTTCTGGGTCTCCTCCTTGGGCGCCGCGCCGTTGCTCGGATGGTACTCGGTCTTGTTGAACCAACCGTTCGTGAATGGAATGCCCGTCGTGCTCGAATACGCCAGGGTCCACCGAGACGAGTGGTTGAATGAAGAATAAATTTGTAGTATTGTATTAGTAGTAGTAATAGTAGTAGAGTAGTACTAGTATTTATCGACAGAGACATGTTACGAAACAGAACTCGTCACACATAAAAACACACGCACAGATAAACAACAAAAAAATGGTAAGATGATTTTAAACCCTCGACTTTCGAGACGACGACGACCACTGCCTCCTTCTCTCTCTCTCTCTCTCTCTCGTTCTTCTTGGTCTTCTTCTTATTCGTTGTTTTGCGCTCTCGCGGCGGGGCGCTTTTCTCGTCTCCGGTTCTCTCTCTCGTATCTCTGATATACATTTGACCTAAAACGCGTTAAACTCATCACACTTTCTGTCTCTCTGGTAAACACGACAGGTTGCGACGGCAGACGGCAACGTCGCCCTGGCTTTTGGCCTGGTCACGATGGCTGGTTTATCCACCACCGTGGGGTCTATGTTTGTGTTTTGCGCGGATTACGCGAACGTGAAACTTCTCGCCGGCGCGTTGGGCGTATCCGCCGGGGTGATGATATTCGTCTCTTTCGGGGAGATATACGGGGTGAAAGCGGTGGACGCGTTTGAGGAAATCGAGGGGATAGATAGAGACGAAGCGACGAGATACGCGACGTTTTGTTTTTTTGGAGGGATAGCGATTACGTACTTATTAGATTGGTTGGTGCATACGATTGCGAGAGTGCACGAGCAAAGGACGGGCGATAAGATGGTGATGTCCTGTCCGGCGTGTCAAGAGGAGGATCACGAACATTTTGGGACGATGGAAAGAGGTTTGGCGGATATTAATAGGAAACAGAGTCAGTCGGACATGTCGTTTGAGTTGATGGAAGAAGAGGCGGACGCGGTGACGGCGGCGAAGCAGCAGCCGACGATGCAAAGGAAGAAAAATGGGAGCGTCGCGAGTACGAGTTTACACAATCAAGAACACACGCACGGACCGGTATCGGACGACCACGAACACCACGAACACCACGTAAGCACGCAGGATTTGGAACATGTAGATTTATCGTCCATTCCACACACGCCTTTAGACACGCAAGATCGCGCGGCTTTGAAGAACATGGGTATACTCACCGCGATAGCCATTGGTATTCACAATTTCCCGGAAGGATTGGCCACGTTCATCGCCGCTTTAGCCGATGCAAAACTAGGAGGCGCTTTAGCCATCGCCATCGCCATTCACAACGTTCCAGAAGGTATATGTGTCGCTATGCCTGTGTACTATGCCACAGGCTCAAAATGGAAAGGCTTCTGGTGGTCATTCATCTCCGGCGTCACCGAACCTATCGGCGGTTTAGTCGGATATTTGATCTTACACGGCAACAGCATGTCCGCGAGAGCGTACGGAACACTCTTCGGCATCGTCGGTGGGATGATGGTGTACATATCTCTCCGAGAGTTAGTGCCAACGGCGCTCAAGTACGACCCGAAAGATAAGTTTGTAACCAACTGCGTCTTTGCAGGCATGCTTATCATGGCGGCGTCCTTGTTGCTTTTTAAAGTTTAGCGCCGCCGCGCCGAGAAGAAAATTTTACGTACAAAAGAAAGAGAAAGAAAAACAAACATATACAATAATATAGCTAAGCGAGCGGCGAGAAATACGCTCTGTGATATACACAACCATCATTCATTAACCTACGATACTACTCTACAAATGCGCTCTCTACTTTTTCCCTTTTCCTCTCGCCGCCCCGCCTGGAGCTGCTCCTTCAGAGGCGGCTCCCAAAGCAGCCTCGAACGTTTCCGTCACGTGCTCGCAAATGCTCACGACATCTAACAGGGCTTCTCGCATGGCCCCATCCGCGGTCAGCGGCTGAATCGTTTGTACTCTCACGTTCACTTTCCGTTCCATCGGGTGTGGGACGCTGTACCCGGCGAGTGCAACGCCGGGGTTTTTGTTCAGTTGGTACCGGAGGCAATTCCCTAACGTGTGGTCTTCGTTTTGGAGAGAATACGTCGCTTCGAAGACGCCGCTGTTACTCGTGTTGCTCCCAGCCGCCGCCGTTCTGGTGGTGCTGGCATCGTTGTTCGTATCATTGACGCCCAGTTCCGATGGATCTCGCATTCTTATTTTCCTTTTCAGTAGACGAAGTGCGTGTCGGTTGATGAGTCAATTGGTTTGGGGAAAAATGTCAAGCGCATTGGCTTCATAAATAAAGGCAGGATGATGCGCGCACTCTCTGCTCCTCCTCCTCCCCCTCTCGTCGCGGTCCACGCGGGGAGCACCACGACGACGAAGACGTTACGTTCGAGACGTTTTTTAAACAGAGATGGTCGTTTTTACGACAACAACGACACCAACACCAACAAAGACAAAGACAACAACCGGCGACGACTGCGGCGAGTAAAAGCAACTTCGAATAACAACAACAACAACAACGACGACCCGGAAGAGAAGAAAAAACCATCCTTTGGCGGCGGCACGGATTCAAACGGCCGCATGCACGTTCCCACGGACGCGTTTGGCGGGATGAGCCCTGAATTTAAAGCCGCTTCGGCGTTGAAAACGCTGTTCACCATGGTGGCGGTCAGAATCGTCTTGGCGCAAGAGGAAGGGTACGATAACGAAGGCGGAGGAGGGACGCCGACGTCAATCGCGCTCGGGAAGTTTCTGGAGGAAAATCCGTTGAGAGATGGGAACGAGTGGCTGCAGAAGATGTTAGAGTGCGAACAGACGGAGCTAAGGTTGATTGCTTTGAGGTTGATCGAGGTGAGGAGAGCGTACGCGGAGAGTCAGTTTGATTTTAACGAAGTGAGGAACACGGCGAGACTTGAAATCGAGAAGGATAACGACAAGCTGATGGTTGACTACATGAAACAGAGTTTAAGCGCGGAATAAAGAAGGACGAATAAGCGTCTTTATGTATAATGTTTGTGTATTTGTATTGATGTGTATGTTGTCTACTACTACTACTACTACTGCTACTACTACTATTTTACGCTAAATATCCTCGACAGTTATGACTGGCGCAATAGCACGGCACTTTACCGTCTTCTATTTCAAAGCGGTAGTTGTACGTCATTTCCGTTCCTGCTGGGACGTCGACCCGTGTAAAAAAACAAACGTGGTGTTCACCGCCGGATTTGATGATTTTCGTGTACATGTTTGGATCGCAGGAATGATTCGTAAATCGAGCGATGTTCCCCATGTTGGTGCAATCTACAACGGTGTGGTCGTCCGCGCGTAAGAGATAGCAATCGGTACCGTCACGTTCGTAACGTGCTTCGCGGAGATCCGCGATGGGAGTTCGAACGGCTTCACCACGGTAGATGATGACCATCGCGCCGGCTTTGATTGGAACTTTTGAAATTAACCCCCAACCGTGGATGGCCGATTTCCCAAACGTTAACCGTTTCTTGACCGTGTTTGTACATTCGAGCATGCGCTCTTTTAACGATAAGCCAGTACCCTCGAGAGGGCCTTTATTTGGCACGCTGGCTCCGTGCTCGCCGCCGAGTTTTCTGGCGGCTTGCGATTTTATGTACTTCTCTCTCCACTCCTCGGGGGTGTACGACCGACTGGTGACCAGCGCTCGATGCAAACCACCTCGCGTGCCTCTCACGATGTACGGCTGCAAACCGACGTACTGTCGCTTCCCAGTTTTCGGCGGTGGACCTAGATTTTTAGCTTTCAACAAATCCGTCGATTTAGGAGGTTGCACGCCTAAACGCCTATACACGTTCAACTGAATTTCTCGCAACTGTGCCGGAGTTAAACCTTGACCAAACTTTTTCATGCCGTACGGTTGATTCTCGTCTGCTTTTTTGTTCTTCTTTTTCTTCTTCCTCTTGGAAAGTCGAACGCCGAATCCTTCCAACCATTTACCTAAAGGCATCAAAATACCACCAGCAACGCAAACACGAATCGAAACGCGCCATTTTTTCGAAAATGGCATTCCAGCGTGGTCTTCGTACTTTTTCGGGTCGTGATATACTGGCGGCGCATCGGGTGTCGGCTGACATTTTTCACACAAACATCGAATGATGGACTTTCGAGTGTTGTATTCACCAATAATGTTGCGACATACGACTGAAACTTCAATTGGGAGCTCTGGATGCCACGAATCATCGTCGTCGTCCACAGCTTTCTTAGCCAAATCTTTCATCTTAGAGCTGTTTTGTAAAAGCTCTTTCCTTTGCTCTCGTTTCAGGCGCTTCTCGGCTCTGGCTTTTTCGTACACCACGTCGTCGTCGCCCATAAACTTCGGCTTTTTCAGCTCAATTCGTCGATCAATTTCATCGTCCAAGAACTCTTGCTCGATTTCGCAATCCGCGAATCTAGGTTCCGGGTTCCGCTCGCACGTCCACACGTCCGCGTCGTCTTTCGCCAACGCTTCTGCGACGGATTGCGGTACTCTTCGCCACTTTCGACAATCGTCGTTTTCGCATTGAACCCAAGCTTCGCACTCTCGGTCTTCGTCGTCGCTCTCTTCGTCGTCGTCGTCAAAAATGCTTTTGAATTTCGACGGATCTAACGGTTTCGAAGGCTTTGGAGGTCCAGGTTTCCTAGCCGTCGCTGCCAACGCATGCGCGCGCTCCTGGGTGTAATCTTCATCCTTCGATGCGGCAACTTTGGGTATGAAGGAAAGGTCCGGCCACTCGTCGTGGTGTAACGTCTCATCGGTTTCCCCGTTTAACCACTTGATAGCAAACTTTGGATCATTCAGCGACAGCATGTCCGTTTTAATCGCTTTCAAGCCACCTTCGTCGTCGAAGTTTAATCTGTGTCTGCACCCCGTTCTCGTCACGACGGCTTCAGTGATAGTTGCTTTCACGAAGATAGATTCTTTAAACGTCGCCGTAGAAGCGTCAATCGCTATGCGCCTGCCTTCCAGACTTTTGGCTTTCTCTTCAATCGTCATCTTCTTGTCGTCCTTTTTTCCAAAATTATCTAAATCGATTTCAATATTCCTCAGAGCAAGTTGTCCAACCGGATAGACGGCTTTCTTTTTCGGCAGCGGTGGCAAGCTCGGGTCGCGTTCGAGATTGACGTGTTTTGTCTTCCCTTTCGGGAGAGGCCGGCCGGCTCGAGACAGGACGGTGATTTGTGGATGTTCATCCAGATAAGAACCGAAGGTTTCGTACCCGACTCGTTCTGTTCGATTCGACGGATCGCCCCCTTCCGGTAAAATTTTAATGGAGATTCTCCATTTTTTCGCGTGACCCATGCCGCAATGGTGTTCCCACCTGTTGGCTTCCCATAACGATGGAGCGTCCTTTCCGAAATCGCTCACCATATGCACACACCGCGCGCAGTGGCATTTGATATACGTGTCAGCTGGACGGAAAGTTCCGACTGTAGATTTACACGAAACAGAAATATTTGGCAAATTCGGGTCGCCGACATTGTCTAGAGGCAGCGGTAAACCACCCGGGAGAACAGGAGGTGCATTGATATCGTCTGGTTCCGCCTCGGCTTTAGGTTTTGTCACGGCAGCCTTGGCGAGCTTTTCCGCAATCTTTCTCCGTTTTTCTTGATCCCTTTCCTCGCGTCGTTTCTGAATCGCGCGCTGCTCTTCTTCTAACTGCAACTCTCGTTCGTTCTTCTCGCGCCCCTCGATTTCTTTTTGCGCTTCGTTATCCTCGTCACTATCTTCGTCCTCGGAATCTTTGCCGCCGAACACACGTTCATCATCAGAGTCATCGTGTATTAATCGCTTTCTGATTTTCGGTTTAACGACGTCGCCGTCGTCGTCGTCGATGTCGGCTTCCGTTCGGGGATGGCCCTTGGGGATGTATGGACGCAATTTCGCGCACAAACCGTCGCCCTCGGAATCAGACAGGTCTGAATCGCTGTTGTTCGTAATTTTCTCCTGCTCGCGCTGCTCACGCTTTTTCCGTTCTTCTTCTTCGGCTTCAAGCACTCTTGCAACTCTCTTTGAGACTTTAGTTTGGATCCAAGGTCCACTGACGATGACGCCGTCGTTTCCTTCTTCGCTGTAGCGCATGCCCTCTACGCATCCATACATTTTTTGACGTTCCTTGTCTACTCGACAATGTCGATGACAATAACTGATTAGGTGCATGGTATCGTCTTCCGGGTCTTCGTCGGCGTTTCCGTACTCGTCGCCTTGGTCCATGAACAAACCAGCGCCTCGGGCGCACAGCGGATGGTACGCTAAAAAGCACCCAGGATGACAACACTGCACTTTCGTCCCGCATCGTTGTTTGCAAATGGTGCACAGTAATTCCCATCGTTCGCGTTGAATGGCAGCTATGTTATCGATTGGCTCCATCGTTTCGATGTCCAAAACAGTGGTTTCCGGAATCCATTGGCAGCACGCCGAATGCGCCCACACACCGTCCACTGTAGTTGGTTTCAAAGCGCCGCCTATAACTGGACAAAGGCAACACTTGGGAGTTTCAGAGACAACTCCACCGGTATGTTCGCAAGCGCGACATAACCAGCCGACGGCTTGATCTGGAATTTCGTGGACGCCGTAGCAACTTTGATGCACAGAAACTTGACATCCTTCGCAAGTGATCAATTGATCGAAATCGAAATCGCGCTCGTCGTCACACACGGCGCATCGATCCACCGTCCACGCGATATGAATAGATTTGTAATCCTCGATTTCTTGATCTTCCTCCACTACTTTTCTGTTCTTTTCCGGTATTGCCTTTGAAAACTTCTCTTTCTTTTCTGTTCTTTCCTTATACTTTCTCACAGGCACGCCATCGAGCCATCGACCAACGGGCATGCGTTCCGGAACAACCATCCGTAACGATGCTTTCCATTTCTTCGCTTGTCCCATTCCGGCGTGCTTTTCAAACTCTGTTGCCGTCAAAGAACCTTCGCGGCCTTGGCACATGGAGCACAAACATACGACGCGATACTCTTGCGTCAGAAAATCGCCTTTGACGCCGTTGCATACAACTTGCACTCGCTCCGGGCGTTCGCTGAGATCTTTAGGAACTAGCGACCAATCAACGCGAGATTTTCTTGTAAACTCCGCAAACGGTACGCCAGAGAGTCCAACTCTTCTTTCGGCGGCACGCTGAGCTTCTTTGGCAGCCAATATGGTTTTTAAGTTTGCGTCCTGATCATCGTCTTTCTCCGTCAACTTTGTCGTTTTCTTCTCCTTCTTCTCCTGTGAATTCTTCTTATTCTTCTTCTCGAACGCGTTTTCTTCTCTTTCTTCTTGTAGTACTGATTCTTCGTCCTCATCCTCTTCTAATCCGTTTAATTCCTCCTCCGCTTTCTTTATATTCGCGGTGATAATTTTTTCCGCGTGAGTTTTATTTTGGCGCTGTTGCTGCTGTAACATCAATTTTTTCTCTTGTTCTCTCGCGTCTACGGAAGGGATGGACTTTGCCAATCTCGCTTGTAAAGTACCATTCTTCTGCATTTTTAAAAGCGCATTTCGAAATCTCATCGCCGCTTCGCTCGCCTGCACCTCGTACCTCTGTTTCTCCGAGCCCGAAAGTTTCTGCCAGGCCATGCCTTGCAACCGATACATCTCCGCGTGGTTGGAAATTTGCTCCAGATGGTTTTCCGTTTTGTACTTTGCGGTAAAATCAGCACCGAAGAGTTGCCAAGCAGTTTTCGGCCGACTGGGTAACTTTCCAACTTTCGTCGCGCTCGGTGGAGAGCTTATTTTGTTGTTGTTGTTGTTGTTGTTGTTGATATCCGTTGAAAGCTTCGATGCATCTCTAGCTGGAGGCGGCGAAAACATGTTGAGATTCTCGGCGGAAGCAGGTCCTTCGTCTTGAATTGACTCCTTTCTCGTATCGTTTTGCGCTTTAATATTGTTGTCACCTGCGTCGCTTTGATGAATCAAGTCTGTGTGCGTGTCGTTTACATCGATGTCATCACATTGCATCATCGCGTCATCTTTTACTTTCGCGAGCGCCTTTGGGAGTTTCGGTATTTGCGAGAGTAACTTTTTCCTCTCTAACTCCGCCTCTCGCGCCTGTCTCGCGGCTTTAATTTTCATCGCCTCTTTATCAATCTTCCCAGCCGCACACGTGGGGCAGTTATACGGAATCTCTTCCTCTTCTCTTCCTTCTTTGAGTGCGTCGGCTTCTTTCTTCAAAATTTCCGCCGCGGTCGCGTCGCACAAATCGTGCACCCACATCTCGCACGTGTCGCATTGAATCATCGGCCCACAGTTCGCATAGTGCCAAACTTTTCCACAGCATGGACAATATTGCCCCTCGCCGTGCATTTTCGCGCACAGCAAACAAAACTGCTTCGCGTCGAGTTCTTTCCTCGCGCAACTCACGCCGCACGAAACGCACTGGAGCCCATTTTTCATCAATTTCTTCGGTTTCTTATCCTTGTGGCTGCTCGTGCTCGCCGCAACGGCACCCGATTTCCTCTTTTGAGCCGTCGTCGACGACGCGTGTTTCGCATTCTTCTTCTTCTTTCGATTGTTCGTCCCGTCGTATTCTTCGTCCTCCGTATCCTCTTCGTCTGTATCGTCCTCGCCTCTCTCCTCGTCCTCCTCCTCGTGCGCCTCTTCCGAATGATTTTGAGGCATCACGACGCCTTCAACAAACCCTAACCTAGCCGTCCCAAACTGCTTATATACCCTCTCAATCTCCTTCACCGCGGTTTCAAACGCTCTCGGCCGCATCCGTTTCGGCAACGCCTGCGTCTTACACGTCCGCGCGTTTTCCTCGTCGAACGGTGCCAACTGCTCCTTCACCGCCCAACAATAGTCTCGGTCGTGTTTTTTTATCGTCGCCGGGCCGTAAAACATCACGCACACCGCATCCGGAACGCACGACGCTCTCACCGCACTCGGTGCTTCGATTGGATCGATCAGTTTCCCCGGCCAAAACGGTTCAATCGCTCGTACCGTCGCTTTGCAAAACACCAAATCGCCGACTTGGTAATGGTTTAAATCGTTCGGTTGTTGAGGAAAGACCGCCCAAGACGGGGGTGGATCCGCCGCCCAATCCATTTTTCCTTCTTGAGCCTCTTTCCTCTCTGCGCTTCTTTCACCTCTTCCTCTTTCTCTCTTTCTTACCCAGAAAGAAGCGAATGGACTACGATAAAATAAGAGTAAACGTTAAAGTGTGTCTGAATTTTATGACGAATTCAAGGGGGAAAAACGAGGAACGAGCAGTTAAATTAGTTTTCGCACCACAAAACGTCGATATCAAATCAAAGTACAATTCTTTCTTCGTATTAGTATTAAAACAAATGTGGTTTTGTATACAGTAAGTACATTACGAGAGAAGGAGTTTGCGCAAACTCCCCTCTCTTTCTCTTTCTCTCTCTTTCTTTCTCTCTTTCTTTTTGTTCGCGGCGGAGTTGGGGACTCGTTGTTGCTACCAATTTTACAATCCGCGTTGTCATCACTATTTGCGTTTTCATCGTCGCCGTCGACGAGAGAAAGACGTTCCTTTGCGCGCATAAAAAGGGAACATCGATCTCTCTTCTTTTGTCTCGACTGTTGATGACGCAAGAGCAACGATAATAAAAAATAGCATATCTCTTTTCTTCTTCTTCTTCTTTCGCTTACTACTGCGAAGAGGCTAACGATTTGCACATCTTTTGAACGTACTGGACGATGTTGACGCTGTGATCCATCTCGTCGGTTAAACCGAATTCGACGACGCCGTTTTCCACCGGGACGCAGATTATGGTTTTCAATCCAGCTCTTTCTGCTTGGACTTTTCGCTGAAAAGACCATCCCGGTAACAAGGAAATGTCTTCGTGCCACTCGTAGTTTCCGGAGTGACAGACGCGACCTGGCATGCCAAACCCAAGAACGTATCGAGTGAACAACGTTTTCGATGTATTAACGAATAATTTTAATTTACTCGTATCGGTGGCGATGCGTGGGGAAATGACCGATTCATCGGGCATTAAACTCGTTCGCCGTCGATCGAGTTTCCAGAATATGCCGTAGTCAAAGCCTTTAGATTCGCAGACGTATGACATTCGATCGCGCATCGGAGAATCTACCATCCAGCTGCCACCAGAGAAAGCCGTCTCGCCGCCAAACGCGTGTCGATTTTTATGTCTCTCGGAACCGCCTGGTTTCACTTTACACAAAGGGCTGACTAAAGGTCCGTCGCGATGGAAAGCGTCCATCGAATCTCTCAACAACTCGTCAATGCGCTGGCAAGAGACTGATTTTTGCAAATAGTTCGCCGAAGACATGGACACGACGTTTTTCATCGCCGGATTATTGCCACTAATAACACCGCCATTACCACTACCGACGTTGTTATTGATAGTATTATTACCTTGAATTAGCCTGTGCCCGACCATTTGGGGAACGTCTCCAAAGGTTTCAGATTGCGCGTAGTGGTGTTGCTGAAAGGAAGACACAGAGCCGTTCGATCCTAACGTTGGGTGTAACGTCATCGCCGAGTGCGGACGAGGTTGCTGCTGGTTGGCATCCATCATATCACGTTGGTGTTGCTCCTGCTCATCTTGTTGCGTCATCAACTGTTGCTTTTGATATTCCTTAACCTGCGAAGAACAGTGCATGGGAGACCCGTCGTCGCTCTCGCTCTTTCGTTCCTCTTCCTTCTGCTCTCGATACTGCACCGCCAAGTGATGCTCTCTCTCCGCGATGACACCGTTGGCTGTTCCTTGCGACGACCCTCCGGAACTTTGGTTCGATAACGTCGTGCTCGCGCTCGACGTGTCGTTCCCTCCCGCCATGGACGTGTTCGGAGAGGACCCTTTCTCTGATTTCAGTTTCACTCGAACGTCTACGCCGCCGTTGTTGTCGCTCCTTCCACCACCATTCCTGGCGATAGCGGTAGCAGTCATATTATTATAATGTACATCAGAATAATTATTCATGTCGGTAAAATTTCTTCTTCTTTTTCTTTTGGTCTCTCTCACTCTCTCCCCCTTGGGAAACAAACAATCGCCCGATTAAAAACAAATAATACACAAGTTTTTGTATATATTATATATGAAAACACACGATCTCCGCGCCTTCTTCGAGCAGATCTCGCTCGCACTCTGCAAATACAAACGCGCGCTCTGTGGAAAGACTGTCTCGATCTTCTTCTCACCGACGCTCTCAGAGGCAACCCGCGCAGATTTGGATCTTTTTTTTGAGATGCCTTTTCCGTACTTTCTCTCACAGCCTTTCCTTTTTTCCACACTGGAATTTTACCGAAGCGCCAAGGAGGCAATCTCCTTTTTTAGCAACGACAAACTCCTTCCGCGTTCGTCCGTTTCTTTGGAGAATCGATCGAGTGGTGTTTGCAAGAAAGAAGAGGTCCTCCTGTGAAGCGCGAGTGTTTGATGAAAGAGTCAGTAAAGGTGAGATCTGAGAGGAGTCTCTCTCTCTGTAGTGTGAAGCCTTTTAAAGCGATGATGATGGATTTTTGTTGTTGTTTTTTCTCTCCAAAACTCCTCCTTTTTGCCTTCGAAATAGGTTAAAAGAGAACCAAGATCTGGTAAAAAAGCGGTTCTTGTTTTGACGCTTTTTACGGAGAGAGAGAAAGAAATCCAACGCTCCGAGAAAAACTTTGCGCGCGTTCGTTTGGTGGTACGTTTGAATCTGAACAACCACCAAACGCGAACGCGCGAAAAGTCTTCGAGCGATGAAAACGGTCGTCTTCGCTTTCCTGCGATTCGTTTTCGTTTTTCGCCTTCGCGAATAGAAGGCGGAAACTTCAAATCTTTTCGACAGCTCGCGATAAAAAAACGGTTCGGTTTGTGCTTATCTGTTTTTCTCTTCCCCTCTCGAGAACGAACACAAAATTTTTATTACCGAACGTACGCGTAAACGATTTGAAGCGCGCGCGCGAGCACGCGAACGACGAAATATAAAAACAAACGAGCGCGTACCTGGTACTTTTTCCTTCTTTACGCGCAAACAATAATCTATTCTATTCGCGTGTGTTGTCAGAGAGAAACTTTTACCCTTCTCTCAAACAACACAAGAATTGATTTTGGGGAGCTTTTTACCCTGAGCTCGCTTTTTGCCCCACAAATTATCCGTCTCTTCGTTTTCCAACCTATTATTGCCGACAAAATTTGGATCTTTTCAAGACAGTGTTGGATCTTTTTCTTTCAGAGTCAGTCAATAATAATTTTTGTCACCACAGGGAGAAGGAGTAAAGGTTCTTTTCAAGGACCTCGCGACGTAGGAGTAGGTTATTAATCAGTTCGTATTATTATGTATAGTATTAAAATCGTTTTGTGTTGTTATATTTATTATAACGTGTTGTTGTTGTTGTTTTATTGGTGTTATTAATCTCCGTCCAGAATCTCTTTGAGACCTTCGTAGTGCGCGATTTCAGTCGCCAAAGCTTTCTCTTTGTCGTCTTCGAAATCGGCGACAAACTTCAACAAGTCCAAGTTGGCTTCTTCGACTAAAGCGTGCGCGTCGGCTTTGACGGAGTCTTCTAATTCAATCTTCGAGACGCGAATGAGTAGTTTACAGAGCAAGGGCAAGGCGTAGCCTTCTTTGACGACGTGACCGTCGTCGCCGCCGTCGGGTTTGGCGGCTTCCAACGCCTTGGCGACGTCGGCGAGTTTGATCGTGCCGTCGGCTAACGAGTGGGCTAATAAACCGGCTAAGATGGAATCGGCTTTCGGGAGGTCGCAGAGGACATCTTCCAATTCGTTGAAGATTTCTGCGATGCCGTCTAAGACGGCGTCGGAGTACCCGGATCGAGAAAGTTCTCGGGTTAAATCTTCGCACGCTTCCCATTCCATGCCTCGTTTCTCAAAACCAACCGTGCACAACTGTTGGATGAAGATGCCAATCTTAGCGTTATTCCACGTGGAGATGGATTTAATCGCTTCACCGACGTCTTTATCGTCCAAAAAGTATTCTAACGTGCGTTTGCGTGCTTCCTCGTTTCCGGCATCATCGTCAAACTCAGAGTCTATGTCGCTTCTCGGAGTTTCCGGACGACTGGAATCGTCTTTCGATTCACCACCTTTACCGGTGTTGATCTTTGGCGTGTTCGATCGCGACGGTGGGTTGGAGCGGCCTTCGACGACTTTGAAGTCGACATCTGCGCCGCCGCTACCGCCACCGCTACCGCCGCCGGAACCGCCGCCTAAAATGGAAGAGCCTCTCGGTTTTTGCACGATGCGAGGTCGCTCACTCGGTTTGCTGCTGTTATTTCTGTTGCTACTACTTCTAGAATCACCATCTCTACCGCCGCCGCGCCGGTCACCATCTCTACCACCACCACCATCTAATCTACTCGTGGATGATCGCGAGTCGGACCGACGAAGACCGGGTCCGCCAGGACCGCCTCCGCGCTCTCTCCCTGACCCGCCGCTACCTCCACCGCCGCGTCGATCGCCACCTCTCGCTTGCTCCATAGCCTGTCGCTGCGCGTCGCGATGAATTTCATCGATTTTCTTCGGACCTTCTGCTGCACGACGTTCTTTCCAACCTTTCTGACGCAATTCTATGACATCTTGTAACATGAATCGGTGTCGCGAACTCAAGTGCGGCGCTTTCGTCAACGTCTCAATTCTTCGGAAATAGGCGTTCAAGTACGCCTCGGCTTTCGGGTGGTCAATCATCGCTCCAACGGTGGATAAGAGCTTGGACAAGGCTTCGACGTCTTCCTCGTCTGGTTCACTCGGCCCGTCGTCGTCGTCATCGCCGCCGGCGGCGGCAGCTGCATCTTTTCCGGCTTCACCTTCCTTGAGAAGCTTTTGGATGCACGTGTGCATGATACGCTCCGTGAGCATGGACTTCTTGAAGAGTTCGCCGATAAACCGAATGTTCCCTAACATCCGTCGTCGCGATTTCAACAACTCTTCCTCTAATCGATTCATTTCGCGTCTTCGATCCAATTCAAGTTCTTCGAGCGTTTTCACTTTTGGCGTCGGGGCGATTTCGCCTTCTTCCAAATCTTCCGGTTTCACGTCCGCGCTGCCGTCTTTACTCGCCTCCTCTTTCGCGATTTTTTCGGCGTCTTCTTTCGTTAATGGTGTTTTACAAGCCTTTTTGTGTTTTTCAACGAGTTTATAGTTCGCTTTGATTTGCGCGTCGCCAGATTCAAACGCCTCTTGACACTTATTCAACAAGACGCGTTTGAACGTGATTTGGTTTTGACCTTCCGGCGCCGCGGTGTCGATGAACTGGACGTTATCTTTGATCAATCGTTCGGAAAGTTTTGCACACATGTCTGCGTATAAAGCCGAAAAAATCGGTTCCAACAACGCCTTATCGAACATTTGACCAATCAAACCCATCAGAGTCTTCGGCTCGGTGATGCCGACGTCGACAACCTTCTCCAACAACTTCCCAAAGTTTTCCGGCGTGAGTTTATTGAGTAAACTCTTGAACTCTCTTTGCTTCTTCTCCTCTTCGTCTTGGACTTTACCGATGACGTAGACATTCTCCGTCTTGTGCAACTCCGGCAAGACGACGCCCGGCGGCGGACCGCGGTATTGGTTGTTATTTCCGTACCCACCGTCTCGACGGTTGCCTCCGCGACGATTGTTGTGTTCGTCCGGTAAACCGCGGTGCTCCCAGTTTCCGTCGCCACCGCCTCTGCCACCTTTGTCCCAGTTCGGTTGACCTTGGCCTCCACCACCTCCGCCGCCGCCGCCGCCGCCGCCACGACCTCCGCCGCCGCCTCTGCCGCCTCGCGACTGATTTCTTTGTTGCGACGATTGTACGCCCGGCGGTACGATAAATCCAGGCACGGGCCAGTAATCCACGTCCGATGGAACTTCAAATCCTTTCAAAAACTTCGTTGTGCTGTACGGAGAATCCATCAAAGAACGCAAAAATTCTTCGGTGTACTTTCCATCCGCCGGCTTCTCTGCCATTGTCGCTTCGGGAAGTGTCGATTGCGCCGCAGAGGCGCGCGCTTCCACCACCGCCGCGACTGCATCTCCAGAAGAAGGCGTCACTTTTTTCGGCTCATCTTTGGGCGGTGGGGGCGGTGGCGCGCCTTGCGGTAGCATCGGCGCACCCGCCGGCTTCGGCGGCTCCGGCGCTCTCGCCGACGAGGATGGCGGCGGCGCCGACGGAGGATGTGCCGGCTTTTGCGGAGACGCCGCAGTCGGCGGAGGAGCGTCTGAAATCGACACTTTCCGTGCCGTTTCCGCGGCCAATTTCACGACATCTGCCGCGGACACTTTCGCTGGTGACTGTTGCGCCGCTGGTTTTTGCGGCGACGACGTTACAGCCGGAGAAGACTCGGGCGCTTTCTGCGGCGCCGCGGCAACTGGTGGCGGCGCCGGTTTCTTCGCCGCCAAGTTTGCAAAACTTGGACGCGCCGGAGGTTGCGAAGGAGCCGCCACTGACGGAGGCGGTGCTTGTTGTGGACTCAGTGGCGTCGCCGCTGGCGGTTTTTGTTGCTGCGCCGCAGCGGCGACGACTTGCGCCGCAGACTTGCTCTGTTGCTGCTGTTGTTGCTGCTGTTGCTGTTGCTGCTTCTGCGCCGCTTCCAATAACTTCTCCTTTTCTTCCGCCGCTTTCTTATCCGCCTCTTCTTTCCTCTTCTTCGCCTCGGCTTCGGCTTTGATCACCTCCTCGGACTTTTCAATCTTGATCTCGGCTTTCGTGTTCGGGTTGAAAATCTTAATCGGTTTGCGTTCTCTCACCGGCGTCGGCGCCACCGCCGGAGGCGCGCCGTCGCCACCACCGCCGCCGCCGCCACCAATCGGTAATCCACCACCGACACCAGGTACGCCTCCAACGCCACCCGGCGGCGGTCCCACGCGCATGCCTTGCTGCTGCAACATCTGGGCCTGCGCCGCCATCGCCATCTGCGCTTGCATGTAGTTCCCCGGATGCATCCCTTGCGGCATGCCTCTCCCGGCGCCGCCGACGCCGGGATACGATCCCATCGGAATACCTTGCGGCCCTCCGTACGGGACAAACATCGGAGGACCTTGTTGCACGGGAATGCCGCCTTGGCCTCGACCGCCGCCTTGGCCTTGTTGGCCGCCCATACCTCTTCCCATCATAAAGTTTGGGTTAAAATTACCCCCAGGGCCTCGTCCTCCACCCATGACGTTTGGCCCGCCAGGACCTCTGTTGTGTTGTTGCTGCTGCTGATGTTGTTGTTGCTGCTGCTGCTGCTGTTGTTGTTGCTGCTGCTGATGTCCATCTTGCGACGATCGTGTTTGCTGAACATTCGGAGCTCCACCTCCTTGTTGTTGTTGTTGTTGCGCTGATGCCGATGACGACGAACCCGAACCCGATCGCGGTGGCGGTGGTCCTCCTGCTGCTGCTGATGTTGCCGCTGCCGGCGCGGCGTCTTTCCGCGGCGTCGGGACCACCGGCGCGGGAGAAGAAGAAGACATGCTAGAGAGATAACACAACACACTCTGCACTGTATCGACCAATCGAGAGAGAGAGAGAGAGAGAGATGTTTATGTGTGTACTAAAAAGTCTCCTCTT
>Ga0181604_10001415_pt1 | contig 21363 bp, 23 predicted proteins | sample 041ome_12_FD_148663 | JGI IMG/M metagenome (GOLD analysis project Ga0181604, IMG submission 148663) | Coastal salt marsh microbial communities from the Groves Creek Marsh, Skidaway Island, Georgia - 041410US metaG (spades assembly) | ecosystem: Environmental > Aquatic > Marine > Intertidal zone...
TGGTAGATTTTCATTTTATACTGCACCAACTGGAACATCTGGAGCAACGGCAAGTCTTACAGAACGTATGCGCATCGACAGCAGTGGAAACGTGGGCATCGGAGATAACAATCCATCCCAGAAACTTAGTGTCAACGGACATATTAAAATAGACGCTGGCTCAACTGGTTATCTTCTAGGGCCAACAGGGGAAATGCTGGTTGGCGAAGATAGCGTCGGGTTTTATCTAGGCACCGGATTCGGTATTAATCCGAATATTCCATTCTACTACGGCAACCCCAGTCCCAATCCAACAGCCTCGCATAACTTTAGAGGAACAACTTTTAATCTCAATACTACCAACGCTACAATTGCTCTAACAAGCAATGCATCCAATGTTAGATTCGATAACGGTCTTTTCGTCATATACGGTTCTGATGCGGGGAGCCAGTTGTCTCTTTGGGCAGATAATAGTGGGCCAACTCATTTAGCTGGATACACTTTTGACATAAAGACAGGGCCAAATAACAGCAGAACTTTTCGAGGCTTTTCGCAAAACCAAACTGGATCAGTCACGATTGGTCACAACGCAGGTGGCCCTAACAATGGCTACACGACAGCGATGGATTTGCGGTACGTCGGTGGGGGTACTGAATATGGCATAGACTTTCTCCCATACGCAAACGGCGCAAACGCTCTAACTTTCTGGAACGCTGCTGGTTCTGTCTCAGGTGCTATTAACGTCGGCGCATCAAGCACTTTGTATAACACCTCATCAGACTACCGCCTTAAGACCGCAGTCACCTACGACTGGGATGCAACCAGCCGGCTGAAGCAACTTAAGCCAGCTAGGTTTAAGTGGATTGTTGATGGCGATGATGCTGTTTTCGTAGATGGTTTTCTTGCCCACGAATGTGAGGCAGTACCAGAGGCCGTCACTGGCACTAAAGACGCTATGCGTGACGAGGAATACGAGATCACACCAGCGGTACTTGACGAGGATGACAACGAGGTAACGCCAGCGGTTATGGGTACACGTTCAGTGCCGGATTACCAAGGCATTGACCAGTCTAAGCTGACCCCATTACTTACCAAGGCACTAATTGAGGCGGTTGAAAAAATTGAACAGCTTGAAGCTCGCATCGCGGAATTAGAAAATGTATAAAGAAGAGTAAACCAAATAAACTTTATCTTTAATTTTAAAATCATATAAATAGTCATAGATATTTTTAACGGAGAATCTCTATGGCTAATCCTACATCACGTGCTACGCTCATAGAATATTGTAAACGAAGACTCGGTGATCCTGTGATCGAGATTAACGTAGATGAGGATCAGCTTGAAGATCGTGTTGACGAAGCTTTACAATATTATCAAGAGTATCATTCAGACGCAACAGTACGTACTTATTTAAAGCATTTAGTAACTGCAGCTGATGTTACAAATGAATATATTACACTTTCAAATGATATTATTTTCGTATCAAAACTATTTCCGATCTCTAGTTCCTTTAATACGTCATTTAATTTCTTTGATATTAAATATCAAATGATGTTAAACGATATTGCTGATCTACAGAATTTTGCTGGAGATCTTGCTTATTACGAGCAAATGCAGCAATATTTAGGTATGCTTGATATGAAATTAAATGGTACACCTCAAGTACAATTTTCTAGAAGGCAAAATCGTTTATATGTTTTTGGTGACTTTGCTGATAAAGATATTAAAGCTGGTGAATATATTATTGCTGAAGTATATCAAATTATAGATCCAGATACACATACATCAGTATATAATGATATGTGGTTAAAAGAATATACAACAGCCTTAATTAAACAACAATGGGGTGCAAACCTAATTAAGTTTGAAGGTATGCAATTACCAGGTGGTGTAGTATTAAACGGACGACAGATATATGATGATGCAACTAGTGAGATTGCACAGTTAAGAGAAAATATAAGACTAGAGCACGAACTTCCAGCAGATTTCTTTGTAGGTTAATATGGCCACTAATTTATATTTCAGTCAAAAGGTAAGATCAGAGCAAAATCTATATGAAGATATTATTATAGAATCTCTGAAAATGTACGGTCAAGATGTATATTACTTACCGCGTGACCTAGTTAATGAAGATACGATCTTTGGTGACGATATACCATCGTCATTTAATTCTTCACATAAAGTCGAAATGTATATTGAAAATATAGAAGGATTTGATGGAGAAGGAGATCTTTTTTCCAGATTTGGTGTAGAGATTCGTGACGAAGCAACATTTGTTGTATCACGTCGTAGATGGATTCAGCAAGTACAAAGAATGGATACAGAACTTACGAGCGTACGGCCGCGCGAGGGTGATTTAATTTATACACCATTATCTAATTCTTTATTTCAAATTATGCACGTAGAACATGAACAACCTTTCTATCAGTTAAGTAATCTTCCAGTCTTTAAAATGCGTTGTCAGCTCTTTGAATATAATGATGAAGATCTTGATACAGGTGTTGAGGTTATCGATAAAATTGAAAGAGACTATGCCTATGCATATACTCTTACATTAAGTCAGCTATTAGATTCAGCACAAGGTTCAGCTTTTATCGACAGCGCTGGATTGGTTACTGGAGTTACTATTACTGATTCCGGTGATGGTTATTATAAGCAACCAATTGTTACATTTACATCTGCAACTGGTACCGGCGCAACTGGAGTTGGATTAGTAGATAGTGATACCGGTAGAGTATCAAGTGTTAGAATTACAAATGGAGGTGCCGGATATGGTACACCACCATCAGTATCGTTTACAAGACCCGATCCTGATGCATTTTCTATTGGTGAAACAGCAAGAATTAAACTTTCTAGTGCTACACTAACAGCAGAAGTTGCCGATTGGGATGATTCAGATAATAAGTTAAAACTTATCCATCTTGGTTCTAGTGACGGTAAATTCCATCAGATACCAACATCTAAGGGTGTTGTTGGATTAACAACTAATGCAGGTGGTGTTATTACTGTATCTGTAGAAGATAACCAAATATCTGAAAATGAACAGAATGAGTTCTTTAGTCCAAGTACTCTTAATTTCTTAGACTTTACTGAGAATAATCCATTTGGTGATCCGGAGAATAATTAATGTTTGGTAGTCATTTTTATCATCAGAAAGTTAGAAAGTGTGTATCAATCTTTGGTGCTCTTTTTAACAACATATATGTCATACGTAAAAATTCTTCTGGTGCATCAGTAAGTCAGATTAAAGTTCCTCTTTCATATGCTCCTAAGCAAAAATATTTAGAAAGAATTAGAGAAAATCCGGATTTAGATACAGATACAAAGGTGGCAATTAAGCTTCCACGTATGTCATTTGAAATTACTTCTTTTACATATGATACACAAAGACAGCTAACAAAGGTAAGTAATTTTAATACTATAGGAACATCGAATACAAATAGACAAAAGTTTTATTCTCCTGTACCTTATAATATTAACTTTCAATTAAATATATACGCAAAGAGTCAGGACGATGCACTTCAGATTGTTGAACAGATTCTTCCTACATTTAATCCACAGTATTCACTTACAATTAAACCCTTTGCTACTGAATATCCAGATTTCAAAGAAGATATACCAATTATAATTCAGAGTGTTTCTTTCTCCGATGATTTTGAAGGAGCAATGGAACAAAGACGTACTATTGTTTATACTCTAGATTTCGAAATGAAAGTTAGTTTCTACGGTGCTATAAATACTGGTGAAATTATTAGAAACTCTATTGTTGATCTTTACTTACAGAATGTAGGATTATCAGACTCTGACGTTGCGAATGAAAGGATTAATACTGTTCCTGACCCACTGAGTACTATTGGCTTAGCAGATAGTGACTATGGGTTTACTACAACTATTACGAGCTTGACTTAATTATGGCTGATGAAAAAAATAATTTAAAGAATGATTATGACTATTCTCGAGAAACATATTACGAATTAATTGAAAAAGGTAAAGATGCTTTAGAGAATATGATTGAGGTCGCCCGCGAGAGTGAGCACCCGCGAGCGTACGAAGTATTATCAGGTATGATTAAAAATGTATCTGATGTAAATGATAGATTGATGGATTTGAATAAGAAGCAGAAAGAAATTAATCGGGAAGAAGTAAAACAAGTTAGTAGCACTACTAATAATGTATTTCTCGGTTCTACATCTGATCTTCAAAAACTATTACAAAATGATAAAGAAATTATAGATGTTACACCAAAATGAGAATTACCTCGGTAATCCAAATGTAAAACGTGACGGTGTACTTCAAGAATGGTCTGAAGATCTAGTTAGAGAATATGCAAAATGCATGGGTGATCCTGTATACTTTGCAGAAAAATATTGCAAAGTAATTTCTCTAGATGATGGATTAGTTCCATTTAAATTATATCCCTATCAAAAGAATATGTTTAGGCACTTTAATGAGCATCGGTTTAACATTGTATTGGCTTGCAGACAATCAGGAAAATCGATATCGGCCTGTGCGTACTTACTCTGGTTTTCATTATTTAATTCAGAAAAAACAGTGGCGGTTCTTGCGAATAAAGGGGCAACTGCTAGGGAAATGTTATCTCGCATTACGCTTATGCTCGAAAACATTCCGTTCTTTCTTCAACCGGGATGTAAAGCGCTTAATAAAGGATCAATTGAATTTAGCAATAACAGCCGTATCATTGCTTCTGCTACTAGTGGTAGCTCTATCCGCGGTCTTTCAGTAAACCTCCTATATCTAGACGAATTTGCCTTTGTAGAAAGAGCAGCAGAGTTTTATACGTCAACCTATCCTGTGGTATCTGCTGGTAAAGATACAAAGATTATTGTTACCTCTACTGCAAACGGTATTGGTAATACTTTCTATAAGATATGGGAAGGCGCAACTCAAGGTATAAACGAATTTAATCCATTTAGGGTTGATTGGTGGGATGTACCAGGGCGTGACGAAGAATGGAAGAAACAAACAGTAGCAAATACTTCTCAGTTACAATTTGATCAAGAATTTGGCAATACATTCTTCGGCACCGGTGATACACTTATTAATGCAGAAACATTAATGGGATTTAGAGCTGGTAAATATGAAAAAATATTAGAAGGTGGTAACCTTATTGTTTATAAGGAACCTTTAAAGAATCATGATTATATTATGACAGTCGATGTTGCGAAGGGAAGAGGTCAGGACTATTCAACTTTTAACTTGATCGATATTAGCGTCCGCCCGTTTCAACAGGTTGCTGTATATCGCAATAACACTATCTCTCCTTTGCTCTTCCCGAATATTATTTATAAATACGCAAAGTCTTACAATGATGCTTATGTAGTAATTGAATCAAATGACCAAGGAACAGTTGTCTGCAATGGTTTATATCATGATTTAGAATATGAAAATGTACATGTTGAATCTGCTGTAAAAGCAAATGCAATTGGTATCGAAATGAATCGTAAGGTTAAAAGACTTGGATGTTCTGCCATTAAAGATATATTAGAAAATAATAAGCTAAATATCGTAGATGAAAATACTATTATGGAGATATCAACATTTGTTGCAAAGGGTCAATCCTATGAAGCATCTGATGGTAACCATGATGATTTAATGATGAATCTAGTTATGTTTGGTTATTTTTCATCGACTCAGTATTTTGGGGATATGACCGATATTAATTTAAAAGATATGTTATTTAAACATAAAATGAAAGAGATTGAAGATGATATTGTACCATTTGGCTTTATTGACGATGCATCAGAACATATCCAAAAGATTGAACAAGAAGAGTCGCCATGGGCGATAGAATACTCTAACGAGTTATAAAATTGCAATTATTATAAATAATACTAATTGAACAACCGTATTATGAAATTCTTATAATTCGTAACCGAGAAGGAAAAAAATATGGCACTCTTTACACCGTCCGAATCACCAGCGGTTGTCGTCAAAGAGATAGATCTGACTGGCGGTGTGCCAAATGTCCAGTCAACTACAGGCGCAATCGTAGGTAATTTTAGATGGGGTCCAGTTGGTCAGCGAACAGCTATCGCCAATGAAGCAGAATTGGTAGAAAATTTCGCTTCACCAGACTCCGCTAATACAATAGATTTTCATAACGCAGCATACTACCTGCGTTATTCAAACTCCCTACAAGTAGTAAGAGAAGCAACTTCTGCATGTTATAACGCTCGTTCAACAACGGGTCAATTAGCATCTGATAGTGGTGGATCTCTACCATTAGAAAAAATTAATAATGCTGCTGATTTCGATACACAAAAAGCTGCTCTAGACTCAGACAGCCATACGTTCTTAGCAAAATATCCAGGTGAGTTAGGCAACTCACTTAGAGTTTCTGTCTGTCCTGCTAATTCTACAGCATTTAACGCATGGGCATATTCTTCAAATTTTGATAGAGTACCTTCAACTAGCTTTTTCGCACAGCAACTTTCTGCATCGAATGATGAGATCCATGCAGTGGTTATCGATAAAAATGGTAAATTTACCGGTACACCTGGTTCAGTATTAGAAACATTTCCGTTTCTTTCATTAGCATCTAACGCAAAAGGTTTACAAGGTGAAACCAATTACGTAAAAGATGTTATTAATGAAAGATCGCAGTATGTATGGTTAGCAGGATTCGATTCTGATTTCTCTAATGCATCTGCTGGAGCTGGTACTACTGCCGACAGTGGGGATAACTTTAGCAATGGATTAACTGCAGCTACAAATTACGATTTTGGCGGAGGTGCTAACTCTGGCGTACTAGGAACTGCAGAATTTTTAAGTGGATATGATCTTTTCGAAGATAAAGATATCGTAGAGGTAGATTTCCTTATTGCCCCTGGTATGACTATTAGAACAGATCAAACTACAGTCGTTAACGACCTTATTTCAACAGCAATTGCTAGAAAAGATTGCATTGCAGTTGCTTCTCCTGCTAGAAACGATGTGGTTAACGTTAACTCTGCAGCAACTGCTGTAACAAATGTGGTTTCAACAATTGATACATTTACTAATAGTTCATACGTGGTAAATGATAATAACTACCTTAAGGTATATGACAAATATAACGATCAGTATATCTTTATTCCTGCATCTTCTTCAACAGCTGGTATTATGGCGGCAACGGATCTTAATCGTGCTCCATGGTTCTCTCCTGCTGGTTCTAGAAGAGGTCAGTATTTAGGTATTACTTCAATCGCATATACCCCTACAAAGGCTCAGAGAGATACTTTGTATAAAGCAGGTGTTAATCCGATTGCTAATATCCCAGGTCAGGGTGTTATCTTATTCGGTGATAAGACAGGCTTAAGCAGACCATCTGCATTCGATCGTATTAACGTACGTCGTCTCTTCTTGGTACTCGAAAGAGCAATTAGTAGAGCAGCAGAGCAAGTTATGTTCGAATTCAATGATGAATTTACAAGAGCAGAATTTGTTAACATCGTAGAGCCAGTATTAAGAGAAGTAAAAGGCAGACGTGGTATTACTGATTTCCGTGTCGTTTGTGACGAAACAAACAATACAGCAGCAGTAATTGACCGTAATGAGTTCATCGCCAACATCTTCATCAAGCCGGCACGTTCCATCAACTATGTCACTTTGAACTTTGTGGCAGTTAGAACTGGCGTCGACTTCGAAGAAGTCGTAGGCACAGTTTAATAGCGCTAAGGAGATAATAAAATGGCAATATTAGGAGTTGATGATTTTAAGTCCAAACTCAGAGGTGGTGGCGCTAGACCTAATCTATTCAAAGCTACTATTAACTTTCCGGGTTATGCAAATGGTGATCCTGAATTAACGTCTTTCCTTTGTGAAACGGCGCAACTTCCAGGATCTACAATGGGTATTATTGTAGTACCATTTCGCGGACGTCAGTTAAAAATGGCCGGTGATCGTACATTCGCAGAATGGACAGTTACTATCATTAATGACACCGACTTTGCAGTTCGGAATTCAGTTGAGCGTTGGATGAACGGTATGAATGCACATAGTGCAAATACCGGTCTAACTTCACCAATTGATTACGAAGCAGACTTAAGAGTAGAACAATTGGATAGAGATGGAAGTTCACTTAAGGAATACATTTTCCGCGGTGCATTCCCAACTGATCTAAGCCCAATCGATCTGAACTATGGATCAAATGATGAGATCGAAAGATTTCAGGTTACGTTCCAGTATCAGTATTTTGATAGCTTAAATCCGTCTACTACATCTTAGATAAATATATGAAAGAGAGCGGGTTCGCTCGCTCTCTTCTTACTCTAATTAGGAATTTATAATGGCAGATAATAGATCACTTAAGTTATTTGGCTTTGAAATTAAAAAAGCAGAAACTGAAGATCCGAAGAAAAAACCTTCGATCGTACCTGCTCGTGATGATGACGGCGCAGGTTACGTAACTGCAGCTGGTACTCATTATGGGCAATATATTAATATCGATGGCGATGATTCAAAAGATAATTACCACTTAATTATGAAATATCGTGGTGTTGCTATGCATCCTGAAGTAGATATGGCTATTGAAGATATTACTAATGAATCAATTGCTGGTGGTGAACTAGAACAATCCATTGATGTTAATATGGATAATCTTGAGCAAAGCGATAAGATTAAAAAGATTATTAAAGAAGAATTCGATAACATTTATAGTATGCTAAACTTTAATGAATTAGGTCATGATATCTTTAGAAGATGGTATGTAGATGGACGTATTTTCCATCACTTAGTTGTAAATGAATCTAATTTAAAAGCAGGTATTCAAGAGATTCGTCCTATCGATTCTGCAAAAATGCGGAAAGTTAAACAGGTTAAAAAGAAAAAAGATCCTCAAACCGGTGTTAACCTAATCGAAAAAGTAGATGAATATTATATTTACCAAGAAAAGCCGGGACAAGCAAACTCAGGTGTAAAACTTACACTTGATTCAGTTTCATATTGTACATCTGGCCTTCTTGATGAAGGTCGTAAGAAAGTTATTTCTTATCTTCATAAAGCACTTAAACCAATTAATCAATTACGTATGATGGAAGATTCTTTAGTCATCTATCGTCTTGCACGTGCGCCCGAGCGTCGTATTTTCTATATTGATGTAGGTAACTTACCAAGAGGTAAAGCTGAACAATATATGAAAGATATTATGGCACGTTATCGTAACAAATTAGTTTACGATGCTGCTACTGGCGAAATCAGAGATGATCGTAAGCATATGTCTATGCTAGAAGATTTCTGGTTACCTAGACGTGAAGGTGGACGTGGTACTGAAATTAGTACTTTACCCGGTGGTGAAAATCTAGGACAAATTGATGATATTGTTTATTTCCAAAAAAGATTATATCGTTCTTTAAATGTACCTATTTCTAGATTAGAATCTGAAAACCAATTTAGTCTTGGAAGATCTACAGAAGTTTCAAGAGATGAATTAAAATTTCAGAAGTTTATCGACAGACTTCGTACAAGATTTGCACATCTTTTTTATGATATTCTAAAAAAACAATTAATTTTAAAAGGTGTTATTACTGAAGAAGATTGGAATGGTATTAAAAATGATATTGTTCTTGATTTTGTTAGGGATAACCATTTTACAGAATTAAAGAATGCAGAACTATTAAGAGAAAAATTACAAACATTAGATCAAATTTCTAATTACGTAGGTGAATATTTCTCTAAAGAATGGGTCCAGAAAAATATTCTTCGATTTTCTGATGAAGATATTGAAAAAATTAATAAAGAAATGTCAGGGGAACAAGAAGAACAGCCTGATGAAGAAGAGCAGCAGCAAGCTGAGCCATCTCAAAAATTTGAACTAAAACCAGTTGCAACTCAAGGAGAATAAATTATGAGTGAAGAAGTACAAGCGGAAGTAGAAACCAATCCGATTGAAGATATGATTAATTATGCTATTGACCAGAATTTTAATAAAGCCAACAACTTATTTAATGATATGGTTACTATTAAAATGTCAGATCTACTTGATCAAGAAAAAATTAATGTAGCTAATCAAATGTATAACGGAGCAGAACCTGATGATGAGGATGATGAAGACCTCATGGGGGATGAGGATGACTCACAGCTCGAGCTTGACCTCGACTCAGAGAGCGGCGATGAAGAGGAAGAAGATCCCGAATGGGAAGACGCCAGTTTTGAAGACGACGGACAAGATGAAGACGTAAATTAAATCGCCAAATAATTTATATTTTATTTAAAAAACAATATTATTATAAATAATAAGTAGAAAAAGAAATGAAAAGATTTTCTCAGATTCGGGAACTAACCGGCCGGATGCCAAAGGGTAAACATGTCTTTGATAAAAAGATTAAGGGTGTGTCTGTCATGGTACATAAAGATCAAGGTCGCTATGTTACGTATGTGGATGGCGATAGGCTTGATGCTTATTCGTCTCAGAAAGAAGCTGAGAAAGCAGGATTAGAATTCGTAAAGGTTTATAAAAAATGAAACTGATATCAGAATATACCGAAGATAATTTAGAGGTGCTTACTGAAGCTCGTAAAGATGGAGGTAAATCCTACTCTATCGAAGGTGTATTCATGTCAGCTGAACAAAAAAATAGAAACGGTAGGATTTATCCTAAAGACGTCATGGAAGGTGCTGTTAACAAGTATAATGTTGAACAAGTACAAAAGGGACGTGCAGTTGGTGAATTAAATCACCCTGAAGGACCAACCGTTAATCTAGATAAAGTTTCACACAAGATCGAATCCTTGAAATGGCAAGGTAACGATGTTGTTGGAAAGGCAACCATTTTGGAAACTCCGATGGGTCAGATTGTTAAAGGTCTACTCGATGGTGGTGTCAAACTGGGTGTTTCGACTCGTGGTATGGGAAGTTTGCAGCGAAGTAATGACGCAATGATCGTTAAAGGCGATTTTCTACTGAATGCAGTAGATATTGTTCAGGATCCCTCCGCACCTAGCGCTTTTGTTAATGGAGTTATGGAAGGTGTTGAGTGGGTATGGAACAACGGCATTATTGAGCCACAAGCTATTGAAAAAATGGAGACTGAAATTAAAAAGGCTCCACGTGCTGATCTCTATGAGGCTCAGGTTCGTGAGTTTAAGAATTTCCTCTCGTTGCTCAAAAATAAATCGTAAAAGGAGTCAATTATGACTGATGAAAATCAAATCGAAGATCAAGAGATTGACCTCCATGATGACAACGAAGTCGTGGAAGAAGCTCATGATCCAAAGAATGCTGAAGCACAGTCTGTAGCATCTGTTGATAAAGCAGGTGACGCAACTGGTACTGCAGCAAAGCGTAAAGGCGATTCGGGTAAACAAGATCCAATGCCAAAAATGCCAGGTACAAAAGCTGGTATGATTAATGCTATGTACATGAAAGCATCCAAGATGAAAAAAGAAGATCTTGCTGCTATGTACGGTAAAATCATGGCTGAAGATTTCGATACCGAAGATGGTGTAGTAGTTGAAAATGATATTTCAATTAACTACCAGACAGATTTCTCTGATGACTTAAATGCAATTATGGCTAATGAAGCTACATTGTCTGAAGAGTTCAAAGAGAAAACCGCTATCATTTTTGAAGCAGCTATTAAATCAAAGCTTGCTGAAGAAATCGATCGTCTTGAAGAAAAATACAACGAAGAGCTCGAGGCAGAAATTACTTCTACCAAAGAGGATCTTGTAGAGAAAGTTGACAGCTATTTAAACTACGTAGTTGAAAACTGGATGGAAGAAAATAAAGTAGCCATCCAAACTGGTCTGAGAACTGAAATCGCCGAAGACTTTATGAATAAGATGAAAGATCTGTTCACTGAGTCATACATCGACGTTCCAGAATCAAAGATCGACCTGGTTGACGAACTCGCCGAAACAGTTGAAGAGCTAGAAGAAAAACTAAATGCTCAAACTGGTAAGGCAATCGAAATGGCTGAAGAGCTTGAGTCATACAAGCGCGATGCAATCATTCGTGAAGCATCACGTGATTTGGTAGAAACCCAAGTCGAAAAACTTAAATCTTTAGTCGATGATATTGATTTCGATGACGAAGAGACTTTTGCTAAAAAAGTAGCTACCGTTAAAGAATCATATTTCAACAAAGTAACTTCAACAGAGTCTGCAGACTTTGATACAGATGAAGGCGATGACGATGCAATCGTAGAAGCTTCTGGCTCAATGGCTCAGTATCTTACAGCACTTAAAAGAACCCAATAGGAGTTTAGAGAAATGCATAACGTAATTTCTTACGATAAGCTTGTAGAAAAATGGGGTCCAGTACTTAACGAAGAGTCTGCTGGTACCATTCAAGACAAGCACAGAAGAGCAGTTACAGCTGCTGTTTTAGAAAACCAAGAGAACGCACTTCGTGAAGAAGGTATGATGTTCGAGAACGCAGCAGCACCTGCTAACAGCACTGCTGGTACAGCTAACTGGAATCCAGTACTGATCGCACTCGTACGTCGTGCAATGCCAAACCTTATGGCATACGATCTTTGCGGCGTTCAGCCAATGACCGGTCCAACTGGACTGATCTTTGCTATGAAGTCACGCTACGGCGGGGGTTCAACATCTAACCGTGAAGCTCTGTTTAACGAAGCAGAGACAAAGTTCTCAGGCGATTCAGCTGGAACTCACGATTCAGATAACGCTTCAGGCCTTAACGGTGTTACCGATACCGATGCTGATAGCACAATCGACGATCAGCGTCTTACAGCTCTTGCAGCTGGTGGTATGCCAACAGCCGATGCTGAAGCACTTGGCGCAACTGGTGGATCAGCTTTCCGCGAGATGGGTTTCACCATTGAGAAGTCAACAGTCACTGCTAAGTCACGTGCACTGAAAGCTGAGTACTCACTGGAACTGGCACAAGACTTGAAAGCAATTCATGGTCTTGATGCTGAAACTGAGTTGGCTAACATCCTGTCAACTGAGATCTTGGCTGAAATCAACCGTGAAGTTATTCGTACGATTAACTCACAAGCTAAGACCGGTGCTGGTACAACCAACACAGCAATCAATGGTATCTTCAACGTACAAACAGACGCTGATGGCCGTTGGTCAGTAGAGAAGTTCAAAGGTCTTATCCTCCAAATCGAGCGTGAAGCAAACGTAATTGCTAAAGAAACTCGTAGAGGAAAAGGTAACTTTATCGTCTGTTCTTCAGACGTAGCTTCTGCTCTTGCAGCTTCAGGCATGCTCGACTATGCTCCTGCAATGTCAACTTCATTGAACGTTGACGATACAGGTAACACCTTCGCAGGTGTACTGAACGGTCGTACACGCGTATACATTGACCCATATGCATCAGCTGACTATGTCACTGTTGGTTATAAGGGTACAAACCCATATGACGCAGGTCTGTTCTACTGCCCATACGTTCCATTAACAATGGTACGTGCGGTTGGTGAGGATACATTCCAGCCAAAGATTGGATTTAAGACACGCTACGGCATGGCTTCAAACCCATTCGTTGGTGCAACACCTGCTGATGGTCTTGCAGCTGTTAAGACTAACCAGTACTATCGTATCTTCCGCGTTGACAATATCCTCGGCGCATAAAAATACAATAAGAAAATAATAATTAAACTAGAGGCGGCTTCGGTCGCCTCTTTTTTATACTATCATATATAAATAGTAACATGGCAGAGCTAACAGACAATTTTAATTACCTTCAACCCACTAGTTTTAAACTTACGGTTGACAGACGTAACTATCCAAACTTGGAATTCTTTCTCCAAAGTTTTGTTCATCCTGGGATGATTATGAACTCTGTAGAAGTACCATATAAGAAATTAACAGGTATTCCCTTTATTGGTGATAAATTAACATTTAACGAATTACAAGCAAATATACTTCTTGACGAAGATATGAAATCGTATGACGAAATGTATTCATGGATGAGAAGAATATTAGATTTAGGAAATGTTACTGCATACGAAGCAACGGCTAATACCCCTCCTTCAGTATCAGATATGACTTTAACTATTTTATCAAGCCATAATAATATTACTCGTCAAATTAAATTTATTGATTGTATTCCTACAGCTTTAACAGATATACAATTTGAATCTACTGCCGCCGGCGACTCATTTATTTCGTTTGGTGCATCTTTTAGATTCTCTTATTTTGAACTATCAGGTGCAGCATATACAACTAATGTAAATGGCTTACCTAATATTACGGTAAATAGATCTATAGCAGGTTCTACTATTACTGAATCCTAATTACTAAGGATATATTATGATTGACTTGAAAACTATCCACGAAATGTGGGCAAAAGATTGTATTATTGATTCTAATAAACTTGACGAATCTTCACGTCAAGCTCCTTTACTTCACGCCAAATACCTAGAAGTATTAACTGCATATAAATTGCAGCTTAAAAGAGCTGAATTTGATCAAAAGAAACTTCTTAAAAAGAAATGGTTATACTATAATGGTAAGATGGATCAAGAAACCGTTGAGGCCCTTGGTTGGGAAGCTGATCCATTTGACGGTCTTAAAATACTTAAAGGTGAGCTTGATTATTATTATGATAGTGATCCTGAAATTCAAGACTCAGAAGGTAAAATACAATACTATAAGACAGTAATAGATACATTGTCTGAAATTATCAGTAACGTTAATTGGAGACATCAAACTATAGGGAATATGATTAAGTGGAGACAATTCGAGTCAGGAAGTTAGATCACTCTAATCTACATGTAGATTGTGATTCTGGTATTGCCCAGGAATTAAATGAATTTTTTAGTTTCTTTGTACCAGGATATAGATTTATGCCTGCTTATAAAAATAAAGTATGGGATGGTAAGATTCGATTATATAGTCGAGCTACCGGAGAATTGCCTGCTGGATTATATCACCATTTAGTACAGTTCGCGCGATCGCGCGGGTACGAGATGGAAGATTTTAAATCTGATGAATATGGATATCCATACCAAAAAGAAGATGTAGATCCAAGTGAAATAGATAACTTAATACAGTCGTTGTCATTACCATTCGATGTTCGTCCGTATCAATTAGATGCTGTATTAAGAGGATTAGAAAGAAAACGCGGTATTTTATTATCGCCTACGGGTTCTGGTAAATCTTTAATCATTTATATTTTACTATCATATTATCTTGCACATATTGGTAGTTCAAATAAACAAAGGGTATTGGTTATCGTACCAACAACTTCTTTGGTAGAACAAATGTCTACAGATTTTAAACAATATGGAATGCCTGAACAATTAGCACATAAAATTTATTCTGGAAAAGATAAAAATACTAATTGTCCTATTATTATTTCTACTTGGCAATCAATTTATAAATTACCTAAATCTTGGTTTCAACAATTTGGTATGGTAATCGGTGATGAGTGTCACGGATTTAAATCCAAATCATTAATGAATATTATGAATAAATGTACAGAGGCAGGATATAGGTTTGGAACGACAGGAACTTTAGATGGAACTCAAACACATGAGCTGGTCTTACAAGGTCTCTTCGGAAGAACTTATAAGGTCACAACAACAAAAGAATTACAGGATAGTGATACTCTCGCCAAGCTCCAAATTAAACGAATCATACTTGAATATGCAGAGGAGATACGTAAGGAGTTTGGTAACAGAACATATCAAGAGGAAATCGAGTACATTGTAACAAATGAAAAACGGAATCAGTTTATCCGAAATCTAGCACTTGATCAAAAGGGTAATACATTAGTATTATATAACTATGTCGAAAAACATGGGAAACCTTTATTTCAACTAATAGAGGAAAAGACAAATGAAGATCGTAAAATATTTTTTGTATCTGGTGGCACGGATACCGCCGACAGAGAAGCAATACGAGGAATTGTGGAAAAAAGCAAAGAAGCAATCGTTGTGGCTTCATTAGGTACCTTTTCTACCGGGGTAAATATTAAGAACCTGCACAATATTATATTTGCTTCACCAAGCAAATCACAAATTAGGGTATTACAAAGTATCGGCCGAGGTCTAAGAAAAAGTGATGATGGTAGAGAAACTACTTTATATGATATCAGCGATGACATTAGCTGGAAAAGTAGAAAAAACTTTTCACTTATACATTCTTCGGAAAGATTAAAAATATACGAAAAAGAAAAATTTAACCATAAATCCTATAAGGTACCTTTAAAATGAGTGAAAAGCTAGATATTAAACAATTTAAGCTTACCAATGACGATGAGATTTTATGTGAGGTTATCCACTGGGATGACGATCAAGGTACTGTTATTATAAAGGGAGCTGTTCGTATAATTAATATTGAAGATTTTTCCCGAGGTGTAAGATTCTATTCTTTTAAACCATGGATAATGTTTCAAGATGATCCGAACGAAGTTTCGTTATTAAATGTTGGTCATATTATTGTAGAGGCAACACCTACAAAGGAAGTATTAAAACATTACCATAAAACCTTAAAAGAAATTAGAAAACAGTTAGACGAGAGAACTAAAAAAAGATCTTTTCCGTTAGAGAAAGTAGCAGGAAAGATGGATGAAATGAGTGAAGAAGAATTCGAAAGCTATATGGACGATTTGGTAACAGAAGAATATGACGATGATTACCCAATGTTAGATTCGGATTCACCGGCAAATGTGATTAAGTTTAAACCGAAAGGCGGAACGTTTCACTAGTATTCATTCCCCGGCGTAACCTTAGCTTATTATACCGGAAAATACCAGAAATGTAAATCCCCTATTTTTTAATTTAAAAATAAAATTAAAAGGTTTACATTATAAGCCAAAAACGGTATAATAGTTACATTATGAAAGGACAGATATAATGGCAAAAAGAAAAAGTATTCATTATGTTAATAATGCTGATTTTTCTCAGGCAGTAGTTGAATACGTAGAAAAAGTCCAAGAAGCCAAGAAAAACGAACAACAACTTCCCATCGTACCAGATTACATTGCACAGTGCTTCTTAAGAATCTCTGAGGGTTTGTCTCACAAATCCAATTTTATTCGCTATACATATCGCGAAGAAATGGTAATGGATGCAGTTGAAAATTGTTTAAAGGCTATTAGTAATTATAATCTAGAAGCAGCTACCAGAACTGGTAAACCTAATGCTTTTGCATATTTTACACAGATTGCTTGGTATGCATTTCTACGACGTATTGCCAAAGAAAAAAAGCAGCAAGATGTTAAGTTAAAATATTTAGCTAAGTCTGGTATTGAAAACTTTGTAGATTTAGATACAGCAGATCAAGCTGCAGGAAATGTAATAAGTACATTTGTTGATACCTTAAGAGATCGAATCGACAAAGTAAAACAGGTTGATGAGGTATATGACGATCTCTATAAAACTGAAAAAAGAAAAAGAAAATCTAAGTTAGCAGATTCTGATCTTACGGAGTTTATGGAATGACGGCTGTAGTCTATAAGATTGAGGTAAGAGAAGAAGATAATGATTTAGTAATCGATTTCCCAGAAGAGATTATGGAAAAAACAGGTTGGAGTGTTGGTGATTCATTAGAATGGATTATCCATGATACCTATGTTATATTGAGAAAAGCCCCAGATGAAAATAGCAGTACTGAATGACACACATTGCGGAATTCGTAATTCGTCAGAGATTTTTTTAAAAAATTCAGCAGACTTTTATTCAAATGTATTTTTCCCTTATTGTAAGGAAAATAATATTGAACAGATTCTGCATCTTGGTGATTACTATGATCACCGTAAGTTTGTAAACTTTAAAGCACTTAACCATAACCGTAAGCACTTTTTAGATGTACTTAGGGAAAATGGTATGAAGATGGATATTATTCCTGGTAACCATGACACATACTATAAAAATACAAATGATCTAAATTCACTCAAAGAATGTCTAGGACATTATATGAATGAAATCCATATTGTTATGGAACCAACCGTAATGGAATATGGATCACTTAAAATTGCATTACTACCATGGATATGCCAGGATAATTACGAAACATCTATGAATTTTATTAAGGGATGTAAAGCTGATTGGCTTGGTGCACACCTAGAGCTAAATGGATTTGAAATGATGCGTGGTGTAACTAATGCCCATGGTATGAATCATAAAATCTTTGACAAATTCGAATTAGTATTATCTGGTCACTTTCATTGTTCATCACAACGTGACAATGTATGGTATCTCGGTAGTCAGATGGAATTCTTCTGGTCGGACGCGCACGATCCTAAATATTTTCATGTCATTGATACTGAAACACGTGAAGTAGAAAAAGTCCGAAATAACTATACTTTATTTGAAAAAATTGTTTACAATGACGAGAAAATGGATTATAATACATATGACGTTAAAAATTTAAGTGGTAAGTTTGTTAAGGTCGTAGTTATTAATAAGCAGGATACATTTCTATTTGATAGATTCATTGATCGTATTCAAAACCAAGATATCCATGAATTAAAGATTGCAGAAAACTTTAATGAATTTCTTGGCGAAAATGTTGATGATGAAGGTTTAGAAATTGAAGATACATCACAATTGGTAGATGATTATATTGATGGTGTTGATACAGATCTAGATAAAGATCGTATTAAAGTTAATATGCGAGAACTTATGACAGAAGCACAAGCACTAGAGATAGCATGATTATATTCAAAACGGTACGATGGAAAAACTTTCTTTCCACAGGTAATGCATTTACCGAAATTAATTTAACAGGTAATAAATCTACACTTATTGTCGGTCATAATGGATCGGGTAAGTCAACAATGCTAGACGCCATATCTTTTGGTTTGTTTGGCAAGCCGCATCGGAATATTAATAAACCCCAATTAGTTAATTCTATTAATAACAAATCGTGTATTGTCGAAGTAGAATTTAGTGTTGGCCAGAATAATTATAAAATTGTTCGTGGTATTAAACCCCAGGTATTTGAAATCTGGAAGAATGATACTATGATTAATCAATCATCCCATGCAAAAGAATATCAAAAGATCTTAGAACAAAATATTTTAAAGCTAAATCATAAATGCTTTCATCAGGTTGTTGTTCTTGGCTCATCATCTTTTATACCTTTTATGCAATTAGCAGCATCGCATCGGCGTGAGGTTATTGAAGATCTTTTAGATATTAATGTATTCAGTAAAATGAATATTATTCTTAGAGATCGTGTAAATTCTTTAAAGGATAAAATTAAAGATATTTCTTATAATATTGATCTATCTAAAAATAAGATTGATACGCAACAGAAATATATTAAAGATGTAAAATCTCTAACAGATCAAGCCCTTGCATCTAAGAAAGAAAAAATTGATAGTAATTATATCCAGATACAGGAATTACAAAGTACTAACACAAATCTTTCAGCAGAGGTAGAATCAGTACAACCTAGAATCGAAGAGGAGATTAATAAGCTCCATGATAAAAAACAATCATTACTTCAATACACGGCGCAGTTCAAACAGCAAATGGCAACAGTTGTTAAAGATGCAAAGTTCTATGAAGACAACGTTGAGTGCCCAACCTGTTCTCAAGATATTGACGAGGACTTTAGGACCAACAAACTTACTTCTGCCAAAGACAAAGCAAAAGAACTTAAATCGGCAATGGACCGTGCCACTACAGAGTCGGCTTCGATTGAATCATCTCTTTCAATTGCAAATGAGTCACTTACCGAAATACGAAACAAACAACACAATATACATTCTAACAATCAATCGATTTCAAGGCTTCAGAACGAAATTAGAGATCTCGAAACCGATCTCACAGGCTCAGCAGTTGCAGATCTAGAAGCAGCACAAAAGGATCTAAACAAATATAATGATGAACGCAATTCGTTGCTAGAAGATAAATTTAAGCTTTCAGATGAATATTCTTATAATCAGGTAATGTCTGAAATGCTAAAAGATACTGGTATTAAAACTAAAATTATTAAACAATATCTTCCAGTTATAAACAAATTAGTAAATCAGTATTTACAAGTATTAGATTTCTTTGTACACTTTGATCTCGACGAGAGTTTTAGTGAAACTATACGATCACGCCATCGTGATGAATTTACATATCAATCATTTAGTGAAGGAGAAAAACAACGTATTGATCTAGCACTTCTTTTTACATGGAGACAGATCGCAAAGATGAAAAATAGTGTAGCTACAAACCTATTGATACTAGATGAAACCTTTGACTCATCTCTTGATCATGAGGGTGTAGATAACCTACTTAAGATCCTGTATACACTAGGTGATGATACAAATATCTTTGTTATATCCCACAAAGGTGAAATTCTTGATGGAAAATTCAATACTAAAATTGAGTTTAAAAAAGAAAAGAATTTCAGTAAAATCGCAGCTTAATGGTTTACAAACAGCTCAATAAGCGGTATAATGATCTATTAATTAAAAACGGAGTTATGTTATGGAATTGAATGACGGTACACTTCAAGTATTAAAAAACTTCTCAGGTATTAATCCTAATATCATGATACGAGAAGGTAATGTCTTGAGGACAGTGAATGAAGCAAGGAATATTATTGCTCATGCAGATATTACAGAAAATTTCCCAAAAGACTTTGGGATCTATGATCTAAATGAATTTATAGGAGTACTTTCTCTTGTAGATAAACCTCGTCTTAAATTTAATGATGAGTACGTTACAGTAGGCGATTCTACTGGCAGGTCCAAAATTAAATACTTTTTTTCTGCAGAAGAAGTTTTAACTAAAGCACCTGAAAAAATTAAGATGCCTGATTGCGAAATTAAGTTTCTACTAACTAATGATACGTTGAATAAACTTAAGCGCGCAGCATCAACACTAGGACATGAAGAAGTATCGATCTCTGGTAAAGATGGTGTACTTAGTCTTTCTGTCGTAGATACCAAAAACTCAACATCTAACCAATATTCAATTGATATTGATGGTGAGTTTAATCCGGATTCTAGTTTTAATATAATCCTAAATATCGGAAACCTTAAGATTTTGCCTGGCGATTATAATGTTGAGGTTTCTTCTAAGCTTATCTCGCAATTCAGTCATACAGAACTACCTGTAAAATACTGGATTGCATTCGAAAAGACGTCTAACTTTGGAGTTTAAATTATGTCTGAACAAGTACAAGAACTGCAAGATATTGCTAATAAAGCTTCCCGTAGCACTGTAGCAGTTATTGATGCCATGACACAACGTGGTGCATTTAAAGGTGAAGAGCTTACTACCATTGGTGGTCTTCGTGATCAGTGTATCCAGATTATTCAAATCTGTGAACAACTAACACAAGATGCTGCAATGGAGGATGATGAAGATTAAGTTTACAAACTTGACTATTTGTGATATAATACCTTTTTGTTATGGAGTTTGTAAATGAATGATTTTCTCTGGGTAGAGAAGTACCGTCCTCGTAAGATTGCTGAGACCATTTTACCAGATGATCTTAAGCAAACTTTCCAGAGACTAGTAGA
>Ga0181604_10001419_pt1 | contig 21333 bp, 22 predicted proteins | sample 041ome_12_FD_148663 | JGI IMG/M metagenome (GOLD analysis project Ga0181604, IMG submission 148663) | Coastal salt marsh microbial communities from the Groves Creek Marsh, Skidaway Island, Georgia - 041410US metaG (spades assembly) | ecosystem: Environmental > Aquatic > Marine > Intertidal zone...
GCCATAAAATCCTTCTTTATCAGGAAAGTTAGAATTACTAAATGTCATAGTTTCTGATTGTTTTTAAAATATCTTTTATTAAATGGATGTCTTTGATTCCAGCCTGAGATTCAACCCCAGAGTTTAAGTCTAAACACCACGAATTAGTCTTTAATGCATTATCGACATTTTGAGAATTAATTCCACCTGAAAGGACAAAATTATGAGAATCATTATCAATATTTTTTAATAACTCCCAATTAAAAGACTCGCCCGTTCCGCCATATAATCCATCCTTGTGATTTTCAAGAAGAATAGCTGAAGCAGAGCTGTATTGAGAAATCATTTCTATATCGCTAGCATTTTTTACTCTAATTGCCTTCCAGTAATCTAATCCAAAAGTTTCACAAAAATTTTGATCTTCATCTCCATGGAATTGTAGAATCGGATTATTAAAAAATGATGAAGTTTTGTAAATAAAATCTTCGTCAGCATTAACATAAACGCATACAGGTCTAGTTTCTTTAAAATCTATATTTTGTATTTTTTCTAGAAAGACTTCATCTACAAATCTTGGGCTTTTGGAATAAAAAATAAAACCTACGTAATCCAGATTAAGCTTTATAAGCTGTTTTAGTATCTCAATATCTGAGATACCACAGATTTTTATCTTTGGATTAATCATCTCTTAAACCTATCTAATAAATGCTCAGTTGGACTTTGGATATTAAATTTTAAATCATATTTAGGTCCAAGAAAAAATAATCCTTTTGCTGAAACAGTTTTGCCAGCATAACTTCTATCGTGTTTTGACAAAATTTCTTCTACAGAAAGATTTATTTCTCCCTTAGCAATATCTAATAAGGTACCAACCATAATTCTTACCATATTATGCAAAAAGGCATTTGCATGGATGGATATAAAAATAAATTTATCATGGTGTTCAATTTCAATATCTCTTATTGATTTAATAGGGTTTTTTGAGCTGCAGCTTGAACTTCTAAAGGATGTAAAATCATGTTTTCCAATAAACATTTTTGCCTGTTGGCTTAGAACATCTATATCTAAATTATTATTATCCCAATGAGAGCAATTATCAAAAAATAACGGTTTGCTTCTGGAGTTATAAATAACATAGGTATAACTTCTCTCAACAGCAGAAAACCTAGAATGAAAATCATCGGGTACTTCAAACATTTTGGTAACAGCGATTGCATCTGGAAGGTTTGAATTTATTCCATCAATCCAATTTTTTTCTTCTCTTTTGATGTCGGTAGTAAAATCAAAGACTTGGGAAAGTGCATGTACGCCAGCATCCGTTCTTCCAGCATAATTTATAACTTTTTTTTCTTGAGTGATCTTTTCAATAACTTCCTCAAGGTTTTGTTGAATTGAGATGGCATTCTTTTGTCTCTGGAAACCTGAAAACCCAGAACCATCATACTCAGTTGTAAAAGCTAGTCTCACTTTTCAGAAAATTTATCAAGCAAAGCTTTAGCATTATTTTTTATTTTATCGCTCTCAGTTGATTTAATTAGATCATCTAAAATAGATTTTGAGTTTTCTAAATCACCCATCTCAAAATATGTCACTGCAAGATCTAATTGCTGCTCTTCTTCATTATTTGTAATGCTAAGGCCTTTTGGTAAACCCGCAACAGATGATGAAGTATCAGGAGCTTCATCAAAATCATAATCTATTTTCTTTGTCTGTCTTGATTTGAGCTGAATATAAATCAGTGCTATTAAAATTCCAGAAAGAATTGATACAAAGGCAACAAAAAGGAGGTCCATTAATCCAAATTCTTGAACATCAGCAGGCTTTATATCCTCTGTCTCTTTAATTAATTCCTCAGCAACTTTGCTTTCAAAGGCCATTTCAAGTGTTTTAGTATTATTTTTAATAATGTCTGCTGGATCATTTAATTCTTCGTTATTAATATCTAACTGTTTAGCCTCATCTTCGTCAACAATCTCTTTAACTTTCTGTTCAGGTGCTTCTATTATTTTTGGAGCAGTTAAAACTAATAAAGATTTTACTGCTGGTGCTATAGATAAAGAATATGATTCATTCATAGCAAGAATTGAAGCTTTTGCCTCAGTGTGCGAAGTCTCATATATACTTGAATATGAAGGAATTATTAAATCTTTATCATTTCGAACTAAATTAATATTTCCATCTATAAACGCATTTTTGTTTCCAAGATAAATTGACCACATTATTTGATATATTGATGCATCAGACATATCTGTCTTAATGTTAGAAGCCAAACTCCACATTGTTGTAATTTCATTAGCTTTAATAACTCTTAGCTCTTTTTTAATCTCTTTAGCAGCAGGAAGAATCTCCATTGGAGGTACATCATTTGATTTTTCAATAATAGCTGGTTTATATACTTGAGTGGGTTTAGGTTTTTTTGAAGAGGATTTTAGTTTTGAGGGTAAAAAAATAAATATATCTTTTGATATTTGATCCTCTATAACCAACTTAAAATTAAAATAATTTCCATCGTAAGAGTTATTTAAAACTATTGAATAGGTCTTATAAGAAGAAAAGTCCTCTAATAAGGTATAGGAAATATTTTCTTGATTTAATAATTCGTTAGACTTGTACTCTTTTAAGATAATATCTTCATCAGAAATCCTAGCGCTTTGGATCTTAAATTCAATTACTCTTTCCCCTTGAGAATTAAGCGATAACTTGGGAGAAGATAAAAAAGCGTCGGCAACTATATTTAGAGGAAGAAGGATTAAAGATAATACAAAAACTCTTAACACAATTTATTATTTGTAATTAACTTTTGAAGTATCTGCACAGCATTAAGAGCAGCGCCTTTTCCGTATACGTTATCTGCAACAACCCAAAGTGAAACCCATGAATCTCCTTGAATTTGTTGTGAACGTATTCTTCCAACATAAACATCCTCAGAGTCATTAGCTTGTTCATAAGGTGTTGGATACTCTAAAGTATCAGGATTATCCATAACACATACCCCCTCATTACCTTCAACAGAATTAATAACCTCTTCTCTTGAAGCTGAGTTTGAAAGCTTTAAAAAAACTGCTTCTGAATGTCCATTAAAAACAGGAACTCTGGCACAAGTTGCCTGTACCTCAATATTTGGGTCTAATATTTTTTTAGTTTCCCAGACTAATTTCATCTCTTCTTTTGTAAAAGCATTATCTAGAAAGATATCACATTGAGGTATTACGTTAAATGCGATTGGTTTTGGATAAACTTTTGATTCTGCAGTATCACTCTCATAAGTTTGGGATCTCAACTCTTCTACAGCCTCTTTACCAGTTCCAGAGACCGCTTGATATGTTGCAATGTTTAAAAATTCAATTCCAAACTGCTCATGAATTGGTTTTAAAACCATTAAAAGCTGTGAGGTTGAACAATTTGGATTAGCAATTAATGTTGGTTCATCAAGATTCTCAACAATATTGCCATTAATCTCAGGGATAATTAGCGGCACATCATCTTCATACCTGAACTCAGAAGATAAATCTATTACATAATTACCGGCCTCTACAAATTTTCTAGCATACTGCTTTGCAACAGAGCCACCTGCTGAAAATATAGTTATATTTACATCTGTTGGGTCAAAATCATCAAGACTTCCAATAACGTAATCTTGATTTTGAAAATGTACAGTTTGGCCAACTGTTGAACTACCCAATGGAAACAACTTGTCTACTTGAATACCTTTTTTTTCAAGCAATTGAAGAATTTTTTTACCCACTACACCAGAAGCGCCAACAAGCGCCATATTTAATGTTTTATCCATTTTTTAATATTCCTATTAATATTGATGCTACTTCAGAGGTTTTTACATACTCATCGTTAGTGCTTATATCTTTTGTTCTATAACCTTTGGCAATAAATTCTTTGATAGCACGGTCAATGCTATCGGATAGCTCTTTTTGATCTAATGAATATTTTAGTGCCATACCAAGTGAAGCGATCATTGCAATTGGATTAGCTATATCCATTCCAGCAATATCTGGGGCGCTACCATGACAAGGTTCATACATGCCCTGAGATGAGCTATTTAATGAAGCAGATGGAAGCATACCAATTGATCCAGATAGTGTTGCAGCTATATCAGACAAGATATCTCCAAATAAATTGCTTGATACAATTACATCGTATTGATTTGGGTTAAGAACTAGCTGCATTGCAGTATTGTCAGCAAGTTGATGAGAAAGCTCTACGTCTGGATAATCTTTTGCCATATCTGAAACTATAGATCTCCAAAACTTAGAAACCTCAAGAACATTTGCCTTTTCAACTGAGCAAAGCTTTCCACCTCTTTTTTGTGCTGATTCGAAAGCCACCTTCGCAATACGTTTAATCTCATTTTCGTTATAAACCATCGTATTAAATGCATAAGGGGGATCTTCATTCTCAACGATTGCCCTAGGCTCACCAAAATATATTCCTCCTGTAAGCTCACGAACAATCAGAATATCTAAATTTTCAATAATATGATTTTTAATTGGGGACGCTGCTGCAAGCTCATTAAATAAAAATGCAGGTCTTAAGTTGGCAAATAACTCTAATTCTTTTCTTAATGATAAAAGCGCTTGCTCTGGTCTGTTATCCCAATCTAGCTCATCCCATTTTGGTCCACCAACGGCACCAAATAATATTGCATCACTTTCTTTTGCCTTTGCTAAAACTTTTTCTGGCAAGGGCGATCCAAACTTATCATAAGCTGTTCCACCTGCATCCATTTCTTCAATACTAAAATCAAGATTATGTTCTGCAATTAAAAAGTCTAAAACTTCTTTTGCAGAAGCAGTAACTTCTTGACCAATACCGTCTCCAGGCAAAATTAAAATCTTTTTAGTCATTTGAAAATATCCATGGTGTATTTTTCATTCGTGTCTGCTCAAAAGCTAGTATTTTATCTTTATGTTTTAAAGTCATGTCAACATCATCTAAGCCATAAATTATTCTTTCAAGAAGGTTGTCTTCAACATCAAAACTATACAGTTCATTTTCATTTTGGAATATTTTTTTTGAATCAAGGCTTACTGATAGATCAGCTGAGCTGTCACTCATTTTTTGAAACAAGTCTTCAATTTTATTTTTATCAAGTTTTATTGGTAAAACTCCATTTTTAAAGCAATTGTTATAAAAAATATCTCCAAAAGATGAAGCTATGACTATCTTTATCCCAAAATCTCTTAAAGCCCATACTGCATGCTCTCTTGAAGAGCCACAACCAAAATTATCTCTAGTTAATAAAATGGTGGCTTTGTCATAAGGGGCTTGATTTAAAATAAAATCTGGATTCTGCTCCCTATCATTTTTAGAAACTCCTAGTTTACCTTCATCAAGATATCTCCACCCATCAAATAGATAATCTTCAAAACCAAACTTTTTAATTGATTTTAAGTATTCAGTAGGGATGATTTGGTCAGTATCAATATTATCTCTATCAATACTAGCTACAACACCACCTATTATTAATTCGTTTCCTTCAATCTTCATGACGGGTCAACAACTCTCCCATTAACAGCTGTGAGAGCTGCCATTAAAGGACTCATTAGATGAGTTCTACCAAGATTGCCCTGCCTGCCTTCAAAATTTCTATTAGATGTTGAAGCACATCTTTCATAGGGTTTTAATTGATCTGGATTCATTCCTAAACACATTGAACAGCCTGGATCTCTCCACACAAATCCTGCTTTTTCAAAAATTATATTCAACCCCTCAGATTCAGCCTGTTCTTTAACTAGGCCTGATCCTGGTACAACAATAGCTTCAATAATATCTTCTGAAACTTTTTTTCCATCGACAACTTTTGCTGCATCTCTAAGATCTTCGATTCTTGAATTTGTACACGAACCTATAAAAACTCTGTCAAATTTTAAATCTGTAACTTTCTGATTTTCTTCTATGCCCATATATTTTTTTGCTAATTCAAAATTTCTCTTATTTTCACCATCAACAAAATCTAAATTTGGAATTTCTTGATCAAAATCAACGACCATTTCTGGTGATGTCCCCCATGTAACCTGAGGTTTAATTAAAGAAACATCTATTGCTATCTCTTTATCAAAAGAAGCATCATTATCAGAAACAAGTGATGTCCAATGAGACATGGCATCTTCAAACTCCTCTTCTGATAATTGGCTATGATCTTTAACGTAATTAAAGGTTGTTGCATCTGGAGCAATTAACCCAACCTTTGCCCCAGCTTCGATAGACATATTACATATTGTCATTCTAGCTTCCATAGATATGCTCTCAATATATGATCCGGCAAACTCTATTGCATGACCGTTACCTCCAGCAGTTCCTATTGTTCTTATTAAAAATAGAACAATATCTTTTGAAGTCACTCCTTCTTGCGGCTCGCCACTAAATTTAACTCTCATATTCTTAAGTTTTGAAACTTTTAATGTTTGTGTTGCAAGAACATGTTCTACCTCAGAAGTTCCTATGCCCATAGCCAAACATCCAAATGCACCATGTGTTGATGTATGCGAATCTCCACAAACTATTGTCATGCCAGGTAGTGTATAACCAAGCTCAGGACCAATAACATGAACTATTCCTTGATTGATTGACGTTATATCAAATTGCTTAATACCAAACTTATTACAATTTTTATCAAGCTCTGTTACTTGTATTTTTGATATCTCATCTTTTATATTTTCTGTTTTAAAAGACTCTCCTCTTTCAGTAGGAACATTATGATCAGGTGTAGCAATATTCGCATTCAATCTCCATGGAGATAACCCTTTTTTAGATAGCCCCTCAAAAGCCTGAGGAGATGTAACCTCATGAAGATACTGTCTATCTATGTACAATAAAGATTCCGATGAATCTAAAGTGGTTATATGATGCTCTTCCCAAAGCTTGTCGTATAAAGTCTTTGGCATCTTACTTGGTAAAAGGTAATTGTTGGTCAACCTCACCGCATTGAGCACGGTTTCTCAAAAGATGGTCCATGATTACAAGATTCACCATTGCCTCTGCGATAGGAACTGCTCTTATGCCAACGCATGGGTCATGCCTTCCAGTAACTTCAATATCTACTTCGTTGCCATCTTTGTCGACAGTTTTTCCTTTTTTCTTAATACTTGAAGTTGGCTTGATTAAAAAGTCTAAATCTATATTGTCCCCGTTTGAAATACCTCCAAGTATTCCACCAGCATTATTAGACGCAAATCCATCAGATCTAATTTCATCGCGTATCTCAGAACCTTTTAGATTGAGAATGTTTTCTGCATTTCCAATAGAAACAGATTTAACAGCATTAATACTCATGATTGCTTTAGCAAGATCTGCATTCAGTTTATCGAAAACAGGCTCTCCTAAGCCAACCGGGCAATTCTCAACGCAAACTCCAAGTTTTGCTCCAACAGAATTACCTTCAGCAATTAGTTCTTCAAACATCTTATTTAAATCATCAAGTTTAGATAAATCTGCAAAGAAGTATTTGTTTTCATTTGCAGAGCTTGGATTAATTGAATCAGCTGAAACATGACCTATTTGTGATACATATCCTGTCGTTTTAACTCCATATCTAGCTAGGTATTTCTTTGCAATAGCACCTGCAGCAACCCTCATAGCAGTCTCTCTAGCGCTTGATCTTCCTCCGCCTCTATAATCTCTATGACCATATTTTGCTTGATAAGTTATATCTGCGTGATTAGGCCTGAAAGAATCTTTAATATTTGAGTAATCTTTAGACTGTTGATCCTTATTAAAAATCAATAAGCTTATTGGTGTTCCGAGTGTTTTTCCTTCAAAAACTCCAGATAATATTTGCACCGCATCATCTTCTTTTCGCTGAGTTGTAACATCTGATTGACCAGGCTTTCTTCTATCTAATTCGAACTGTATATCAGCTTCACTTAACTCAAGATTTGGCGGGCATCCATCAATAATGCAGCCCAAAGCATGCCCATGACTCTCACCAAAGGTCGTAATTTTAAATAATTTTCCAAACGTATTGCCTGACATGGCAGTGATTATAGTCCAAAATTGATAAAACGCCTTATTTTAGGGGTTATTTAGGCCATTATCAAATAATTAAAAATTATTCTGTTTTTTTGATAATAATTCTTGAAATTCAATAACCGAAGTATTTTCAAGCTTTTTTTGATCCGTGCAAAGTGCATAAATTTCTTTACACTTTTCTGAATCATATGAAATTTCTAAGTTTTTTAAAAACTTTTGTTCTAGCACAGGGATTCCCTCTTCTCTTCTTCTTTTGTGACCAATTGGGTACTCTACCTCAACTTCATCTGTTGAACTTCCATCAGTAAAATGTATTTTAATCCTATTAGCTATGGATCTTTTATCTGCCTCATGATATTCCTCAGAGTATCTTTTATCTTCATTAATCACCATTTTTTCTCTTAGTGCATCAACTCTTGGATCAGAAGCAACGTCATCCTCATAATCCTCTGCAACTAAATCACCTTTAAGTAATCCTATTGCAACCATGTATTGAAGACAGTGATCTCTGTCTGCTGGATTATTAAGCTCACCAACTTTAGAGATAATTCTAATAGCAGATTCATGTGTTGTAATCTCAATAGTTTTTATGTCATCAAGCTTATCTTTTATCTTAGAATGAAGTGCAACAGCTGCCTCAACTGCAGTTTGAGCATGGAATTCAGCTGGAAAACTGATTTTAAAAAGAATATTTTCCATCACATAAGAGCCAAAAGCTTGAGGAAGGGAAAGCTGTTCACCTTTAAATAGCACGTCTTCAAAACCCCAAACAGGTGCAGATAAAACTCCTGGATAACCCATCTCACCTGAGAGAGTAATCATAGCCAATCTTACAGCCCTACTAGTAGCATCACCCGCTGCCCAACTTTTTCTTGAGCCAGCATTTGGTGCATGCCTATATGTTCTTAAGCTTTGTCCATCTACCCAAGCCTGACTAATTGCATCCTTAATTTGCTCATTGGTGCCCCCCATTAATTTTGTTACTACAGCTGTTGATGCAACTTTTACAAGAACAACATGATCTAGACCAACTTTATTAAAGCTGTTCTTAAGCGCTAAAACTCCTTGAATTTCATGAGCCATAATCATGGCTTCTAAAACATCTTTCATGGTAAGAGAGTCTTTACCCTCTTCAATATTTTTTTGTGAAATAAAATCTGTTACAGCTAAAATTCCGCCAAGATTATCTGAAGGATGCCCCCATTCAGCAGCCAACCAGGTATCGTTATAATCGAGCCATCTTATAATACAACCAATGTCAAAAGCACCTTTAATGGGGTCAAGTTTAAAATTTGTTCCTGGTACTCGAACTCCATATGGTACTGATGTTCCATCAACAACAGGTCCAAGCATTTTTGTGCAAGCTGGAAATTTTAAGGCAAGAAGACCACATCCTATTGTGTCTATGAGGCAATTTCTTGCAGTATCTAGTGCAAGTTCAGAATCAATTTGATAATTTGATACATAGTCAGCGATTTCAGAAATTACTGAGTCATATCCGGGCCTAACATTTAAATCAACATTAGAAGACATGAATTAGTCCCTATCTTCTATATCAACCCACTCAGAACTTTCAACACCAATGTATTCAGCACTTGGTCTAATAATTCTATTATTTGCCCTTTGCTCCATGCAATGAGCCGTCCATCCTGAAACTCGAGACATTACAAAGATTGGCGTGAATAATTTTGTTGGTATGCCCATGTAAAAATATGCTGGTGCATGAAAAAAGTCAGCATTGGCAAACATTTTTTTCTCATCTGCCATTACCTTTTCAACTTCTTCTGCAACTTGATATAAGGTATCGTTATCATGAAGTAAAGATAGTTCCTTAGCATACTCTTTAATGACAGCATTTCGCGGATCACGAATAGAATAGACTGCATGCCCAAAACCCATAATTTTTTCTTTGTTAGCAAGCATAGCTAAGATATTCTCTTTTGCTTCTTCTCTTGATGTCCAGTTTTCGATTAGCTCCATTGCCTTTTCATTGGCTCCCCCATGAAGAGGACCTCTTAATGAACCAATAGCAGCCACAACACAAGAATGAATATCAGACATGGTTGATGCACAAACTCTGCCAGTAAAAGTTGAAGCATTAAATTCATGCTCAGCATAAAGCACTAAAGATACATCCATTACTTTTCTATGAAGATCACTGGGAGTTTTTCCGTGAAGTATATGCAAGAAGTGACCTGCCATTGAATCTTCATCATTTACTAAACTGATATCTTCTCCCTCATGAGAATACTTGTACCAATAGGTAACTATAGAAGCCATAGTAGCTATCATTCTATTTATTGAATTTAATTGATTGCTGAAATCACCTTCAGGCTCAAGATTTCCCAACATTGATGTTCCGGTTCTCATAACATCCATTGGGTGAGCCGATGCTGGTATTTTTTGAAGTACTTCTTTTAGAGCTTGAGGAAGGTCTCTTTGACTTTTAAGAAGTGCTTTATATTCTGAAAGTTCGCTCTTGTTAGGAAGTTTATTGTAAAGAAGTAGGTATGCTACCTCTTCGAATGATGCTTTGTCAGCCAAGGTTTCAACCTTATGACCCCTATATGCAAGGCCTTCAATCTGACCAACTGTTGATAATGAAGTTTCTCCTGCCACCTGGCCTCTTAGACCAGCACCTTCTAACTTTTTAACCATAATATTTAGTAATCCTCTTTATTCTTCTTTATATAGTTCATCCAATTTTTGTTCAAAACTGTGATAATTTAATCGATCGTATAATTCTTCCCGGGTCTGCATTATATCTAACAGATCTTTCTGTGTCCCCTCTTTAGCAATCGAAATGTAAACTTTTTCCGCAATCTTGCTCATTGCCCTAAATGCACTTAATGGAAAGAGAATCATATCAACCCCAACTTTATGAAGTTCATCTTTTGTAAATAATGGAGTTTTTCCAAACTCAGTAATGTTTGCAAGAATTGGAATATTAAATGCTTTTTTTACAGCAGCATATTCCTCAAGAGTTGTTGCTGCCTCAAGAAATATACCATCAGCTCCTTCGGTAATATAAGAACCGATTCGATCAATGGCACCTTCAATACCCTCTGATGCAATTGCATCAGTTCTAGCCATAATAAAAAATTCTTCATCATGTCTTCCATCCACAGCTGCTTTTATTCTGTCTTGCATTTCATTTTTCGAAACTAATGATTTGTTAGGTCTGTGACCACATCTTTTTTGTGATATTTGATCTTCCATATGAACTGCAGCACAGCCAGCATCAATCATATTTTTTATTGTTTTAGCTATGTTAAAAGCTCCTCCCCAACCAGTATCAATATCAACAAGGAGTGGTAAAGAAGAAGCGCTTGTAATTCTTTTAACATCTATAAGAACATCTTCCATAGATGTAATCCCTAAATCCGGAATTCCATATGAAGCAGCAGCAACTCCACCGCCTGATAAGTACACTGCTTTATGACCTGATTTTTCAGCTAATATTGCTGAGTAGGCATTGATAGCGCCTGGAATAATAAGTGGAGTATTATCTTTAAGTGCTTTTCTGAATTTTGTGCCTGCTGACATGGTTGGAGATTATAGAACACAAATATACCAATTCCCAAATCTGACTAACTGTAGAATTTTACTCCTCTGATAATTCTGTCTTTGTTATTCTTTCTTCTCCATCGATTAGTATCTCTTAAGCTATATACACAACCACAATATTCTTGCTGATAAAATTCTTCTCTTTTAGAAATCTCAATCATCCTTGAAGATCCACCCTGTTTTCTCCAATTGAAGTCCCAATAAACAACATCTTCGTATCTATCAGCAGCTCTATGCCCTGCTGAATTAATTTGATTCATGTCTTTCCATCTGGATATACCAAGTGTCGTTGCATAAACAGAAAAATTGTTTTCTTTTGCATAAAGAGCGGACCTCTCAAACCTCATATCAAAGCACTTTGTACACCTTTCACCTCTTTCAGGTTCATCTTCAAGACCTTTAATTCTCTCAAACCAATTATCTTTATCATAATCAGCATCGATGCATTCAAATCCTAGCTTCTCACAAAATCTTCTATTTTCATTTTTTCTAATTTCGTATTCTTCCTTCGGATGAATATTCGGATTATAAAAATAAACTGTTGTTTTAATATCAGACGCAGCCAAGGCCTCCATTATTTCTCCAGCACATGGAGCACAACAACTATGAAGTAATAAATCAGTGCCTTCTTTAGGCATCTGAAGTTTTGGTCTTTCGTAATTATCTAATTTTAAATGGTCACTCATTTTACAAAAATAGAACTTTTTAGTATGGCATCTTCTAAATCATCATAATTATGGAATGATGGAATGTCAGGATGACTTGCGGCAATCTTTTCTGGCGCATTCATAAAAAAACCTTTTTCAGCAACTTCGAACATCTGTATATCATTATAAGAGTCTCCTGCAGCAATACATCTATAACCAATTGATTGAAAAGCCATAATTGCTTGTTTTTTAGCTTGTTTGTGCCTTAGCTTATAAGAAATGACCTCATCATTTTCAACCTCTAAGTTATGACATAGTAAAAGTGGGTGACCCATCTTTTCCATTAAAGGTTTAGCTATTTCATGGAATGTATCTGAAAGAATAACAACTTGAAAATTAGATCTAATACTATTTAAGAAATCTTCTGCACCATCTAGAAGATTCAACTCTCCTGATGCTTTTTGGATATCAGATAATTTAAGATTATGCTTTTTCATGACTTCAAGTCTAAAATCCATAAGATCTGAATAATCAGGTATGTCTCTAGTAGTTTTATTGAATTCTTCAACACCAGTATTTAAAGCTATTTGCTCCCATATTTCAGGTGTTAAAGTTCCTTCCATATCAAAACATACTATTTCCATTCGTAATCCTTATTATTTATTTTTTATGCCATACGGAACATGTCCAGAGGCGGTTGTTTCAATAGCGTCCATGATATGTTTTTTTTGGTCATCAAAAAAGATGTCTGCTTGAAAAGATTTAAGAAAATGTTGTTTAGACATCCCCCCAAGGAATAATGATTCGTCAATCCTGACACCCCATTCTCTCAATGTTTTTATTACACGCTTATCAGATGGAGCCGATCTAGCAGTTACAAGCGCTGTTCTGATTGGACATTCATTGATATCAAAATCATTTTGAATTTTATTTAGTTCTACTAAAAATGATTTAAATGGTCCCTCTTTTAATGTCGTGGTTGCTTTAACTTCATTTTCAATAAATGCATCTAAGCCTTCTTCATGAAAAACTTTTTCAGAATCATCTGAAAAAATCACTGCATCTCCATCAAATGCTATTTTCAATTGACCATTCTCAGAATGCATGTTGCATTCTCCATCTCTTGAAATTATTGTTGCGGCTGCAACATTGCTTTCAATGGCCAGCTTTACATCTTCAAAGCTGCTTGATAAAAATAAATGAACTCCAAAATCTTTTACATACCTGTGAGGGCTTTCACCTCCACAAAATGCTGCTCTGCTTATATCTAAACCATGAGCTTCTATAGAGTTTCTTATTCTTAAGCCAGTATCTGATGTATTTCTTGATAATAGAATTACTTCTATTCTATTTTCATCTTTGTATAAGGAATTAATGCCTAGAATTTTTTTAACCAAACCAAAAGCTTCACCTGGTTCAAGTGTTTTATCTTCATTTGCTATTTGATAATCTCTGTATGATTCTAAGCCTTCTTTTTCATATATCTCATGGCTTTTATCAAGATTAAATAAAGCTCTGGAAGATATGCCTATAATTAATTTTGATTTATTACTCATAATTTTATATTGATTTTAAAAGCTAAATGGCATTATACTGTATAAATATATAGTATATTTAAAACATTATGAAAGATATTACACCACAACAACAAAAAGTGCTTGATTGTATTCAAGTATACATAAATAAAACAGGCTTTCCTCCTACAAGAGCAGATATTTGTAGAGAGCTAGGATTTAAATCACCTAATTCGGCTGAAACTCACCTAAGAGCTCTTGAAAAGAAAGACTTTATTTCAATAGAAAGCGGTGCCTCAAGAGGTATATCAATAAATAATCCAGAAATTAAGCATGAGGGTAACGAGTATCCCATAGTTGGATTAGTTGCTGCTGGGTCACCAACTTTAGCAAGTGAAAATGTCGAAAAAGTACTAAATTGTCCAAAAGGTTTCTTTGGATCTGATTTTGATTATTTCTTAAGGGTTAGAGGTCTTAGCATGAAAGATGCTGGAATTATGGAAGATGATTTGATTGCTGTTAAAAAAACTCAAGAAATTAAAAATGGTGATATTGTTATTGCAAGAATAGAAGATGAAGTAACAGTCAAATATTTTCAAAGAAGTGCTCCAAATATAGTTCACCTAAAACCAGCAAATGAAGAATTTAATGATATAGAAGTTAATCTTGAAGAGACTGAATTATATATAGAAGGAAAAAGTGTCGGGCTAATTAGAGAGAATTAGTGCAATATAACTGTCTTCTTTGAAAGTCTCTCTTTTTGATTATCAAAAAACTCGTCAAAATCACTTACATTACCACTCACACTTTCTATACCGGCCCTGATCATCTCCTTGGCAACAGAAAGTTCTTGTCCTTGAAGAAATTCCTTAGACTCATTTGAAAACTCAATTTTAACTATTGGGTTGTCTTGATCATCTGATCTTCTTAAGACAATAGTTCCGTCTGGTAGTTGAGCTAGTTCTAAGTAATTTGACATAATTTCTCCGTATTAATGAAGCTTAACACTCCTCAAGGGTTTTGCGAAGCAACAATATAAAGCTTTTATATTTATCTAATATCGAATTTAGTTTTTTCAAGTTAATAGGGTCATTTGAGGCAATTATTGATGTATCAATTGGTATTAAAAGTTTATCTTTTGCTATCAATATATCTGATAAAAATCCATCATCACCCATCTCTCTTTTTATAATGTTTGCAAGAGCAGCTTCATTGGATAGCAGCTTCCACTTAGAATAGTAATTAAGATCGTGAAAATTTGAAATATTTAAATTTAATTCTGTATGCAAATTAATTGCAAACTGATCAATGCTTTGCTCAAGAGAGGAAAAAAATAAATATTTATTATTTTGATTTAAATTATTGTCAACTAAGATTTGGTCACAGATATCTATATATAGATTAACTAATTCTTTTGCGCTCACTAACTTTTGAGGTTTTGAACCCACTCTCCATTAGTATAAACAGCAGTCCATTTTGTTTTTTTGCCATCTTTTTCAGATGCTAAGTAGTGAACATCTTCAGATTTGTTATATCTTATGACATAAGGATTGCCATCTCTGTCTTTTTCTGGAGCACTCATAAGATAAGAATGCTTGTCGGTATTTGGAAGAAATCTGCAGGCTTCTAAAATTTCATTTGATAAATTATTAATTTCTGAAACCTTTGGAGCTCTAGTCTCTCTATTTTTGGGGTACTTGCTTGCGGCTAAGAACAAGCCCTTCATGCTGTCTCTAAGAAGATAATGATCCTCACACTTTAAACATGACAAATCAGGCAAAGAAATAGGTTCCATCATTAATGGTTTTGGCTCACCATTTCTTTGCAATGCCCTAGTGGCACCGCAATTATCATTAAGGCAACCAAAGTACTTACCAAATCTTCCAGTTTTTAATTGCATTTCTGAGCCGCATTTATGACATTCCAGTGTTGGGCCGTCATAACCTTTGATTTTGAATTGCCCCTCTTCAACAAGGTAGCCGTTACAATCCGGATTTTTGCCGCAAACATGAAGTTTTCTATTTTCATCAATAAGATAGTTGTCCATACTGGTGTCGCACTTGGGACATCTTTTTTTGATTAATAAATTTTCAGCTTCTTCCGTATCATCAACACTGACTGCTTCATCACCAGAAACAAGATTTAAAGTTTCCTTACATTTATCATCGCCAGTATTTTGATATCCAGAGCAACCAAGAAAAACACCATTTGAAGAATTTCTTATAACCATGTTGGTTTTACCGCATGGACATATAATGTCTGTTGAAGTTGGTCTATTACCCCTCATTCCAGTATCTTCATCTGATGCTGAAGCTAAATCATTTTTAAATGATGCATAAAAATCATCTAATACGTTTCTCCAATCGATTTCACCTTGCGCTACTCTATCTAAGTTATTTTCTAAATTAGCAGTAAACTCATAATCCATAATGTCATCAAAACTTTCTAGCAATCTTTCAGTTACTATGTGTCCGATTTTTTTAACAAAAAATCTCCTGTTTTGAATCTCGACATACCCTCGATCTTGGATAGTAGAAATAATATTTGCATAAGTTGAAGGTCTGCCTATTCCTTTCTTTTCTAATTCTTTAACCAGGGCTGCTTCAGAGAATCTTGCAGGTGGTTTAGTAAATTTTTGTTCTAAATTAACTTCATTTAATGTCAATACTTCTCCTTCATTCAATGGGGGCAAAATATCTTCACCATCTGATTTGGCAGGTTGAGAAACTTTTGTATAACCATCAAAGACCACTTCTCTGCCTTTAGCAGAAAAAGTGTATTCATCAATCATTATTTTTGCTGAAGTAGATAAATACTCTGCGTCAGGCATTTGACAGGCTATGTATTGCTGCCATATTAATTGATAGAGTCTTTTTTCTTCTTCTGTTTGATTCAGCAAATCATTAGGTGTCAAAAAAGCATTAGTTGGTCTGATGGCTTCATGAGCTTCTTGAGCATTTTCTGATGTTGCATATATTCTGGGAGCATTAGTAAGATATTTATCACCAATTTTTTCATGAATATAATTTCTTGCATCTTGGATAGATTCTTTACTAAGACTTGGAGCATCTGTTCTCATATAGGTTATGTGGCCCGCTTCATATAACTTTTGTGCAACTCGCATGGTTCTTTTAACTGTAAAGCTTAACTTAGTGCTAGCAGCCTGTTGAAGAGTTGATGTAATGAATGGAGCTCTTGGCTTAGCCTTAACAGGCTTTTTTACTATCTCATTGATAGTTAATTCAGAATTATTAATTAAATCTTGTATTTTTCTAGCTTCTTCTTCTTTTAATAATGGATCTGATTTTTTTCTATTTAGAGAAAAAGGTATAGATAGATCATTCTTGCCTAGGTTCAATGAAACTTCCCAAAACTCCTCAGGAATAAATTCTTGGATTAATCTTTCTCTTTCATCTAAAACTCTTAAGGCCACAGATTGCACTCTGCCTGCTGAAAGGCCTCTAGCAATTTTTTTCCATAGTAAGGGTGACAACTCAAAGCCAATTACCTTATCTAAGAATCTTCGAGCTCTATAGGCTTTTACTAAATCTAAATCAATTTCTTTTGGGTCAGCAAATGAATCAACAATTGCTGTTTTGGTAATCTGATTAAATCTAACTCTTGAGTAATCATATTTATCTGGCCCTAGAGCTTCTTTAAGGTGCCATGCAATTGCCTCACCCTCTCTATCTAAGTCAGTTGCTAAATAAATATGATCAACTTGTTTTGCTGCTTTTTTTAGATTTTTTATTACTTTCTCTTTTTCTGGAATAATTTGCCAATCAGCCGTCCATCCATTATCAGGATCAATACCCATTCTTCTTATTAATCTGTTTCTATCATTGATAGCTTTTAATCTAATTTTTTCTTCTGGACTCACATCCTTTGGGATGGATGCTCTTTTACTAGTTGGTGATGCTTTTTTTGGAAGATCTCTAATATGACCTACACTAGATTCAACAATAAAATCATTACCCAAGTACTTAGATATTGTTTTAGCTTTTGCTGGAGATTCAACGATTACTAATGATTTTGCCATAATAAATAATTTGTTCCTTTTTTAGAAATACCATTAATTAGTTTGGTTTGACAAGAGTTTTAGAAAACTTTTAATAAATTTAAAATCTTTTCAAGTTCAGTAATGCCTGCTTTTTCTCTCCAAATAAAAGCTACAACAGAGTTTGAAAATATTATCTCTAACACATTAGATGAAAGAGAACTTAGCTTACTTTTTATCTCATCATACTCATCTGAGTACTTCAACTTGAGAGGAGAATACAAAATTAATTCATCTTTGTCTCTAATAAAATGAGCTTCTTTTAAATTTGTTTCATTTTTAAGACTGTAAATCATTAAGTTTAAATCTCTATTTTTAAATGAATTTTTACCAATATTTGATGGAATAATTTTTAGTCCCAATCTTGATGCATTCAACCTTAATTCTGAAATTTCCTTTGAAGACTTTGATGGTAATGCAAAACTAATAGTTCCAATTAGAAAAGATATAACAACAAAAATAACTAATAATTCCATTAATTTAATATGTCGCTTACTATTCTAGGTCCTTTAATTATAAAACCAGTATAAATTTGAACCAACAACGCGCCTGATTCTAGCTTTTTTTTGAAATCTTCTTTACTCATAACTCCCCCTACTCCAATAATTGGGAGTTCAGGATATGCCTCATTTATAACTCTTAATATTGATGTTGATCTTTCCATTAAAGGACTGCCTGAAAGACCTCCTTCAAGTTCTTCATATGTAGAGTTTTTTAATACTTCTTTATTTATAGTTGTATTAGAAATAATTAAGCCTGTCAGGATTGAATTTTGAATGTACTCAGCAATACTCTTAATTACTTCTAAAGGTTCATCAGGTGATATTTTTAGAAAAATTGGCTTATTAAAGTTTAATTCTCTAGACCTAGTTTCAATTGATTCTATAAGATTTTTGATATTTTTATCATCGTGCAGATTTCTTAATCCAGGTGTATTTGGTGAGGAAATATTGATAGTTACATAATCAGAATATTGGGCAACTTTATTAAAGCACAATATGTAATCATTAATTCTTTGCTGGCCATCAGAGCTTTTGTTGGCACCAATATTTACACCAACAACACCTTTATATTTTCTTGATTTAAGTTTTTTAACTAAATGATCAACGCCCTTATTATTAAATCCAAGTCTATTAATAACTGCATTTTGATCAAATAATCTGAATACCCTAGGTTTAGGGTTTCCAGGTTGAGGAAGAGGAGTAATAGTTCCAACCTCAATAAATCCAAATCCTAATGCACCCAGACAATCTATAAAATCACCATTTTTATCAAGTCCAGCTGCGGTTCCAAGACGATTTGAAAAAGTAGTACCGCTCAACATATATTCATCACTTTTATATTTTTTAGTTAAAAGTCTAAGGAGTTTTAATTTATGCAAAATATTTAAAGCATTCAATGCAATCAAGTGTGATGCCTCAGGAGGAAATATTTTTATTATTTTTAAAATTAGATTCAATTTAATTTAATGTTGGAGAAACTATTTTAACTATGATAGCAAAAATTATCCCTGAAATGAGTCCTCCTAAATGAGCAAAATTAGCAACATTACCAAATCCAAATAAATTTAATATCCCTAGAAACCCAAGTATTAACCAAACTAACATAAATAAATATAAGGCTGGGGGGAGATCATACCTATCTTGTTTCATCTCAAGCTCAATTATCATGCAATACCCAAGTAAACCATAAATAACACCTGAAAGGCCTCCAAAAAGTGAAGATCCTCCAAAAAAATGTTGAGCTAAGTTAGATATTATTGAAGAGAAAATTACTAAATTTATAAATGTTATATGTCCGTCAATCTGCTCAATTTTTGTACCAAGCACATAAATCCACAAACAGTTAAAAACTAAATGAGTTAATGAAAAATGTATAAACATAGGAGTTATTAATCTCCACCATTCATTATTTTGAATATATGTAGTTTCAAGAGAGTTAAAGCTCACATAGCCCTTTTGATATGAGCCTAGGTCAATTTTGATAAAGGTAAAAGGATCTATAAAGGCTAAGACTGATCCATAGTTAGATAAAAAAGCAATTAATATTGATATCAATATTATTGGCATATGGAAATTTCTAATATTCACTTATTATTTTTTAGAAATATCTAAACTCCAACCCAGTTTTTCTCTGCAGGCTTCAAAAAAATCATTATTCAATGGATGAACCAAGCGAAGCTTATTATCCATTTTAGAAATAACTATATCTTTATCATATGGGGCATTCTCATCCTCTTGACCATCTGCACAGATTTTGGCTTCTTTCATGGGCCCGCTAATTAAATTGATTGTTACATTTTCATCTGAAGATATTACAAAGGGTCTTGATGAAATGCTTTGGGGAAGCATTGGTAATATTGTCCAAACATCAAGAGCAGGATGAATGATTGGCCCACCAGCAGATAGAGCATATGCAGTTGATCCAGTGGGTGTTGCTATAATTAGACCATCAGACCTTTGTTCATAAACTATTTTATTATTTACTGATAACCTATATCTCATCAATTGTGTGTAGCCACCAGAATGAATTACTATTTCATTTAAACCATAAACTGTTTTATTGGCAAAAGAGGCACTAACAAGATTCCTTTCTTCTACCTGGCAATTACCATTTAAAACATCTTGAATTATTGATTCAAAATCTTGAGTTTTAACATCGGTTAAAAATCCAACGGTTCCCATATTAATGCCAAGAATTGGTATATCGTATGCTAAATACTTTCTAGCTGATCGAAGAAGAGTTCCATCGCCGCCAAAGACAATTATCAAGTCAACTGTAGATGCAAATTCGTTATGTTTAAGAATATTTAAAGAATTATTTTTATATTTTGATGTTTCTTCAATAAAAATATTTGAAGTATGTTTGTTTAAAGATGAAATTAAAACATCAAGACCATGAGAGTCGATACCCTCATCTGTTTTTTCTTTTACGTAGATGCCAATATTTTTAAACATGCTCTTATTATACTATTTCAATCAATTCATAAGGAAAGAATATAGATATCATTGATAAATTTTGAACATTTTAAACCTTTTGAACTAAATCAAGTTTGCTATAAAATAATTTACTCTACAAAAATATATATATAAACATATGCAAAATTTAGAAGAATTCAGAAAAGAAGTTAAAGAATGGCTTGATAAAAATTGTCCACCATCAATGAGGAGTGGTGCAGATCCATCAATTCCAGTTGATGAGGTTTGGGGAGGAAGAAAAGCAGAATATAAAAATCCTGAATCTAAAATTTGGCTTGATAGGATGGGCGCTAAAGGATGGACAATGCCAACCGTGCCAAAAGAATATGGTGGTGGTGGACTAAATGCAGAACAAGTAACAATTCTGAATCAAGAGATGTTTGCAATTGGTGCTAAACAGCCTTTACTAAGTTTTGGTATTTGGATGCTTGCTCCAGTTTTACTTGAATATGGCACAGAAGAACAAAAAAAAGAACATCTGCCAAAAATTATTAAAGGTGAAATTAGGTGGTGTCAGGGTTACTCAGAGCCTGGATCAGGATCTGATTTGGCCAGTCTTGCAACAAAAGCTGAAGATATTGGAAATCATTTTTTAGTAAATGGACAAA
>Ga0181604_10001420_pt1 | contig 21328 bp, 18 predicted proteins | sample 041ome_12_FD_148663 | JGI IMG/M metagenome (GOLD analysis project Ga0181604, IMG submission 148663) | Coastal salt marsh microbial communities from the Groves Creek Marsh, Skidaway Island, Georgia - 041410US metaG (spades assembly) | ecosystem: Environmental > Aquatic > Marine > Intertidal zone...
ATGGTTCAATTCTAAAGTTTCAAAACTTGATGCTAGAAAAAAATGGATCATAAGCTCTATTGCACCAAAAGGATCAATCATAATTGATGATGGTGCAAAAAAAGCATTAAGATCAGGAAAAAGTTTATTAGCTGCCGGAATTAAAAAAATCTCAGGAAAGTTTAATAAAGGAGATCATGTTAAAATTTTAGATAAAAGAAATAATGAATGCGCAAGAGGCTTAAGTTCTTTTGCCTCTGATGAAATAGTTAAGATTATGGGACATCATTCTAATCAAATAGAAAAGTTATTGGGTTATGTTGCTAAATCAGAAGTGATTCACAAAGATGATATGGTAGAAATTTAAAATGAATAAAATAATGAATTCAATTGGTGTTAAAAGTAGAAGAGCGTCTGAAAAAAAAATTGATTTAGACACCAAAAATAAAGTCTTAAAATTTTATGCTGAATTGCTTGATAAAGAAAATAAATCAATTTTAAGAGAGAACTCAAAAGATATTAAATTTGCAGAAAAAAAGGGAATAAAAGAAAATTTAATTAATAGATTAAGAATTGATGAGGTAAAACTCAAAAATATAAAAAACTCTATTATTAAAATTTCAAAACTAAAAGATCCTGTAAATGTAACTCTAAAAAAATGGAGTAGACCTAATGGATTAAATATCAAAAGAGTAACTATTCCAATTGGGGTAATTGGTGTTATTTTTGAAAGTAGACCCAATGTGACATCTGATGTAGCAAGTTTATGCTTTAAATCTGGTAATGCTGTAATTCTTAAAGGGGGATCTGAGGCTATAAATACTAATAGAATATTAGCAAAATTATTTCGCCAAGCTCTTAGAAAAAATAAAGTTGATGAAAATTATATTCAATTTGTAGATTCTAAAGACAGAAAAATGGTCGATACCATGCTTTCAAAAATGAAAAAATATATTGATGTAATAATTCCTAGAGGTGGAAAGAACCTAGTTAAAAGAGTTCAAGAATTTTCAACAGTTCCGATAATTGGTCACTTAGAGGGTATCTGTCACACATTTATTGATAAAGATGCAGAACTAAATATGGCATCGAAAATTATTTATAATGCAAAATTAAGAAATACAGCCATTTGTGGTGCAACCGAAACTATTTTGCTTCATGAGAGAATAGTTAAAAAATTTTGTAATCCAATATTAAAAAAACTTGATGATCAAAATTGTAAAATATATGGAGACAACATCGTCAGAAAATATTTTAAAGGAAAAGTTTATCCAGCCAAAGAAAAGGATTGGTCTACAGAATATTTAACAGCAGCAGTATCGGTTAAAGTTGTGAAGAGCAATGAAGAAGCTATTGATCATATCAATAAATATGGAACAATGCATACAGACTCAATAGTTACTAAAAATATAAAGACAGCTAATAAGTTTTTAAAAAATGTTAAAAGTTCTATTGCAATGCATAATACTTCAACACAATTTGCTGATGGTGGTGAATTTGGATTTGGTGGTGAAGTAGGAATATCAACAAATACACTTCCTCCAAGAGGTCCTGTTGGTTTAGAACAATTAGTTTCATACAAATATGAAATTTCAAGTAAAGGAAAAATAAGAAAATAATTTAAATATTAAAATGAAAATTGGAATTTTAGGAGGTTCATTTGATCCAGCTCACAAAGGACATTTAGCAATATCAAAAGAAGCTAAAAAAAGATTTAAGCTTGAAAAAATTATTTGGGCAGTTACTAAAAAAAATCCTCTAAAAGCTGAGAGCAAAACACCAATATCTAAAAAAATAAAAGATTGTAAAAAAATAATAGGATTAAATTCTTTTATAAAAGTAAAATTTTATGAAAATATTATCAAATCAAATAAGACCATTGATTTAATCAACTATCTGAAAAAGAATAAAAACATTGAAATTTTTTTTTTAATGGGAGCAGATAACTTAATCAACTTTCACAAATGGTTTAAGTCTGAATTAATTTCACAAAAATGTAATATTATTGTATTCGATCGTCATGGTTATAAAAAAAATTCTTTAAAATCAAAGACATTTAAGAAACTAAATAATAAAACACTTACATTCGTCGAGTTTAAAAAAGTCAACATTTCATCTTCTCAATTAAGAAAAATTTGATAGTCTGATCATAATTAATGGATAAAATTTCAGATCTTAAAACAGTTGTAATAAACACACTGGATCTCAATAAAGCTCAGGATATTGTTACTATTGACCTTAAGGACAAAAGTTCAATGGCTGATTATATGATAATTGCTAGTGGCACCTCTTCAAGACATATTCAATCCTTATCAGAACAAGTTTTAGAAAAGTTAAAAGACAATGGTATTAAAAATTCTAAAATAGAAGGCAAAGAAAGTGCTGAGTGGAAACTAGTTGATGGTATTGATTTAATTGTTCATATTTTTCATCCAGAGAAAAGAAAGTTTTATGAACTTGAAAAAATTTGGTCAGAACTAATCCCAAAAGAAAAGGTTATCATATGAAAAAAATTCAATTTTATTTTTTAGTTTTTTTATCTTCTTTTTTTTTTTCATATTCAGTAAATTCAGCTGAAATAGATATTTATAAAAAAATTGATTTATTTGGTGAAGTCCTCGAAAAAATTAACAAACAATATGTAGATGAAATTGATCAGTCTGAAGGTATGGATTCAGCCATTAATGGTCTTCTTCAATCACTTGATCCTTATTCATCTTATATGTCACCAGAGATATTTCAGGAAATGCAAACAGAAACTAGTGGAGAGTTTGGTGGTCTTGGAATTGAAGTAAGTATGGAAGCTGGGGTAGTAAAAGTCATTACTCCTATAGATGATACACCTGCATCGAAAGCAGGAATTAAAGCTGGAGACTATATTGTAAAAATAGACAATGTTCAGGTACAAGGAAAATCATTGAGTGAAGCAGTTGACCTTATGAGAGGTCTTGTCGGTACTGAAATTGAACTTACTGTAAGAAGACGTGGAGAAAAAAAAGCTCTTACATTTAAAATAACAAGGGAAATAATTGAAATTCAATCAGTTAAATCAGACCTTTTAGAAAACAACATTGGTTACATCCGATTAACTTCTTTCAATGATAATAGTAGTGATCAAATAAAAGAAAAAATCAAAAAGTTAAAAGAAAATGAAAACTTAAAAGCATTCATCTTAGATCTAAGAAATAATCCTGGTGGACTATTAACTCAAGCAATAAAAATTTCAGACTTTTTTTTAGATAATGGAGAAATAGTTTCGACAAAAAGTAGAAAAAAATCAGAAAATAGAAAATGGTTTGCAAGAAAGGGAGATATTACTGATGGAAAAACTTTAGTAGTATTGATTAATTATGGTTCTGCCTCAGCATCAGAAATTGTTGCGGGTGCACTTAAAGATCACAAAAGAGCTATATTAATTGGAGAGAATAGTTATGGTAAAGGATCTGTACAGTCAATTATTCCTTTAAAAAATAAAGGAGCTATAAGATTAACAGTTGCAAAATATTATCTTCCATCTGGAAAATCTATATCTGAAGTTGGCGTAAGACCAGATATTGAAGTAAATGAAGAAGGTGATGATTTTAGAATTAAAACTGATACTGATAATCAATTAAATTACGCAATAAAACTACTTAACGGTTAATATGAATAAGAACTTTAGCGAACTACCCTTGAGAACTGGGGTGGGAATAATTTTGCTAAATAATGAAAATAAAGTTTTCGTAGCAAGACGAATAGATAATGCAAAAAAATTTTGGCAAATGCCACAAGGAGGAGTTGATGAAGGTGAGGATTTTTTACAAGCAGCTTATAGAGAACTAGAAGAAGAAACTAGTGTAAAAAGTGTTGAATTAATAAAAGAGTTAGATGGTACAATTACCTATGAACTTCCTGATCGTTTATTAGGAATTATTTGGAAAGGTAAATACAAAGGCCAAAAACAAAAATGGTTTTTAATGAAATTTACTGGAGATGAAAAAGAAATTGATATTAAAACTAAAAATCCAGAGTTTTTAGATTGGAAATGGATAGACCTTGATCAAATTACAGAAGTAGTAGTCGATTTTAAACTACACGTTTATAAAGAACTTCAAGAAAAAGTTAGAAAAATTATTAATTAAGAGATCTTAATACTTCAATTTTTTGATCAACTAAATATTTTGATTGATCAGAAATATCAGGCTTGCCTGCTTCCTCTTCAGCCAATTTGAGTAAGTCTTGTTGTTTAGACTTATCTAAATCTGTAAGATTAAAAATTGAGCTAGTTAAAATTGATAAATTATTATTTTTAAACTCAACAATCCCATCCTCAACATAATAGTTTTCATCTCCAGATTTAGATAAAATTTTGATAATTCCAGGTTTTAAAAATGAGATAATAGAAATGTGATCTTTAAGTATACCCATTTCTCCTTCAAAAGCAGGTACAACAACTTCTGAAACATCCTCTTTAACTAAAAAAGATTTTTCTGGGTTTACTATCTCAATCTTAAACTCTTCACTCATTAAGCAGCAGCTTCCTTGGCCATTTTATCAGCTTTTTCTATTGCCTCTTCTATCGTTCCAACCATATAAAAAGCAGCTTCTGGTAAATGATCATAATCACCTTTACAAATAGCAGCAAAGCCTTTTATTGTTGAATCTAGATCAACTAACTTACCAGGAGAACCAGTAAATACTTCTGCAACAAAGAATGGTTGAGATAAGAATCTTTGTATTTTTCTAGCTCTGGCTACAACTAATTTGTCTTCTTCAGATAATTCATCCATACCTAAAATGGCGATAATATCTTGTAAAGATTTATAAGTTTGTAAGATTTTTTGAACTTCTCTAGCAACTCTGTAATGCTCATCACCAACAATTCTTGGGTCCAAAATTCTTGAAGTAGAATCAAGTGGGTCAACCGCAGGATAAATACCTATCTCTGCAATTTGTCTTGAAAGAACGGTAGTTGCATCCAAGTGAGCAAATGAAGTTGCTGGCGCAGGGTCAGTTAAGTCATCAGCTGGTACATAAATAGCTTGTACTGAAGTAATTGATCCTTTGTTAGTAGTTGTAATTCTTTCCTGAAGGTTACCCATATCAGTTGCAAGTGTAGGCTGATATCCAACTGCTGATGGTATTCTTCCCAATAGAGCTGATACCTCCGAACCTGCTTGAGTAAATCTAAAAATATTATCTACGAAGAAAAGAACGTCTTGACCTTCTTGATCTCTAAAATATTCAGCTACAGTTAATCCTGTTAGTGCAACTCTAGCTCTAGCTCCTGGAGGTTCATTCATTTGTCCATAAACTAATGCAGCTTTAGATCCAGCTCCATCTTTTTTGATTACACCTGAGTCTATCATCTCGTGATATAAATCATTTCCTTCTCTAGTTCTTTCTCCAACACCTGCAAAAACTGAAAACCCACCATGTGCCTTTGCAACGTTGTTAATTAATTCCATAATCAAAACTGTTTTTCCAACTCCAGCTCCACCGAATAGTCCAATTTTTCCACCTTTTGCATATGGTGCTAACAAATCAATTACTTTAATACCTGTAACCAAGATTTCTGTTTCAGTTGACTGTTCATTAAACTCAGGAGCAGCTCTGTGAATAGGCCAAGTTTCTTTTGTTTTAACTTCTCCTCTTTCATCAATTGGCTCTCCAATAACATTAATAATTCTTCCTAATGTCTCAGGTCCAACAGGTACTTGGATCGGTTCATTAGTATCAATTACTTCATCGCCTCTTTTTAATCCTTCAGTGGCATCCATTGCAATTGTTCTAACAGTAGACTCTCCTAAGTGCTGAGCAACCTCTAAAACTAGTCTGTTGTCTCCATTTTTACATTCTAAGGCTGTTAAAATTTTTGGAAGATTTCCATCAAATTTTACGTCTACTACTGCTCCAATAACTTGTGTAATTATTCCTTTGCTCATAATTATAAACTCTCTGCTCCTGATATGATTTCTATTAGTTCTTTAGTAATTGCTGCTTGACGACTTCTATTATACTCAATAGTAAGCTTGTCAACCATTTCACCTGCGTTCCGGGTTGCGTTATCCATTGCACTCATTCTTGAGCCCTGTTCACTAGCTGAATTCTCTAACATTGCCTTAAATATTTGTGTTGAAATATTTTTTGGTAATAAATTGCTTAAAATTTCATCTTCATCTGGTTCAAACTCATAACTATCCTCAGATTTCTCTTCTTCTGAATTTTCAACATTCAAAGGGATTATTTGTTGTGCTTGAGGAATTTGCGTGATTACATTTTTGAATTGATTATAAAAAATAGTACAAACATCAAACTCTTCAGCTTCAAATTTTTCTATAACCATTTTACCAACTTTTTCTGCATCAAAATAATTAGCATGTTTAGATTCTTTGAATGAAATATTTGCGATTATCTTGTCACCATATGCTCTTTTAAGTTGGTCATTACCTTTAGAACCTACAGTAATAATCTTTAAATCTTTTCCTTCATCTACAAGTTTTGCAAAATAGCTTTTAGCTTTTTTAATTATGTTTGAATTAAATCCACCACATAGACCTCTGTCTGAAGTCATCACAACACAAAGATGCACTTTATCATTACCTGATCCAGATAATAATTTTGGAGCATTTTCTTTATCTGAAATCCCACTAGAAAGATTAAGAATTATATTATTCATTTTTTCAGAATAAGGTCTTCCCTTCTCAGCACTTTCCTGGGCTCTTCTAAGTTTTGCCGCCGCTACCATCTTCATAGCTTTTGTAATTTTCTGTGTAGATTTTACACTAGCTATTCTTTTTTTAAGGTCGTCTAAACTTGCCATAATAAATTAAGATTTAAAGTTTTCCTTTAACTGAGTAATTACTTCAATTAATAATTTTTCTTTATCGTCTTCAAGTTTACCTGAACTTTGAATTGATTCGATTATTTCAGGTTTGTCAGACTTACATTTCTCAATGATTTTGTTTTCAAACTCAGCAATATCTTTTAATTCAATATCATCCAAATACCCCTTTACTCCACAGAAGACCGAAATAACTTGTTCAGCTACTGTCATTGGCGAATATTGTTTTTGTTTAAGAAGTTCAGTTAATTTTGATCCTCTATTTAAAAGTTGTTGTGTTGATGCATCTAAATCAGAACCAAACTGAGCAAAAGCAGCCATCTCTCTGTACTGTGCTAATTCTAGTTTCATTGATCCAGAAACTTTTTTCATCGCTTTTGTTTGCGCTGAAGAACCAACTCTAGAAACAGACAATCCTACGTTAATAGCAGGTCTAATCCCTTGGTTAAAAAGTTCAGTTTCTAAGAAAATTTGACCATCTGTAATTGAAATTACGTTAGTTGGAATAAACGCTGACACGTCACCACCTTGTGTTTCAATAATTGGAAGTGCTGTTAAAGAACCTCCACCATGTTCATCGCTTAATTTCGCAGCTCTTTCTAACAATCTACTGTGTAGATAGAATACATCACCAGGGTAAGCTTCACGTCCTGGAGGTCTTCTTAAAAGTAGAGACATCTGTCTATAAGCAACAGCCTGCTTAGATAAATCGTCATAAATAATTAATCCATGCATTCCATTATCTCTAAAATATTCACCCATTGCACACCCTGTGTAAGGCGCTAAAAACTGAAGGGGCGCAGAGTCAGATGCTGTTGCTGCAACAATTGTTGTGTACTCCATTGCTCCAGCTTCTTCTAATGTTTTTTGAATTTGTCTTACTGTTGATCTTTTTTGACCAATCGCAACATAAATACAATAAAGTTTTTGTTTCTCGTCACCAGACTCATTAATTTTCTTTTGGTTAATAATCGCATCGATTGCAACCGCAGTTTTACCTGTTTGTCTATCACCAATAATTAACTCACGCTGTCCTCTTCCAACTGGCACCAAACTATCAATAGATTTCAAACCTGTTTGCATAGGCTCACTAACTGACTGTCTTGGAATAATTCCTGGAGCTTTAACTTCAACTCTGCTTTTTTTAACACTTTTATCTAAAGGTCCTTTACCATCAATTGGATTTCCTAATCCATCAACAACTCTACCTAACAATTCTTTTCCAACTGGAGTATCAACAATGTTTCCAGTTCTTTTAACTGTATCACCTTCTTTAATATTTCTGTCATCTCCAAAAATTACAACACCAACATTTTCGCTTTCTAAGTTTAAAGCCATACCTTTGGAACCATCAGCAAACTCTACCATTTCTCCAGCCTGAACATTATCAAGACCATAAATTCTAGCGATACCATCTCCTACTGATAATACTTGCCCAACTTCGGTTACTTCTGCTTTATCACCAAAATTTTTAATTTGTTCTTTTAGTATCTTTGTTACTTCTGAAGGATTTATTTCCATTTATGCCTCTATCATTCTGTTTTCGATTTGTTGTAATTTATTTTTAATTGAGGTGTCCACCATAGTACTTCCAACTTGCACTACTAAGCCTCCTATTAAACTTTGATCATGTTTGTAGTTTAATTTTATTTTAGAGCTAAAGTTTTTCGTTAGCTCATCTGTGATTTTAGAAATTTCGTCACCAGATAATTCTTTTGCAGATTTTAATTCTGCTTTTAATTCTCCTCTTTTTTTTGAACAAGTTTCAATAAAACTCTTTAAAATTTGTTCTACGTAAAAAAAACGTCTTTTAGTGATTAAAAAACTTAAAAAATTTTTTAATAAATTTTCAAATTTATTATTATTAGAAATATTGTCTAAAACTTTTAAAAGATCTTCTTGGTTATTTGTAGGGTCCTTAATTAAATTTGAAAAATCTTTACTTGATGAAATCAAACTTAAGATAGATAAAGATTGATCTTCTACTTGTGAAAGAATATTATTTTCACTTGCAAGCTCATACAAAGCTAAAGAATATCTATCAGCTGAAGTTATTGAAAATCCCTTATTTTTACTCAACTTGGTACCTCTGTTATGTTGAAGATTATTTTAAAATCACGCTCTAATTAGCATATGACTATAATGTCTTCAAGTAGCACATTCGTTAAAAAGTCCTTTTTTTAAAGGTTAATTGAAGTTTATTGGATCAACATCAACTGAAAGTTTTATTCCTGATGAAAATTTGTAATTTGGGATAATTTGAGCGATTGAGTTCTGTAATTTGAGAGATTTTGAACCCCTAATTAACATTCTTATTCTAAATTTCCTTTTTAATCTGAAAATTGGTGCACTAACAGGTCCTAACACAGTTCCATTAATTTTTTTTTCAATAAAGTTTTTAAAATAAAAGGCTTCTTTTTCTAATTTGACCTCATTATCTCCTGTTAAGATTAGAGAAATAAATCTTTGAAATGGTGGTAGCTTGTTTTGTCTTCTAATATCTAATTCTCTATCAAGAAAAATATCAGGATTACTATTAGTTAAATCTGAAATCATTTTAGTATTTGTATTGTAAGTTTGAAAATACACAGTTGCAGGTTTTCCTGTTCTTCCAGCTCGACCAGATAGTTGATGATACAACTGTAAATTTTTTTCAGCTCCTCTTAAATCATGTCCCTGTGAAGAAAGATCAATATCAACAACAACAATGCAATTAAGGCTTGGAAAATGAAAACCTTTCGAAATTAACTGGGTTCCAACTAAAATTTGAACTTCATTATTAATTATTTTTTCTAATTTTTCACTAGAACTTTTTTTATTCATTGTATCACTTGAAAAAATTTCAATTTTTTTTGATGGAAAGTTTTTTTTAACCTCTTCAGATATTCTTTCAACACCAGGACCACTAAAAATAAATTCACAATCCCCATCTTTTATACAAGTTCTTTTTAGAGAGGATTTAAAACCACAATAATGGCACAATAAATTATTCTTTTTTTTATGGTAAACTAGATTAATTGAACAATTGGGACATGAGTAACTATTGAAGCATTTATTGCAAAGTACATGTGGAGAAAACCCTCGTCTATTTAAAAAAAATAATACCTGATCATTTTTATCAAGATGAAAATTTACTTTCTCAATTATTTTTTTTGATAACCAAGATTGTTTTTCTAATTTTGTTTCATTAAGATTAATTATTTCATAATTTGGTAATGATGCGTTTTGATAACGTTTTTCTAATTTAGAAATACTATACTTACCTTTTTTAACGTTTTCATAAGTTTCAATTGAAGGAACAGCAGTTATTAAATTGATAGGAATATTTTCAAATGATGCTCTTGAAATAGCCATATCTCTTGCATTATAAGTAACACCTTCATCTTGTTTGTAAGATTGATCGTGTTCTTCATCAACAATAATTAAACCTAATTTTTTGAATGGTAAGAATAATGATGATCGAGCACCTATGACAACTTTAATTTCTCCATTTGCAATTCCACTCCAAATAATTTCTTTCTTTTTTTTTGTAATACCAGAATGCCAAACTGCAGGAGTAAAACCAAAAAACTCTATAAATTTTTTTTCAAACTGACCTGTTAAGCCAATCTCAGGTAATAAGATTAACCCCTGAAAACCTTTGTTTATAATGTCTTTAAGAGCTTCAAAGTACACCATGGTCTTACCTGAACCTGTTGTTCCTTGTAGAACATGGACTCTAAATTTTTGATTAGAAACATTCATCTTTTTTAGGGATTTTTTTTGTTCATCAGAAAGTTCAATTGAATTTTTTTTAATATTTGTATCAAAAATTTTGTAAGCATCTTTTTGAATTTTTTCTACAGCGTTACTACTTAACAAAACTAGTTTTAAAGCCATTCCTTTTGGAATTATATTGTATTCAGAAAACCAATTAAGAAATTTTATAGTTGTTTTTTTTAAAGGTGTTACATCTAACTTTTTCAAAACACTCTTTATCTTAAAGTTTCTATTATTTTTTTTCTCAAATTCATCCCAAACTATTCCTGTAATTTTAGATTTGCCAAAAGGGACAACTACATAATCACCGACTTTTAAATCAATATCACTCTCATAAGTAAAAGGATGATTAAATATATTGGGTAAAAGAATCGGTACTTTCATATTTTAATAATATGAAAAATTATTAAGAGTGTATTGCTCTTTTATCTACTGATAATGCTGCTTCTTTAACAGCTTCTGAAAATGTTGGATGGGCGTGGCAAGTTCTTGCAATATCCTCAGAGCTTGCGCCAAATTCCATTGCAACACCTATTTCTGCAATAAGTTCTCCTGCGTGAGGACCTATTATATGTGCACCTAAAACTTTATCTGTGGTTTCGTCTGCTAAAATTTTAACAAACCCTTCTGCATCATCTATAGCTTTTGCTCGAGAGTTTGCCATGAATGAAAACTTACCAATTTTATATTTTGTATTTAATTCTTTTAATTGTTCTTCAGTCTTACCTATAGACGCAACTTCAGGTGTTGTATAAACAACTCCAGGAATTGTATCATAATTAACGTGGCCTGATTGACCTACAATATTTTCTGCAACTGCAATTCCTTCATCTTCTGCTTTATGAGCAAGCATTGGCCCACTTATAACATCACCTATCGCATAAATATTATCAATATTAGTTTTAAATGTATTGTCTGTTTTAACTCTTTTTCTTTCATCCAGTTCAACTCCAACAGATTCTAGATTTAAGCCATTGGTATTTGCTTTTCGTCCAACTGAAATAAGTACAACATCACATTCAAATTTATTTTTATTTCCATCTTTATCAACTGTTGAAACTACTGCTCCTGATTTGTTATTTTGAATAGCTTCAACTTTATTTTGCATGTTAAATTTGATGCCCTGTTTTTTTAATATCTTCATAAATTCTGTTGAAATTTCTTTATCCATACCAGGAGTAATATGATCTAGGAATTCTACCACTTGAACTTCAGCTCCTAATCTTGACCAAACTGATCCCATCTCTAATCCAATGTAACCACCCCCCACTACAACCATTTTATTTGGTACTTTATCTAATTTTAATGCACCTGTTGAAGAAACAATTACTTTCTCATCAATTTCTATTCCAGGTAAAGACACTGGTACAGAACCAGTTGCTATCACTGTTTTTTCAGCCTCGATAACTGTCTCTTTGTTTTGATCATCTCTAATTATAATTTCATTTTGAGATTTGAAGCTTCCAGTTCCTTTGTAATAGGTCACCTTGTTTTTTTTCAGCAAAAATTCGACACCTTTAGTAAGAATAGTCACTGCTTTATCTTTACTTTTCATCATTTTTTCAAGATTTAGCTTAACTTCACCAACTTCAATCCCTTTACTAGATAAGTTTTGAACTTTGTGAAACTCCTCAGACAAATTTAACAAGCTTTTTGAAGGTATACATCCAACATTTAAACACGTTCCTCCAAGAGATCCTCTCGACTCAATACATGCTGTTTTTAATCCAAGCTGAGCAAGTCTAATAGCACAAACATATCCACCAGGACCGCCTCCAATTACTACTGCTTGAAATTTTTCTGACATTTAAATATCCAAAAATAACCGTCTAGGGTCTTCTAAATTTTCTTTAACCATTTTTAAAAATGAAACTGACTCTTTGCCGTCAATTATTCTATGATCATATGACAAAGCTAAATACATAATAGGTCTAATTTTTATTTCTCCATCAACCACAACAGGTCTTTCAACAATATTATGCATTCCAAGTACCCCTGATTGAGGAAGGTTCAATATTGGTGTTGATAACATTGATCCATACACACCACCATTACTAATTGTAAATGTTCCACCTTGAAGATCTTCAATAGTTAATTTTCCATCTCTTGCTTTTTCTGAAATTTCTTTAATATTTTTTTCAATATCAGCAAATGATAATTCATCAGCATTTCTTAATACAGGTACAACTAAACCTTTTTCAGTTCCTACAGCAAAACTAAGATTATAATAATTTTTGTAAATTATTTCATCGCCATCAATTTCAGCATTAACTGCTGGGAAATTTTTTAATGCAACAACACACGCTTTAACAAAAAAAGACATAAAACCTAATTTTATTCCATAACGACTTTGAAAATCTTGCTGATTTTCTTTTCTCATTTCCATAATATTAGTCATATCAACTTCATTAAATGTAGTTAACAAAGCTGCATTTTCTTGAGCTTGTTTTAATCTCTTAGCTATCGTCTGTCTTAGTCTGGTCATTTTAATTCTTTCTTCTTGACCATACTTAACTTTTCTCTCTGAAGGCTGTGGATTTGCTCCCATTAAACTTATGAGATCACCCTTTAAAACTCTTCCATCTTTCCCTGAACCTTGAACTGAATTAATATCTATTTTATTTTCTACAACAATTTTTCTTACTGCAGGTGAAAGTGTTTGACTTTCTATATTAGTTTTAGGTTCTGATTTTTCTATTTTTTTCTTTGGAGTTTCCTCCTCTATAACTTCATCAGTTAAAACCAATGGCTCTTGCAGATCATTTTTTTCTGCTGTTTCCTCAAAAATTTTTGGTTCTTTTTTAGATGTATCTAATTTAATTACATTATCCTCTTTTTGAATAGGTTCTTCTTTTTTAATCTCTTCTTTTTTGACTGAACTTGCTGATCCACTTTCTGATACTAAACCAAGCAATGCTCCTACTTCTACAACCGAACCATCTTTTGAATTTATTTCAGTTAAAATACCCTTTACTGGCGATGGTACTTCAAGATTAACTTTGTCTGTTTCAAGCTCTACGATTGGCTCATCTGCTTCTACAGCATCTCCAGTATTTTTAAGCCATTTTGCTACTGTTGCTTCAGTAATACTTTCTCCAAGAACTGGAACTACAATTTTTTCACTCATTTATAATTATTCAAATACCTTATTAATTATTTCTTGTTGTTGAGAATTATGCCTTTTCGCATATCCTGTTGCAGGAGATGCATCTGGGCTTCTTCCTATATAAGAAATTTCGTTATTATTAGCCTTAATAGTATCCAATGTCCATTGGATATAATCTCTTACAGAGAACCAAGCACCCATATTTTTAGGCTCTTCCTGGCACCAAAAAAATTTAGCATTCTCGGCATACGGTTTTAATTCTTTAACAAGAGTTTTTGCAGGAAATGGGTAAAGCTGTTCTATTCTAAACAATACTACATCATCTTTTTTTAATTTTTCTCTAGCTTCTAATAAATCAAAATAAACTTTACCAGAACATAAAATTACTTTTTTAATTTTAGAACTTTCCTTTAACTTTATAAATCCTTTAGATTGTGGATCTATTGCATGATCCCAAAGTATTCTATGAAAAGAATTAGATTTACTAAAATCTTCTAAATTTGAAACACAATATTTATTTCTAAGTAAAGATTTTGGAGTCATCATAATTAAAGGTTTTCTAAAATCTCTGTGCATTTGTCTTCTTAAAGCATGAAAATAATTAGCAGGAGTTGTGCAATTCATAACTTGCATGTTATCATTTGAGCATAACTGTAAAAATCTTTCTAGTCGAGCTGATGAATGTTCTGGTCCTTGACCTTCATATCCATGAGGTAACAACATTACTAGTCCAGAAGCTCTTGTCCATTTTCTTTCTCCTGATGCAATAAATTGATCAATTACAACCTGAGCACCATTTGCAAAATCTCCAAACTGAGCCTCCCAGAGAGTAAGTGTATTAGGCTCAACCAAACTATAACCATACTCAAATCCTAGAACAGCTAATTCAGATAAAAAACTATCAACTACTTCAAATTGTTTTTGATTTTTTGAAATATTATTTAATGGAACATATCGACTATTATCTTTTTGATTTCTTAAAACAGAGTGTCTTTGACTAAAAGTGCCTCTTCCAGAGTCTTGACCAACTAATCTTACTGGATAACCTTCTTCTAACAAAGATCCAAAGGCTAAGGCTTCAGCTGTTGACCAGTCAATATTAGATCCACTTCTGACAGCTTCTTTTCTATTATTTAATATTTTGACTATTGTTTTGTGTAAATTTAAATCATCTGATGATGAATTTATTTTTTCAGAAATTTCTAATAACTTTTTGGTATCTGCTCCTGTTACACCTCTTTTATCTTTTCCTTTTTCAGGTTTGTATGCAGACCATGTTCCTTCAAACCAAGCAATTTTAGGTTTATAGTCTTTGGCATTTTTAAATTGATCATCAAGTAAATCTTTAAATTTTTTAATTACATTTTCTAAATCTTCATCTGAAATTACTTTTTGATCTATTAATTTTTTTCCATAGACCTTAACAGGTGTAGGATGAGATCTTATTTTTTTGTACATTAATGGTTGAGTGAACGATGGTTCGTCTCCCTCATTATGACCAAACCTTCTATAACAAATTAGATCTACAACTACATCTCTATTGAACTTAAGTCTAAACTCTGAGGCTATTCTAGCCGCATAAACAACTGCTTCTGGATCATCTCCATTTGCATGAATTATTGGAGCATCAACCATCTTTGCAACATCTGATGGGTATGGTGAAGAACGAGCAAATCTTGGACTTGTAGTAAATCCTATTTGATTATTAACAATAATATGAATTGTTCCACCTGTATTATGACCTGGCAATCCTGACATAGCAAAACATTCAGCTACTACTCCTTGTCCTGCAAATGCAGCATCTCCATGAATTAAAATTGGAATTACTTTATTTCTCTCTTTGTCTTTATGGAAAAACTGTTTAGCTCTAGTTTGGCCTAATACTACAGGATTAACTGCCTCTAAGTGAGACGGGTTATCTGTTAAACTTACGTGTACAGAATTGCCATCAAATTCTCTATTCGACGAAGCACCTAGATGATATTTAACATCTCCAGCTCCTTCATCTGATGTATTGCCAAATTCACCAGCAAATTCGTTGAATATTCTTTTGTAGGATTTTTGTAAAACATTTGCCAGGACATTTAATCTACCTCTGTGTGACATCCCAATTTTAACTTCTTTAACTTGTGATTGACCACTAATTTTTATTATTTGCTCTAATGCCGGAATTAAACTTTCTCCACCATCAAGACCAAATCTTTTGGTTCCAACATATTTTGTTGCTAGAAATTTTTCAAAACCCTCTGCCTGAACTAACTTGTTTAAAATTGCTTCTTTACCATTTTTAGTAAATTCAAGAGCATTAGTATCTTGCTCTATTCTATCTCTAAACCATTTTCTTTCATCTGGATTAGAAATATGCATAAATTCATAACCTACATTCCCACAATAGGTTTTTTTCAAAAATTTTAATATTTCTTTTATAGTGGCATCTTTTCTATTGATCACTCCATTCAAGAATATTTTTTTATCATAATTCTCTTTTTTGAATCCATAAAACTCTGGATGCAACTCATCTAAGTAATCTGACTCTCTCATTCCTAACGGATCAAGATTAGCCAACAAATGTCCTCTTAACCTATAGGCACGAATAAGAGAAACAGCGCTAATAGAGTCTTTGTTAGAATTTGCTAGTAATTGATAATTAAATTTCTCTGATCTATCTACTAATTTGTTTTCTAAATTGTTTTCTTTTTGATCAATTTTCTTTTGAAGTTCGTCTATATCAACTTTATTTTTTTTAGGCCCCCATGAAGGTCCATTAATTTCTTTTGCAACAATATTAAGCTCATCCCCAATTCCTTCAAAATAATCCTTCCAACTTTCTGGTAAGTCTGCCTCCTTGTTTATAAACTTAAGATACATTCGCTCAATAAATGCACTATTTGATTTGTTTAAAAATGAAGTTTTTTCGAATTCAAGATTTTTTGATGATGACATCTATTTATTTAATATAATGCTCTATTATTATTTTTCAATTTGACAATTTATTAAATAAAGTTTTTCCAATTATTGAAGGCGATTTTGCGACTGTAATACCAGATTCTTCCATTTTCTTAATTTTATCCTCAGCACCACCTTTTCCACCAGAAATAATAGCTCCTGCATGCCCCATTCTTCTTCCTGGGGGAGCTGTAATTCCTGCAATAAACCCAACTATTGGTTTTTTGATTTTGTGATTTTTAACGAATTCAGCAGCTTCCTCTTCTGCTGTACCTCCGATTTCTCCAATCATTAAAATAGATTCTGTTTCTTCATCATTTAAAAATAAATCTAAGCAATCGATAAAGTTTGTTCCATTAATCGGATCACCTCCAATACCAATACAAGTCGATTGACCTAAACCATTTTCAGTTGTTTGTGCAACCGCCTCGTAAGTAAGTGTTCCTGATCTTGATACAATTCCTACCGATCCTCTTTTGTGAATATTTCCTGGCATAATTCCAATTTTGCACTCATCTGGTGTAATTATTCCTGGGCAATTTGGTCCAATCAATCTGCTCTTTGAGCCATTTAATTTTTGTCTTACTTTAAGCATATCCTGAACTGGAATACCTTCAGTAATACAAACTATTAATTCTACAGATGCATCAATTGCTTCAATGATAGCAGCAGCAGCAAATTTAGCAGGAACATAAATCATTGTCGCGTCTGCGCCAACACTATCCTTTGCTTCAATAACGCTATTAAAAACAGGTCTATCTAGATGTTTTTGACCACCCTTTTTAGGAGTTACTCCACCAACTAAATTAGTTCCATATTTAATGGCTTGTTCAGAGTGAAAAGTACCATGCGCACCTGTAAAACCTTGACAGATTACTTTTGTGTTTTTGTTTACTAAAACAGACATTTTACTTAATTGCCTCTACAATCTTTTTTGCTGCATCATCTAAATTTTCAGCAGATATTAACTTTAAACCTGAGTTATCTAATATTTCTTTTCCTTCTTTAAAATTTGTTCCAGCAAGTCTAACAACTAATGGAACACTAATATTTATTTCTTTAGCTGCATCTACCACTCCTTGAGCAAGAACATCACATCTCATTATTCCTCCAAAAATATTAACTAAAATTCCTTTAACATTCTTGTCTGATAGAATTATCTTTAAGGCTGCTGAAACTTTTTCTTTTGAGGCACCACCACCAACATCTAAAAAATTAGCTGGCTCTTTTCCATATAATTTAATTATGTCCATTGTTGCCATAGCTAAACCTGCACCATTAACCATACAGCCAATACTTCCATCCAATTTTATGTAAGCTAGATCATGTTTGCTTGCTTCTATTTCTGTTGGATCTTCTTCATTTAAATCTCTTAATTCAACAATTTCAGGATGTCTGAATAAAGCGTTAGAATCAAAATTTACTTTTGCATCTAAACAGATTATTTTTTCTTCGTTGGTTAAAATTAGGGGATTAACTTCAACCATGTTTGCATCTGTACTTATAAACATTTGATAAATTGATTTTATTAGTGAAATTGCTTGAGTTTGTGCGCTATCACTTAAGTCAAAAATTTTAACTATCTCTTCACAATCTTTGTCTGAAATTTCACTATTTATATCAACTTTAGTTGTGATAATTTTTTCAGGTGTACTGCTTGCTACTTCTTCAATATCCATTCCACCTTGATCACTGGATATGAAAGCTATTTTTGAACTAGCTCTATCAACTAAACAAGATAAATAAAACTCTTTATCTATGTTTGACGACTCTTCAACATATAATCTTTTTACTTCTCTTCCTTCAGGACCTGTTTGATGAGTAACTAAAGTTTTTCCCATCATCTCTTTTGCTGCTTCACTTAATTCTTCAATAGTATCTAAAATTTTTACTCCCCCAGCTTTACCTCTTCCTCCTGCATGAATTTGAGCTTTTAGAACATATTTTTTGGTATTTAATGTTTTTGCTTTTTCTACTAATTCATCAACTGATAAAGCAAACACACCCTCTGGAACAGTTGCACCATATTTTTTTAGAATTTGTTTAGCTTGATGTTCGTGAATATTCATTATTACTTAGAAAGATCAGGATCTATTTTAGATGCCGCTTCCCATAGAGCTTTAACTGCATCAATAGAATGCATAAATTCTTTTTTCTCTTTATCATCTAAATCAATTTGCTCTATTTTTTCCACTCCATCTTTTCCAATAACAACTGGAACACCTGCATAGACACTGTCTACACCATACTCTCCATTTAATTGAACAGCACATGGTAGTAATTTTTTTTCATCTTTTAAATAAGCTTCAGCCATCTGAACTCCTGATGCTGCAGGTGCATAAAATGCAGAACCTTTTTCAAGGTATTTAACTATCTCTGCCCCACCATCTCTAGTTCTTTGATTGATTTCTTCTAATCTTTCTTGAGAAATTTTTCCCTCTTTTACTAAATCAAGCAAAGGTGTTCCTGAAACTTTGGTAAATCTAGGCATTGGCACCATAGTATCTCCATGTCCACCCATTACCATTGCATCTATTTCTTTTACTGGAACATTTAATTCTAAAGATAAAAATAATTTAAATCTTGAGCTATCTAAAATTCCAGCCATCCCAACAACTTTATTAGCTGGTAAACCTGAAAATTTTTGAAATGCCATAACCATGACATCTAATGGATTAGTAATACATATAACAAATGCATTAGGAGCGTTCTGCTTAATACCCTCTGCTACTTGTTTAATAATTTTTAAGTTAATCCCTAATAAATCATCTCTGCTCATACCAGGTTTTCTTGGAACACCAGCAGTAATAATAATTACATCTGAGTCTTTAATGTCTTTATAATCATCAGTGCCTGAAAATTTTACATTAAAACCATCGACTGATGAGGATTGTGCTATATCAAGTGCTTTTCCTTTTGCAATTCCACTTGCAACATCAAACAAAACTACTTCGTTTACCAATTCTTTTGTTCCAATTAAATGTGCTAAAGTTCCACCTATTTGACCTGCGCCAATCAAAGATATTTTACTCATTTTTTTCCTTATTTCATTGTTGGCATTACAAATTCCGCATTTGAACGGATACCTGATGGCCATCTTGATGTTACTGTTTTTAATTTTGTATAAAATTTAATTCCTTCCATGCCGTGCATTGCACTATCTCCAAATAAAGATCTTTTCCATCCTCCAAAACTATGAAACGCCATTGGAACTGGGATTGGAACATTGATACCAACCATACCTACTTGAATTTTACTTGCAAAAGTTCTACCTGCATCTCCATCTCTAGTATAAATGCTTACACCATTTCCATACTCATGATCATTAATTAATTTAGCTGCATCTTCAAAAGTTTTTACTCTAACGACTGATAGAACTGGACCGAATATTTCTTCTTTATAAACTCTCATATCTTTTGTGACATGGTCAAATAAACAACCACCTATATAGAATCCATTTTCATAACCTTGAAGTTTTAAGTTTCTTCCATCTACAACTAGTTTAGCTCCTTCTTCAACACCAAGATCCACATAGCTTTTAACTTTTTCTAGATGCTCTTTAGTTACTAAGGGCCCCATTTCAGATGTTTTATCCATACCAGGACCGACTTTTAAAGCTTCTGCTTTTTTTGATAATCTTGAAACTAACTCATCACCTATATCTCCTACAGCTACCGCAACAGACTGAGCCATACATCTTTCACCAGCAGAACCGTATGCTGCACCCATTAAACCATTTACAGCACCATCTAAATCACAGTCAGGCATAACTACTAAATGATTTTTGGCTCCACCTAATGCCTGAACTCTTTTTTCATTTTTAGCTGAATTTTCGTAAATATACTTAGCGATAGGTGTTGATCCTACAAAACTTACTGCTTTAATATCTTTGTTCTCCAAAATTGCATCAACCGACTCTTTATCACCATTAATCACGTTAAATACACCATCAGGAAGACCTGCTTCTTTTAATAATTCTGCTAATTTGATTGCACATGAAGGATCTTTTTCTGAAGGTTTAAGTATAAATGTATTTCCACATGCTATAGCAATTGGGAACATCCACATTGGAACCATTGCTGGAAAGTTAAATGGTGTAATACCAGCGACAACTCCCAATGGTTGCCTCATTGACCAGCTATCAACATTAGTTCCTACATTTTCTGAAAATTCCCCTTTTAATAAATGAGGGATTCCACAAGCAAATTCAACTACCTCTAGTCCTCTTGTTAATGAACCCTGTGCATCGTCATAAACTTTACCATGCTCGGAAACAATTAATTTAGTAAGTTCATCAGAATTTTTTTCGATTAATTCTTTAAACTTAAACATCACTCTTGCTCTTTGAAGAGGAGGTTTTAATGACCAAGTTTCAAAAGCTTTTTTTGCAACTTCAACTGCTTGATCTAAGTCTGATTTAGAAGCAAGTCTTACTTCAGATTCTTGTTCTCCAGTTGCAGGATTATAAACTTTACCCTTTTTATCTGATGAACCAGGGATAATTTTGCCCCCAACAAAGTGCTCTATTAATTTCATGAATACGGTCTTTTAAATCAAAAAAGCTTGTTAGTCTATTTAAACATTAGCTGTAGCAATCATTTTTTTTAATTCAGCAATTGCTTTTGCTGGATTTAAGCCTTTTGGACAAGCATTAGTACAATTTAGGATAGTATGGCATCTGTAAAGTTTTAGTTCATCTGCAACTTTTTTTAATC